>Ga0207747_1000089_pt1 | contig 102061 bp, 81 predicted proteins | sample HigsolmetaGSP11D_FD_184839 | JGI IMG/M metagenome (GOLD analysis project Ga0207747, IMG submission 184839) | High solid enriched microbial communities from the Joint BioEnergy Institute, USA - SP1-1-D (SPAdes) | ecosystem: Engineered > Bioreactor > SSF (Solid state fermentation) > Aerobic >...
ATGCGGGCAATCTCCCGGATGCTCTTGCCAGTGGCATAAAGTTCGTGTAAGCTGATCACAGTCCCACTCCTTAGCATATGTCTCCCCTCTGAAGCTATTAGCCGTATCTTCAAAGGGAGAATATTCTGCAGGGGTGGGTCATTTTCTTTTCGTCGCTCCTGGGTCAATTATATTCCGGCGGTGACAGCTGCCGTCAACCCTGAAACATTTGGCCTTTTATTAAGAAAACTTTCATTGCCAAATCGCAGAAAAGCCTTAATTCAAGCTTTTCAATTGAAAACAGCAGAGTTAAGGAAATTGTTGCTAGGAGAATTTTCTAAATCGTCTTCAACTATCGCCGATCTATATAGTCAGTCGAAATCTAGAAGATTCAGCAATGAATTACTAGCGAAGTTTGGAATCATTCACCGTGTCCCTTTTGATTGGGTATATTCTGAAAAATTGAGGAATCGTTGGGACTTTAAAAATTTCGAGTTTGCTGGAGAAGTCGTGTCAAAAATTCGAAGATTTGATTCCTTTTCACATTTCTTCCGCAGGCAATCACAGAGAAATTGGCGGTTACATCCTTAGGCTCAATGAAATGGACTGCTATTTCCGAATAGAATCAAGACAGAATACCGTGATTATAGATCTTTACAATCATGATCTGATAATGCTTGACCGCCTTCTGAGTGCATTAAAATCCTCCGCTTTTTTATGGCATGGATTCATCAATCGCTCTGTCGTTGAAGGGTATCGGTTCTACACATTTGTAGGCGTGAAGCACGAGACAAGCTTCGCGCAATTGATGCAAGCGGAATACAAACATGTCGAGAACATCAATCGTTTGTGCTAGGACAATCGTCTGGCGGAATAAGGTGTATTGAGGTGAGGAGTATGGAGCGAAGGCCGACCATTAAAATCGTATATATGCCCCAGCAATTTGCAGTTCCAACCCCCTCAAGCGCCTTATCCGCCAACGAAGCAAAATGCGCAGTCATTGACTATATCTTAAAACGATTAATTTTGAAACCGACTGAATAAGCCGGTTTTTTTGTTGCTTGGGAGTCCATACTTGGTTGTATAAGCAAAGGTTAGAAGGGAGCATTTTCATGTACACCGCGATCTACTCCAGGGTTTCAACGGGTATGCAAGCGTCAGAAGGCACCAGCCTGGATGCGCAAGTTGAGATTTGCATTCGAAAAGCCAGAGACATGGGGCTTTCAGAAGGAATGCTAAAGGTGTATCGTGAAGAAGGTTTTACGGGAGAGGATATCGATCGTCCAGCGATGAATGAATTAAGACAGGATGTCGCACAAGGGATCATCAATCGGTTGATTGTTACTCATCCCGACCGTTTAACTAGAGACTTAACCGATAAATTAATTCTCTGCCGCGAACTGGAGAGAAGCGATGTTGAACTTGTCTTCGTGGATACAGAGTACCGAAATACACCCGAGGGGCAGCTGTTTTTCAATCTCATGAGTTCAATTGCACAATATGAGTTGTCCTTAATTAAAAAAAGAACCGTTCGCGGCAGACTTAAAGCGGTAGAGAAAGAAAAAAAGATTATGCCAATGAGAGTAGCGCCGTACGGATATGACCTTCAAGACCATATGTTGGTGATCAACGAAGAGGAAGCTGAATTCGTGCGCAAAATATATCATTGGTATGTCTACGATCATTATACGCTTCGGGAGATCGGGGAACGATTGTATGCGCTCGGAGCCGTGCCAAAACGCGGTGAAAGCCGAAATTGGAGCGCCAGTTCTATTCGACGAGTATTAACATCGGAAGTGTATGTCGGCAAGTATTATTATAATCGTCGGGAAACACGAAAAATTCGGGGAGAAAAAACAAAGAACGGAAATCCAAAGAAAACTTATAAGATCCGTGATGAAAATGATTGGATTTTGGTCCAGGTCCCTCCCATCATTGATCCGCAATTGTTCGCATTAGCGCAAACACAGAAAGAGAAAAAAATGAAACAGTCTGGAAATGTTAAATATCAATATTTGCTAAAATCCATGATTCGCTGTGGACATTGCGGCCGGATGTGGCAGGCAACGACTTATACCGGACGAATGAACAAATCAACGGGTGATAAAATCAGATACACTTGTTATCGTTGTCCCAATAAATTTCCGAAAAAGTACGGCGAAGGCGTGGAAAAGTGCCCAACTCAATCGCTGCGCGCAGATATGCTCGATGATTATGTGTGGAGGTTGATATTGGACACATTGTCCAACCCCGATGATTATATCGAAAGGTTGCAAAGCCGATCGGCAGAGATCCATATGGAGTTGCAGTCCGCAGCAGATCAGATCAAACGTCAAATCGAGCAAAAAGAAAAGGAAAAAGAAAAAATTAAAGTCATGTTTAAGCGCGAAGTCATTGATGAGCAAGAGATGTTAAACGAAATGCAACATATCAACGCCGGGTTAAAGTCGCTGCAGCAAGAACTTGCCGGGTATGAAAAGCAACTGTCCGAATTGACTGAAAGAGAACTTTCTTCAGCCCAAATGACCGAGTTAACACAGGCAATACGCATGTTTGTGGAGAGCGGCGGAGATCAGCTGACCTTTGAGGATAAACGTCATATCGTGGAAACGTTGGTTGATGAGATCCTGATCCGTTTTGATGGAGATGAAGTGAAGGTTACGGCCGTGGGAGCCCTTGACGAGTTGAAACGTAAGCAGTTGCTTTCCTCTGGGAATGACATCGGTTCGTGTTCACAACCTCAAGAAGTTTGACAATACCGGGGAAGACATCGAAGATCTGATCTCCATCGGCACGATCGGCCTGATCAAGGCGATCGAGAGCTTCCAGCCGGATAAGGGGACGAAGCTGGCGACGTTCGCCGCGAGATGCATTGAGAATGAAATCCTCATGCACCTGAGGTCGCTGAAGAAATCACGCAAGGACGTATCGCTTCATGATCCTATCGGTACGGACAAAGAGGGGAATGAAATCACGCTGATCGACATCCTGGGAACCGAATCGGATGATGTGGTGGATAAGGTGCAGCTCAAGATCGAGAAGAAAAAAATCTACGGCCATCTCCACATTCTCGATAAACGGGAGCAGGAGGTCATACGCGGCCGGTTCGGCCTGGAGGACGGCGGCGAGGAGAGGACGCAGCGGGAGATCGCCAAGGAGCTTGGCATCAGCCGCAGCTACGTCTCGCGCATCGAGAAGAGGGCGCTGATGAAGCTGTATCATGAGTTTTACCGGTCGAAGAAGTAGGCGGCGCGGTCGGTGGATGTTGGGCAACCGGATCGGCGCAAGAACGATGGCTGACATTTGAAGTTAAAATTTTAACTCCATCGACTGTGGAAACCGCCTTGATTTCATGTTGAAGTTAACATTTTAACTACAATCATGATGTTTTCCCTCATAAAACCTCGATTCTGGTTAACTTTTTAACTACATTCGTAAATTTGGACGTTTCTGAAGGGCGTTGAAGTTAACTTTTTAACCACATTCGGAATCAGAGCGAAAGGCTGGGACGAGATCCGTCGACTCCCCCAGCCTTTTTGGTTATCCATTACTTACTGTCAGCCTTCTGTCAGTGAATGAACGTTCGCGTGACTCCACTGCTCATGATGCAACACATAGAGCATATACTGCGCCCTGGAAGCCCCAACATAGACATCAGCAGGCGTGCAGGCCTTGCTGTCCTTCACGTCGATGAGAAAGACTACCGCCGCTTCCAGACCCTTAAACTTGCGAATCGTGGTGAAGCGGATGCCATGCTCGTTGGAGAGGAAATCGATGATCAGCCAATCCTTCAGCCTGGATGCTTGACTGAGGCAGCTGTTTTCTTTGCGGTATGGCGACAGGATCAGGATGCGATTGAGCGGCAGGCCTTGGCTGACCAATCGTCCGATCTCCCTTTCCAAGATTCGCCTCTCCTCCTCTTGCGAGCGATAAGGCAGGATGGTAACAGGCACCCCGTTGGTCAGCCTGGATCGGATCACATCACCGCCGGTGAACGGAGCAAGCCAGGCGTTGATCGTATCCGCATTGCGCAGATTATAAGTCAGCTTGTGCCTGGAGATGTCATACCTTTTGCGCAGGACATCCAGACCGCCCTGAAACAGATTCTGATTGGGATCGGCAAATACATACAGCTCACCTTCTTTCTTCAGAACAGCCTCCAGGCATAGAAGCCACAATTCCTGAAAATCCTGACCCTCATCGATGATGATCACATCGAACTTCTCGTCATCATGAAGAGAGGTGAAATAATCGAATCCCCGGTTCGGCAGCTCCTCATTGAAAAAATCTGAATCCTCGCGAAGCTCATCCGGATGAAGCAAGTGTTGTGCGATCAAAACTTCGGTCAGATAACCATGGAAATGGTTGATCGTTACACCAGATGATGTTACATGTGATCGCAGGAGTTTGACCAGATATTGGTTGTAGCACGTCAGCAGTACACGCTTGCCCTGCGCCGCCGAACGCCTGGCCTTCTCCATGGCGATGAAGGTCTTGCCGGTACCGGCCGCGCCCAGGAACAGCTTGCGTTTATCTTCCTCAGTTTCCTCCAGGATCCTGTTCTGCTCCTCCGTCAACACATGATTCGCATGATTGAGAAACGATGCAATCCTGTCTTCAATAGCGGTAAACAGGTTGAATCTGGGGGACAAGAGCTCGATGAGCCTGGAAGGGGCAGGCATAACCGCTCTCATCTTCGTCTCCAGTCCCAACAGCTTCTCCAGCGTCTCTGGCAAATTGTCCAGATGCAACCGGGTCCACAAGCTCTCAGGTTTCAGATCAGCAGGAGTGCGCCCGGCCATCGTTGTGGTTTCCGGGAAACAGAGAGCAAAACGATACTTGCCGAAGAAATCTTCTCCAGTCGCCTCCCGATATTGCTCCCTGATCTTGAACATCGCTGTTCTGGCCTGCTCAATCGGGTCTTTATATAACGGCACATACCCTCCTGCTCGATACTCATGCCATTGTCCGTTGAAATACCTGACTTCACCTTCCTTCACCTCGACAACGACATACCCGGCAAACTGATGAACGATGATGAAATCCGCTTCACGAATCTTCTCCTCATCCGAATTTTCGTAGTACCGATAGGAATAAAAAATGGTATATTCTGCAGGCAACTTGCGGGCAGCCATGTAGAATACCCGTTCCCCATCATTGGCTATTTGATCTGGCAGCAAGTCTGGAATCATGGTCGCCATGACTGTTCCTCCTGTGTCGATTGGGTAATGTTCCCTTTTTTCGACATGAAGTGATGGTTATCCTGCCAGATGCGAACGGTCCGCCTCTGCGTCTCCGCCTTCCGCATCGCAAAACGTCCCCATCACCTCCAATTAGCATTATTTGGTATTCTTCTGGATTCCTCGATCCTCCTGCCTGTCCTATCCCCTGAACAACTCTGAATTTTGAACAAAAAGGTATGATTTTTACCTGATCTTCTTTTGATACATATTGTATCATCATTGTACTAGCCCAGCCGCACAGACAACGGACGACTGCCCGACGATGTGGAACGGACAACATCGATCAATCGAACCGATGATATCGGGTGGATCGCTTCATGATGGAGGGTGAAAATCTGTGCCAAAGGGGGGATGATGATGTTGGGCAAGAGAGACATAGACCGCAAACCGGTTCCTTCACCATCCATCGGGGATAAGTTGCGGCTAATCGCTAGTTCAACCTATATAAAAGGAAGGATGAAAGGATGCACCGCAACATACGGAAGTTTGGGTCTCTTTCCCTGGCGTTGATCATGTGTCTGTCTCTTTGCATCTTCGCGGTTCCTGTCGTGGCCCAGGAGACGACGGAGGAAACGCGGCCGCTGCGTCCGGTGGAATATCTGACCCGCGGACTGATCGCCGCGCAGGTCCAGAACGGCATCTTCCTCAGCTGGCGCTTCCTCGGCAATGAACCGGACGGCATCTCCTGGAACATCTATCGCAAGGATGTCGGCGGCGACTTCGTGAAGATCGCCACCATCTCGCCGCGCGATGTCCAGCCCGAGAGCAACTACCCGACCAATCCCGGCATCGTGAAGGAAAATGTCACCCCTTCCAACTACATCGATCCGGATGGCAAGATCACCTCCATCTATGAAGTTGCGCCGGTCATCAACGGGGTCGAGGGCAGAAGGCAGGGCATGTCCGTACCGATGCTGTCAGCTCTGTCGGGCAGCCCCGGTCAGGCATACAGGGGCGCGGTCCATTATATCCCGCTGAAGCCCGCACCGGAGCCCGTACCGCTTGCCCATTTCACCTATCGCGGATATCGGTTCGGACCCGGCACCAATCTGAACCCGGCGAATATGGTCATTCCTGGCACTGGCGGTCATCATTGGTATGTCGTCGACATGGATCTCCTCAGGTCCTTCCGTGAACCTTATCAGAACGGAACGCCAGTAACGGAGACGGACCTGAACAACTGGGTGACCAAACTCAATGAGTACAATCAAGAGTCCTGGCAACCCGCCACCCCTCTGGGAGTTGATGGCATCATCAGCGAGGCCTTGTATGAGGAACTGGAGGCCAAATTCATCAAGTACGTCGAGGAACTGGACAGCGGCACCAGGCTCCCCTATGCCAAGACGCAGACCGGCGCGATCTATACTTCCATGAGCGCCCCCTATTCCACCCAGGATATAACCGTCGGCGATTTCGATGGGGACGGCGAATACGAGATCGTTGTGAAATGGCGCAGCACGCAGCAAGACCCGATGTATTCCGAGCCGATCTTCGGCGGCAGCAACACCACAACCGCCCCCGAATACATCGATGTGTACAAGCTGGACGGCACCCTGCTGTTCCGCGTCGACATGGGCTATAACGTCCGGGCAGCCAACGACCACGAGACCAACCTGATGGTGGAGGATTTCGACGGGGACGGCAAGGCTGAGCTGATGCTCAAGACCGGTCTGGGCACCCGGATCGGATATTGGGATGAGACCTTGCAGAAAGTGGTCTATCCAGATACCCTGGAAACCGTTGTCGGCGGTGAGGACGGCCTGAATGCCACGACGGACAAATTCAAGGAATATTTCGCAACCGGCAATGAACAGGCGCTCGACACCTACTGGGCACTGCTCAACAGCTTCACCATCTCCTACCGCAGCCCGATCCACGCCGGCGGCAACGACGGGGTCAACGACCCGGCGCAGAAGCGATGGATCAAGACGTACCATGTCGGTCCGATCGGTCCGGCGAAGGATGGCAAGGAATTCTTCTCCGCCTTCGAATGGGATCCGGAGACCGGAAGGGGCGTGCTGCTGGACAGCGCGCTGTATCCGTTCCCCTACGAGGGCAGTGTGGATGGCGACAACTGGGCGATGACGCCGAACTCGCAGCGCGGCAACTACTCGTATCTGGCATATCCGGGTCCGGGAGTGGGCAGTTCGGCAAGCGATTACAAGGCGCAGATCATGGCGGAGAGCGAGGTTTACTGGCTCGAGCATCCGTGGAAGAAAGCCGTATGGGGCGATGCCCAGGGCAATCGCGCCAACCGCTATCTCGGCGTCGTGGCGGCGCTGGACGGCGTCAACCAATACGCCATCTCGCAGCGCGGCTATTACGCCAGAACGACCTTCGCCGCCTTCCGGATCGTGGATGGCAAGGTCGTCCTGCAAGCGACCTTCGATTCTGCCAATCCTGAGTATTGGACGCTGGGCGGGACCGCCTACGACTATGAAAACCGCGGCAACCATCACACTTCATCGGCAGATCTGGACGGCGACGGATGGGACGAGATCGTGATGAAGGCCATGGTGCTGGGGCTGAGTCCTGACAAGACGAAGATCCTGCCCAAGGTTCTCAACGGCGATATCATGCCTACGATCGAAGGATTAAATGGCGTTCCTCCGGTGGTGGATCAGTTCGAGTTCGCAACCGATGAAGTACGGAACAATCCGCTGAACGTGTGGGCGCCGCTCCGTCACGGCGACCGCAGCGCGCTGTTGCCCGTTGACAAGGATAACAACATCCGCATGTGGTCCGGCAGCGAGGAGCATCTGCTGGACGATATCCGCACCGGCAGGCACATCGGCTGGCTGCCCGGCCCTGAGGCGCATGATCCGCTGAAAGGCAAGCGGCTGAATGAGCAAGGAGAGATCATCTATGAGAACTCCCTCATCTTCGGCGTATATGCCGGCCGGGATGCGGAAGGCGCAGTGGCGGGCAACTTCTCCAACCGCTGGCCGGGTGCCCAGGGCTACTCGTCGAACGGCGCGAGAAGCATGATCACCGGCGAGCTGCTGAACGGCAGCGCCAATCTCGGCAGCGGTCAGAATGCCATCTGGTTCGGCAGCGGACTGACGCACATGGCGGTGAACGGCGCAACGATCAATTCGGTCAACGACCTGACCTTCGCCACGACTCCGTATCTGAACACCGGCCTCGTATCGACCGGCAGCAAGAGCACGCCCACGCTCAAGGCCGATCTGTTCGGTGACTGGCGTGAGGAGATCGTGCTCAGAGCCAGCAGCGGCAACCGCCTGGCGATCGTGACGACGCTGGCGCCGACGGAGTACGGCATCCGCACGCTGATGCACGACCCGATGTACCGGCTCGGCGTGGCGAACAAGAACAGCGGTTATGATCAGGTCGGGTTCGCCAGCTTCTATCTGGGCGATGAAGCTCCGTTGCCATCCATGCGAACGGACATCGCGGTGCCGACCATGGCCCCGAACGCGAAGTCTGAACTGATCGTCCGCAGCGTATCGTCCACGAAAGTGGCCCTCGAATGGACCGAGGTTCCCGGGGCAACCTCATACAGCTTGTACAGGGATCATGTGAAGATTGGGGAGTTGGCCGGCACAAGCTACCTGGATACGGGACTTGCGCCTGACACCACCTATACGTACACCGTGGTGCCAAGGGACGACGTGAATCAGGGCATGGAGTCCGATCCGCTCACCGTCACCACGAGCAGTGCGATCGTCAAGCTGACCGGTCCGGCTGCCGTGCATCCCGGCGAAGCCTTCGAGCTGACCTACAGCGGGGTGAGCCTGCCGAACGGCATCCTGGTCCAGGACCTTATCTTCGAATATGATCCTGACAAGCTGGAGCTGCTCGACGATCCTGAATCGCTGGACGCAGAAGATTTCGTCGTCCTTGGTTACAAGCTGGTGGACAACAAGCTGCGCGTGCTGGCCGTTCATCTCGGAGACAGGCGGACCGAGGCGAATGGAGATCTGCTCAAGCTGAGGATGAAAGCCAAACCCGATGCGGAGGGTTCCACGTCCATCGTGCTAGGTGAGGTCGCTGTGGCGGATGGCTACGGCCATGAGACGACCTTCGAAGGGGCAAGCCACACGCTGAACATCCGGCTGGCCGATCGCTCCGCTCTGCTCTCGCTCATCGCGGAAGCCCAGGCGAAGCATGATCAGGCAACGGAAGGCAGCGGAGTCGGCGAGTACCCGGCTGGCGCCAAAGCCGCACTGCAGGCGGCGATCGATCAGGCCAGGGCGGTGGCGAACGATCCGACAGCCACCCAGACACAGGTGGATCAGGCTGCGGCCTCCTTGCAATCGGCGCTGCAGGCGTTCCTGGATTCGGTGAACAAGCCGATCCCGGGCGACTTCAACCAGGACGGCAAGGTCAGCATCGGCGACCTGTCGCTTATGGTGGTTGCCTATGGCAAGACTTCCGCGGATGAAGACTGGTCGACCTGGGCCCATTACGACCTGAACGATGACGGCGCGATCGACATTCTCGACCTGGCCATCCTCGCGAGGAAGATTCTTGAGGTGGGATAAGACAGTAAACCAAAAGGAGGGGCACTGCCCCTCCTTCCTGTTTGTGACTGGCACCTGCCCCCCAGGCGCTCTGGAGAAATCCGTTGCCGGGACCGTCCCAGGCGGCACCTGGCGATGCCAGTCAACGACACGTTTCAAATAAACACTCGAAACTCAGGCCTCTTAATGATATAATCATGAAAATGCCTGTTGAACTGCTCATCCAACATGTGTGAAGAGGTTGACTGCCAATGGACTCTCCGCTGACCGCTTATATTGCCATAACCTGTGTATCTGGCGTTCTGAACCTCCTGCTCGGATTCTACGTCATCATGAAGCGCGAGCTCGATCGGAAAATTGCCGTCATCTTCGTATGGGGCACCGCGGCCAAAGCCATCTATTCCTTCTCGTACGCGTTCAGCTTGACCTCGTCCACCCTGGAGCAGTTGAGATTCTGGAGCGTCATGCAATATTTCGGCATGCCTTTCGCTCCGCCGCTCGGACTCCTGTTCGTCCTGCAATATCTGGGCATCAGGGTCCGGAAACGCGCGGTTATCGCCCTGCTGACGATGCCCGTCATCAGCCTGATCAGCAACGCGACCAACGAATGGCACCATTTGCACTACAAGGTATACAAGATTCACGAGTCTCTCGGCGCACCTTACTACGATATAGAAGTGGGCATCACCTATATCCTGAACGGCAGCTTCATGTTCGTGTGCATGGTGGCCTCCACGTACCTCCTGCTGTCCCGTTGGAAGGATACCGCGAAGGAGTATCGGCCGCAGCTGTTCGCCCTGGTCTGTGCCATCCTCATTCCGATGACCGTCTCCTTCCTGTATCTGATGGGAGTCACACCCACCGGCATCGATCCGGTTCCGATGGTGGTCGGCTTCACCTCCATCCTCTTCTGGTGGGCGATCATCACCTCCCATCTGCTGTCGGTGGTCCCGATCGCCAAGGATACGATCTTCCACAGCATCAGCGACGGCGTCATCGTGCTGGACAAATCAGGACGGATGGTCGAATTCAATGATGGCGCCAGGCGCTTGTTTCGGGTGCTGGATCGCACGATGCACGGCATGCCGGTGCAGCAGGTCTGGTCCAGACTGTTCGGAATTGCTCCTGAGCTCGCTCCGGCGAAATCGGTTGGTTCGCATGAGCTGGAGGTCACCTTAAGCGGCCAGGAGAACCGCTTCTATCAGGTCCGCTTCTCGCCACTCAAGCGTACATCCCGCAACAGCATCGCAGGAACCGTCATGATCATCACCGATATCACCCAGATCAAGCAGCTGCAGCATCAGTTGGAGCGCCTCGCCTACTATGACGAACTGACGCAGATCCTCAACCGTCGAGCTTTCTTCGAACGATGCGAGACGGAATATGCACGGGCGAAACAGACGAGCGATCCGTTCACCATCATCCTGTTCGACATCGACTACTTCAAGCAGGTCAACGATACCTACGGCCACAAGGCAGGCGATCTGTCGCTGATCCATGTCACCGAGGAATGCCGCTCCTGCACGAAGGACAACATCCTGTTCGCCCGCTACGGAGGCGAGGAGTTCGTCATCGCCCTGTCCGGCCGATCTGCTGCCGAGGGACAAGCCTTCGCCGAGCAGCTGAGGCAGAGGATCGAATCCCAGCCGCTCGTGGTGGATGGCAAGATCATCCGCATCACATCCAGCTTCGGCGTTGCCGAATCATCGGAAAGCGCGGAGGAATCGCTCTCCCACCTGCTGCATCTCGCCGATCAGGCGCTGTATGCAGCGAAGCGCAGCGGACGCAATCAGGTGCAGGTCTATGCAGGTTAAGTCAAGCGATGGTCCGATGCAGGTCTCCTTGGAAGGCGAAGTCTGCCAGGCGGCTTACGGGTATAAGGGTATGATATTCTGTTGAGATCACATTCACATGCGCACATGCACGGATAGACGCAGGAAGCGCCCTTGATCATGAGAAGTCGCCCATCAGCCGATTGAGCCCGCTATCGGTTCAGATGATGCGCAGTGAAAGCCGGGACTCCGGAGTTTCGGGCAAGAGTAGTCCGGTTGCGGCCATTCTGCTTGGAAGCATACAGACATGCATCCGCTTCCGCCAGCCAGCTCTCCAGCGTCGCATGGGATGCATCCAGCTCGGCGATGCCCGCGCTGATTGTGTATACCGATTCATGACCAGCCGGCACGCTTTCGGCTGATGATAACCCGATCTGCTCCTCGAGCACTCTGAGCCTCAGTTGCTCCATGATCCGGTAGGCCGTCTCCCCATCGGTATCCATCCAGTATACGGCAAATTCCTCGCCGCCGATCCTCCCTGTCACTCCGCGCTCTCCGACCATCTCCCGCAGCAAGGCGGCAAAATGCTGGAGCACGCGGTCGCCCGCGAGGTGCCCGTGCCTGTCGTTGATGCGCTTGAAGTAATCCACATCAATAAGCGCCAGACTGATCCGCCCGCCAGTCGATGCCCATCGCTTCATCGCCCCCTCCAACAGTTCAAGGAAGTACCGCCGATTGTACAGATTCGTCAGACTATCGACAGTGGCATATCGGATCAGCTTCTGTTCATATCGAGTGCGTTCAGTCACGTCCCGCAGGATAACGAGGGAATCGGTCCGTCTCCCTCCGATATCCATCGGGAGCAATTCGACCTCCAGATGTCTGCTTCCGACCTGGAGTTCAGACCGGCCATGCATCCTGTTGTCCCACAGCTCCAGCAGACGCTCATGCTGCAGGAACAGCTCGGCAACTGTGGCAGCGTGATCCGGTCCCAGTCCGCTGAGCTGCAGGATCTCCCTGGCAGCAGGATTCACATAGTCAGCATGCAGCTGGTTATCGAGCAGGATCAGGCCATCCGGCATGGTCTCGAACGCATAATCCTGGGTCAGGAGACGTTCGCGCAGCTGCATGGACATCCGGATCGCTCCCACGACCAGAACCGCAGATAGCAACAGGATCATCCAGAATTGGATACGCCATCCGATCCATCTGACGAGCAGCAGAAGCAACAGCGGACAGACCAAGGCGACCAAGAGAAGTGCAATAAGCTTATGCAGGATGGAAGTTGTTGACAGTCTCTTCGGCATGATCCAACCTCTTGACATGATCAGATTAGCAGCATATCGCTCATATGGCTTGCCGCACCAGCGATCGTCTGGATATTTCTACTATATCATGGAATCGCGACATCATCTTGTCAGCGAACTCTTGTTCCCATTACGATCAAATCGACCGCCCCCTCTCACAGACGGAGAACAGTCCCATGGCGGAGATTCTGCGGATCACTGGCGGAATCAGACATTGATCGGTTCGGCGAAGACCAACAGTGCGGATGGCAGGGATGACATCCCAGCCTCTCCATGGGAACAATCCTGTACCTGGGAACATGTGCCCCTCAACCTGCTGCGTCCTCTACCCCTGACAATGCTGCATCAATACCTTGACGAAGCGCTCCAGCCCATCCTGGTCCACGTCATCGAAGCGGTTCAGCTTCGGACTGTCGATATCCAGGACACCGACCAGCCGGTCATCATGGAGCATCGGGACGACGATCTCCGAGCGGGATGCCGCGTCACAAGCGATGTGACCGGGGAATTGATGCACATCCTCCACTCTCACCGTCTCCATCCTGACGGCTGCTGTGCCGCATACGCCCCGACCAAGCGGGATGCGGGTGCAAGCAGGCAGCCCCTGGAAGGGGCCCAGGACAAGCTCATCGCCTTCCAGCAGATAGAAGCCGACCCAGTTCACGTCCTCCATAAATTGATGCAGCAAGGCGCTGGCATTCGCCAGATTGGCGATCCGGTTGCTCTCTCCCTGCAGCAGCGCGTCCAGCTGCCCGAGCAACGTCCTGTAATTCTCTTCGCGCGATTGCGTATATCCGATTCTCTGAAACATCCTCTCATCCTCCTGGTGGTTAAGCCCGTCTCGCCAAGTTTATGCCTGAGGCGAACCTCGACATGCCTGAGCCGCACGTCGGAGGTCAAGCCTGGCTGACGGCTTGATCTTGTTGATATCCGTCACTCAATTGCCTGATCTCAGTTGCCATGGTACCTGGTACCATGTCCGGTTAACGGACGGTTCCACGTTCAAGCACCTCTCTCAGTGCGGCCTCGTTCCGCTCCAGCCAGCGGCTCATGGCATGCATGCCGGCGATCTGCCTCATCGTCTGCTCCGGTCCGTCGATCCCGTCCCAATAGCGGCCGAGGAAATGGATCAGCACATCGAGACGGCGCAGCAGCATGAGGGATGGCAATGCCTCGATCTCCTCACCGGTCAGCTCGAGCAAGCTGCAATAGCCCGTGAGGAAGGCTTCCGCTCTGTTCAGCGAGCTTCCCGCCGCCTCGCCGCTTCTGACCATATCGGACAGGAAAACAGCCGCCTCCATTACCCGCAGATCGTATGTGACAAATTCAAAATCAAGGATCGCTGAGATCCGCCCCGCCTCATCCGCAAGCGCATTGGATGCGTTCAGATCCCCGTGAATCAGCTGATGCTTCAGATTGCCAAGACGGGGCAACTCCCGCTTCAGACCGGTGATGGAAGGAGCGAGCTCCGCGAGCATGCGGGCCAGCCCCTCATCATCGAACGGCGCTGGCGGATGAACGCACAGTTCCAATAGCTGAGACAGACTGCAGCGCGGGTGAGCATGCTCAATCTCATAATAAGGCGGGTATGCCGCCTGACGCTCCGTTCGGATGCTGGCAAGCGCACGGCTCAGGTGGGCCGTCGCTTCTCCGAACTGCCGCAGTTGGCCAAGATCCCCAAGATCAGGCGGCTTGCCGTCGATGTACCGAAACAGAGCGGCCAGCTTGCCATCCGGCGTTCGAACATATGTATTCCCGTCGCTTGTCCGCACCGGAGCCGGCATGCGTATGGGCAGCTCCAGCTCCGCCAGCCGAAGCAGCACGTCATGCTCGAAGCGGACCTTCTCTTCATCCCGATGCGTCTCGTAGACTCGCAGCACGAAACGACCCTCGCGTGTTTCGATGAAGCTCGTCGTATTGTTGACCCCGCTTCCCCGCATGTCCAGCAGCCTCCAGGACGACTCAGGAAAGTATGGGGCCAGCAGTTGTCCAGGTTCGACTCGATGTGTGTTCATGATGGGTTCCTCCGTACTGGATCTGGTTCGAGGGATTCCTCCGTGGTGAAAGGCGAAGCGGGCAGTCCCTCCGCATTGTACAGATTGGCGTCAGCCGGATTGTCCGCCCAGGCGTATCGCACATGAACAGGCGCATGGATCTGCTCGTGCCAGACGATCACCTGCTCGCCGGCGATCGCCGCACAGGCGGGCAAGAACCTGCCATCCGCCCCGCAGATCGCGAAACCGCCGGGTTCATCACCTCGCGCGACAAGGCCGCCGCCCACATGGTCGAAGCGGATATGGATCCTGTCGTTTGCGATCTCCATCGCCTTGTAGATCGGCCCGCTCGACACGATGTCCTCGCCGTAGACGTGTCGCATGGCGCATCTGGCCATTCGCTCACCGACCGTTTTTTTGTCCTGCGGATGCAGGTCATTATGCTCTCCGGCATCGATCGTCACCGCCATGGCGGTTCCGTAAGTGGCCAGGCAGCGAAGCTGCTCGTGGCGCAGCACGGCCCACCGGCTGTCCTCCTGATAGATGGCCGGCGGTCCGAAGTTCGGCAGCTGCGCATAGATGATCGGCAGATCCTCTTGCCCAAAGCTCGCTCTCCAGTCCCTGGCCAGATGTTGGAACAGACCGCTGTAGCCATGAGGTTGATGGGTGTTGGACTCGCCCTGGTACCAGAGCACGCCCGCAAGCGCACAGTGGCGCAGCGGCGCGATCATCCCGTTGAACAGCCCACAAGGCTTCCATTGGAAGAATGTCTGCTCCGGAAGCTCGTCAGCCGTCGCCCCGATCCGATATCGCCACACGCCTTCGAGGCCGATCTCCTGTCCGTTCGCGCGAATCCGGTACGGCATGTCCCGGATGAACTCGCCGGTATGGCGAACGCTGAGCACGCGGACAGCAATCGTATTAAGGCCTTCCTTGAGCACGCCGGCCGGAAGCGGGTAGCGCCTGGGCGGATACCGATAGGCGGTGCTGCCGATGAGCGTTCCATTCACATAGGTATCATCGGCATCGACGATCGTGCCGAGCAGCAGCTTCGCCTCACATCCCACCATGGATGCGGGAACCTCGAAGGTCCGGCGGAACCAGACCGAGCCGCGCACCTCTTCAAGCTCGCTGCCCTGCCAGGAATCGGGGACAGCGAAGGTTCGCCATGCGGCGCTGTCATAGTCGGGCATGTACCAACCTTCCATCAGCCCCCGATCCTGTTCGTTCAGCCTGGCGTACCAACGGGCGGCTCTCGCTTCCTCCGACCGGATCACCGATGCGACGAAGGATTCGTTCTTGCACCGTTCAAGCTCTTCCTTAAGCTCCGGATACTGTCCGATCGTCTCCTCGCTGAGCCACGCCTCAATGGGCGAACCGCCCACCGCTGTGCGGATGAGCCCGATCGGCACGCCATACTTCTCGTACAAGGCTCTGGCGAAGAAAAAACCGACCCCGCTGAAGTCCATGACGTCATGGCCGACGGCACGAATCCAGCTCCCCTCCGCCACATCCGGACGCGGTCCGGCAAACGAGACGTGAAGCGGAACGCTGAATTGGCGAATGTGCGGAAGATCGACTTCACGCACCTCATCCTCCAGCCGATCCAGAGTCCTCCTCACCGGCAGTTCCATGTTGGATTGACCGCCGAGCAGCCACACATCGCCGACCATCACATCCCGGATGATCCGCTCCTCGCCATCTGCGGATATGTACAGCTCATGCGGGCCGCCCGCAGGAAGATTCTCCATCACGATCTTCCAGCCTCCTTGCGCATCCGCTCGCGATTCATATGTGCGCCCCAGGAAGCGGATCCGCACGCGCTCTTCCGGCTCCACGCTTCCCCATATCGCCGTCCTTGCATTCCGCTGCAGCACCATGCCGTCACTGATCAGTGCAGACAGTTGCATCTTCCCGTCCCTCCCGATATCGATATCCGATCACAGCCTGGATGGATCGCCTGAACAGTTCTATCGCAACGCACCCGGGCAGGCTCATCCACCCGGCGATCTATAGCCATGTTGGCTGTGACAACTTCTTGTCGATCATCCTGTTGCTCTCCTGTCATTATCTCGCATTTTATCCACGAATGCCATATAATAGGATGATGGATGAATGCGTATATTCGAGGGTGATGAATAGATGGCACTACAAGAACATCAGGAACATCAGCAGTGGATACAGCAAGCGATCGACATCGCGGTGAGCAATGTTCACAGCCGCAGGGGAGGACCCTTCTGCGCCATCGTGGTGAAGGATGGCAAGATCATCGGCGTGGGCAGGAATGAAGTCACGGCGCTGAATGACCCGACAGCGCATGCCGAGGTGCAGGCGATCCGAGATGCTTGCCGCAACCTCGGCAGCTTCCAGCTGACGGATTGCGTCATTTATTCGAGCTGCGAGCCATGTCCGATGTGCATCGGGGCGATCTATTGGGCGAGACTCAGAGCGGTGTACTTCGCAGCAACGAAGCACGATGCGGCAAGGGCGGGCTTCGACGACCACTTCATCTACGAGCAGATCGAGCTGCCGACGGAGCAGCGGTCGATTGGGATGAAGAGAATCACGACCGGGCACGACAACGCGCCTTTTGAAGCCTGGACAAGCGCCGAGGACAAGATCGAGTATTAGGCATGATGCCGATGCACGATACCCCGCCCGGGCATACTAACAGCAAACAAACAAGGGCGGCATCCGCATACCGCCCTGACTTCAAACGTTCTATATAACGATCGATTACTCCATAAAGTCCTTCAATTGCTTGCTCCTGCTTGGATGTCTCAGCTTGCGCAGCGCCTTCGCCTCAATCTGGCGAATGCGCTCGCGGGTGACGCCGAACACCTTGCCGACTTCCTCCAGCGTGCGGGAACGCCCGTCATCCAGGCCGAAACGCAGCCTGAGCACGCTCTCCTCCCGCTCCGTGAGCGTGTCCAGCACCTCGCTGATCTGCTCCTTCAACATCTCATAGGAGGCCGCATCCGCAGGCGCCATCACCTCATGATCTTCGATGAAGTCGCCAAGGCTCGAATCATTCTCTTCCCCGACCGGCGTCTCGAGAGAGATCGGTTCCTGGGCGATCTTCATGATCTCGCGCACCTTCTCGGGCGTCAGCCCCATCTCCTGCGCGATCTCCTCCGGCGTTGGCTCGCGTCCCAGATCCTGATGCAGCTGTCTGGAGACGCGTATATACTTGTTGATCGTCTCCACCATGTGCACCGGGATGCGAATCGTTCGGGCCTGGTCCGCGATCGCGCGCGAGATCGCCTGGCGAATCCACCAGGTGGCGTAGGTGCTGAACTTGAAGCCTTTCCTGTAGTCGAATTTCTCGACGGCCTTCATCAGCCCCATATTCCCTTCCTGGATCAGATCGAGAAACATCAGCCCTCTGCCTGCATATTTGCGGGCGATGCTGACGACAAGCCGAAGGTTCGCTTCTGCCAGCCTGCGCTTTGCTTCCTTGTCTCCCTGGGCGATCCGTTTCGCGAGCTCTATCTCTTCCTCCGCCGACAACAGTTCCACTCGACCGATCTCCTTCAGGTACATGCGAACCGAATCGCTGGTAGCCGCATCGGTCGATCCGATAAATTCGTGCACGGCCAGATGGTCATGATCAGCGCTGTCAAAATCCTGGTCCTCTTCATCCTCCACCGCGATTCCTGACTCAGCCAGCTGCTCAAGGAATTCATCCAGCTGTTCCGGACTTACTTCATACGGAGCCAGCCTATCCATGATGTCCTTGTAGGAAAGGGAAGATTGCTTCTTGCCTTCCTCCAGCAATTGCCGCATCACCTGCTCGGCAGACCGCTCCGCAGCAATTTCCGATTTGGCTGATACTACCTCATCTTTGGTTGGAACGCTCATATCGGCACCCCTTTTATACAATAGATTCGCAAATACCAGGATTCGCAAAACCTCATTGACAACCAGGAATCGGCTGTGTTATATTAAAAGATATTTCGGGTTTACACGTAGTATTCGTTATTCTATCAAAAATATGATTCAATTTCAATACTCTATTTGCTAGTAATATATTCCATAGAATTAACCAGGGGCTGTCCCATTTGTCATCGGTGATGACATCGGGAAGCCCCTTTTTCGCCATATTCTTCATGCAATCCAATAGTCCGTCATGGAGCGGCTGCCTACTCTTCCTGATGCAGCTTCAGTTTCGCCAGCGCATCCGCAAGCGCCGTGTTCAGCGGCTCGTCCTGCTGCTGTTGCTGCTTGCGCAGATATTGCTGCACCTCGCGCTTGCTGACGCCCGGCGTTCTCTCCGCCTTCCGCTTCTCGTAGGCGCTCAGCTTCTCGCGGTACCCGCATGCGCAGACGAAGATCCTGCCATCTCCCTCGCCTCGCAGCTCCATGCGCTTCATGCAATTCGGACAACGGGCATTGGTCGATATGGCGACCGTCTTGCGATGACCGCACTCGCGATCGCTGCAGACCAGCATGCGGCCTCGCCTGCCCTTGACTTCCAGCATCGCCTTGCCGCAGTTCGGACACCTGGTCGTGGTGAGATTGTCATGCCTGAACGTCCTGGTGCTGTTCCTGATCTCCTGCACGGCCTCCCTGGCGAATGCCTGCATCTCGCGAATAAACGCCTGCTTGTCCAGCTTGCCGGTGGCGATGCTCTCCAGCTTCATCTCCCATTCCGCCGTCATGACCGGGGATTTCAGCTCTTCCGGGACGAGCTCCAGCAGCTGCAGCCCCTTGGAGGTCATGTGGATCTCCTGTCCTCGCTTCTCGATATAGAAATTGTCGAACAGCTTCTCGATGATATCCGCTCTCGTCGCCACCGTGCCCAGACCGCCCGAGCGATGGAGCGTGCGGATCAGCGCGCTGCTCTCGCCGGACATGTACGGAGCCGGATTCTCCATGGCGGACAGCAGCGTCGCCTCGGTGAATCGCTTCGGCGGCCTGGTCTCGCCTCGCGTCATCGCAAGCTCCGGCGATCTCAGCACATCGCCGACTCCAAGCGGCGGCAGAGCCTGCTCCTTCAGGTCTTCTTCTCCGTCCTCATCGTCATCGAGCTGACCATACACCTCCGTCCAGCCAGGGGCAGTGACGATCCTGCCTTTCGCCGTGAAGTTCTCCCCATCGATCGTCGCCGTGATCCTCGTCTCGTCATATTCGAACGGCGGCAGAAGCACGGCGAGGAAGCGCTTGACGACGAGATCATAGATCTTGCGCTCGCGATCGGACAGCTTGTGATAGAGCGGCGACTGCTCTGTCGGGATGATGGCATGATGATCCGACACCTTGCTGTCATCGACGAAGCCCTGGTGCGCGCGAATGCCGCTCCCCAGGATGCGGGCGGCCATGGTTCTGTACGGCGGGAAGCTGACAGCGCGCAGGCGCTCAGGCAGCGTCTCGACGATATCCGAGGACAGATAGCGGGAATCGGTTCGCGGATACGTCAGCGCCTTGTGCTGCTCATACAGGCTCTGCATCGCCGAGAGCGTCTCCTTGGCCGAATATCCGTACAGCCTGTTGGCGTCGCGCTGCAGCTCCGTCAGATCATACAGGGCAGGGGCATACTTCTTCCGATGCTTCTTCTCGATGCTCGTGATCTTCGCGTCCTTGCCAGCCAGCCTGCGCTGCAGCGCTTCGATCTCCTGTCTGTCGAAGCTGCGCATCGACTTCGTATGCTTGTGCTGCCAGGTCAGCTTCAGTCCGTTCGCCGATGCCGTCAAGCCATAATACGCTCTCGGCTGGAACGAGCGGATCTCCTGCTCGCGCTTCGCGATGATCGCCAGCGTAGGCGTCTGAACGCGTCCGCAGGAGAGCTGCGCATTGAACTTGCACGTGAGCGCGCGCGTCGCGTTGATGCCCACATACCAGTCCGCCTGGGCGCGGGCTTCGGCGGAGGCATACAGATGATCATACTGACGGCCGTCCTTCAGCTGCCGGAAGCCATCGGCGATGGCCTTGTCCGTCACGGACGAGATCCACAGCCGCCTGATCGGCTTGCGAACGCCCGCCTTGGCGAGGATCCAGCGAGCCACTAGCTCACCTTCGCGCCCGGCGTCCGTCGCGATGATCACTTCTCCGACATCCTTGCGCAGAAGCTGCTGCTTCACCGCCTGGAACTGTTTGCTGCTCTGCCTGATGACGGTCAGCTTGAGCGGCGAGGGAAGCAGCGGCAGATCGTCCAACCGCCAGGTTTTATACGCTTCATCGTACTCCTCGGGGTCAGCCAACGTCACCAGATGGCCAAGCGCCCAGGTCACGACGTACCGCTCGCCTTCCAGACAGCCGTTGCCCTTGGTCGTACATCGGAGCACGCGCGCGATGTCTCTTGCCACCGATGGTTTCTCTGCCAATACTACGCTTTTCATGCCAAGTTCGATCCTCCGCATTCCTTGTAATCAGGCATATCATGATACATGATACCAATACCAATACCTTACCACAGCCTGTGGAGAGTTACAAAACGGAACACCGGTGAGTCAGCATCCTGAAGAGCCCCCTGACCGATCAACCTGCAAAAAAAATAGACCCTCTCAAACCTGGGCCGAATCGGTCAGGTTGAGAGGAAACATTCAAAACCCGGTGGAATACTTGACGATATATAATATATCAAGATAGATAGAGACGACAAAGCAACGTTTTGTCTTTTTGGATTGGTATTAAATACCATTTAAATTTATGCATGCTACTTACGTCAATAAAGGAAGATAGGGAGTTCCAAGGGGAAAACACATTCGAGAAACACGCAAATCCAGGGGGAAAATTGAATTACGATCCACAATTCAATCGTAATTCGTCCGATTGAGGATAGTCATGCGGGCACAATCAATCTCTCTATCGGGCTGCTAGATGATAAACCTCCTGCCAAAATGTAAGGTGCTCTTGGTAATTTCTACCAGCGGATGGCGGTTAATCGTAACTTTTGGTGACTGATTCAATTTCTCCCACTTTTTCTCGTCGATCATCAGTTTCTGCATGACCTCGTAGATATCCAGCTCAATCTTTTCTTTCGACAACATTCTCACCTCAAATCAATCATGAAAAGTACGTATATTCAGCCTTCTGGGGTGTCCACACCAAAACGCGCAGGAATATAACCAACATGCATCATTCCATCTATCGAGAGGAAACAAGAAGGATCATCTAATACTGGATATTAATGTGAAAATCACGTTTTTTAGTATATCGAATCTTTCATTACTCGATCATTACTGGGTCACGGATGTTCTGCTTCGGGAGATGAAGAACCAAGATGTTTATTCAGTTGAACGGACGCCGCCTGCATTACGAACTAAATAACTGTGCTTCTGCAGATCCTGAGAGAACGGTAGTGCTGATCCATGGTCTGGGGCAAAATCTGCGCACATGGGATCCGCTCATCCCCTACCTGTCCCATTACCGCATCCTGCGCTACGATATAGGCGGACACGGCGCGAGCGATGCGCCCGAGACCGGCTATCATCATCTGCATATTTACTCGGATGAGCTGCTGGCGCTGCTCAACTATCTCAATATCCGAAAGGCCATTCTGTTCGGTTACGAATTAGGCGCATGCATCGCGACGCACTTCTCCGGCCAGTACCCGGAATACGCCTCGCGGCTCATTACCGCATCTCACCCCGTTTACTATCCCGATGAAATTCGCAAGAAAAAGTACAAGCAACGCCTGAATGAGCTGAAACGCATCGGCTTGCCCAGATTCGCCGCCCGTTGCCTCACGGATATCACCATGCACACGGATGCTGACTTCCTGGCTCACGCCTATTCGCAAGTATCCATCGAAACCTATGAAGCCATCATTCAGATGTTGGACAACAGCAGCCTGCTGCACGACTACAGTCTCGTGGCGCAGCCGGTGCTTCATCTGATCGGCGAACGGGATACATTGTATCCGCCGGAGATGCTGCTCCAGGCGATCCGCTATTTCTATCCGCCTCCGATCCTGATGATGGTTCCGAATGCCAAAAGCCTCGTCCATGTGGACAACCCGGAATATACCGCGCAGCGCATCGACGCCTTCGTGAGGACGGAGATGAACCAGACTGCGCCTCTGGCGAAGGAGGCATCCACCTACTACACGACCTATACCTCCCTGCTCCATAAGCGGAAGCAAGACTCCCCGGTCAGTCACCAGTTGCGCATCGACGTCATGCACCAGTTTGAAGCGAGAATCAACGGGCATCTGCTGCAAGGCAACTGGAAGGTGAGGAAAGCGCAGGAGCTGATCATCTATCTCATCTACAACAAGGTCGCCATGCGGGAGAAGCTGTATGATCTGTTCTGGCCTCATCTCAATCTGGAGAATGCGCAGAACATGCTGCGCGTCAGCGTCAACCATCTGAAGAAACTGATCGACAAGCCATTCGGTACCTCATTCGTCATCTCCAGCAGAGACCGCATCGAGCTGACCGGCGAGGTGGAGAGCGACCTGCTCGATCTGCTCGGCGAGATCCAGAGGTTCCACGCCTGCGAGAACCACGACGAGAAAGAGATGATCGCCCGGAGGATCGGCCACACCTTCACCTCGTCGATATTGGAGGGGTATTACAACGACTGGATCATGAGTCTCCGCGAGGAGCTGATCAACTCCGCAGCGCCGATCATCAAGTGGGTTGCGCAGCGATACGAATCGAGAAACCAGCTCATGGACAGCATCATGTTCTACAAGCTGATGCTGCAGATGCTGCCGGAGGAGATCGAGCTCAACCAGAAGATCGCAGGGCTGTACGATGATCTCCAGCTCAAGGGCCTGGCGCGCGAATGGCAGGAACGATACTGGCGCGCCTTGAACGGCGAGGACTATTAGCTGCGTCAGGCATCCTTCGTCCAGACTCTCCGTTCAAGGCGACGCTTCCCCTTGGCGGACCGGCGATCGATCAAGCTGCGGTTCAGCTGCTTCATTGCTTCGGCACGACTTGCAGACCAAGGTGAATCTGGATGTTGTCGATGAGCTCCAACACGCCTGCGCGCAGCTTGTCCATCATCTGCTTCGCCTCCTCGCGCGAATGACCGACGGTGCTGAAGTAGATCTTCAGCTTCGGCTCCGTGCCGGATGGGCGAATGGCGAACCATGAGCCGTTGATGAAGGAATAATGAAGGACGTTCGAGCGCGGCAATCCGATCGATCTCAGCATATTGCTCGACAGATGCAGCTCAGTGCCGCGGTCGAAGTCGCGGATCCAGCTGACGCGCCATCCGTCTACCCGAGGCACGATCGACTGGCGCAGATAATTCATGATCTCATTCATCCGCACCATGCCTTCGATCCCCTTCAGCGTGATGGAATGCTGGGATTCCTCATAATAGCCGAACTGCTCATGCAACTGCTTCAGCCGGTCGAGCAAGGTCATCCCCCGTTGCTTGTAATACGCCGCCATCTCGCAGATGAACAGGCAGGCCTGTATGGCATCCTTGTCCCTGACGAAATCGCCGATCAGATAACCATAGCTTTCCTCATATCCGAACAGGAAATGCTTGTCCCCTGATCTCTCGAACCTGCCGATCATCTCGCCGATGTATTTGAAGCCGGTCAGGGTGTCCATCGTTTCGACTCCGTAGGAGGAAGCGATCAATCGGCCGAGCTCCGAGGTGACGATCGTTTTCAGGATGACACCGCTTTCAGGCAAACTTCCGCTTCGCTGCTTCTGCATGAGCAGGTAGTCGAGCATCAATGCTCCCGTTTCGTTGCCATTCAGGCACCAGTAATGGTCGCCTGCATCACGCACGGCGATGCCTGCCCGATCGGCATCCGGATCCGTGGCCATCACGATGTCCGCCTGCACCTCCCTGGCCAGCTGTATAGCCAGTTGGAGGGCCTCCTGATCCTCCGGATTGGGCGAGCGGACCGTCGGGAAATCTCCGTCCGGCTTCTCCTGTTCGGGCACGACGAATACCCTGGAGAATCCTGCTCTCCTGAGCGCTTCTCGCACCGGAACATTGCCCGTACCGTGGAGAGGCGTATACACGATGGTGAGCTTGTCCGCTTGCTCCCGAATGCACGATGGGTCCTGGATGATCGTCAGCAGCCGTTCATAATATTGCTCAACCAGCTCCTGACCGATCGGAACGAGCAATCCCTGCCGGATCGCTTCCTCCTTGTCCATAATCTCGACTGCCAGCTCGTCCTCCACCTGATCGATGGCAGCCATGATATCCTTCGCCGTCTGTGAGGTGATCTGCGCGCCATCTGCGCCGTACACCTTGTAGCCGTTGTCGGATGGCGGATTGTGGCTGGCGGTGATCATGACGCCCGCTGACGCCTGAAGCTGGCGAACCGCATACGAGAGCAGGGGGGTCGGATACAGCTGTTCGAAAAGATACGCCTTGATGCCGTTGCGCGCCAGCACGCATGCCGTCTGCTCGGCGAACTCCCGCGAACAGCGGCGCGAGTCGTAACCGATGGCGACGCTTCTTGGTTCCGGCTGGCTCTTCAGGTAATCAGCCAGCCCCTGCGTCGCCTTGCGCACCGTATAGATATTCAACCTGTTCGTTCCCGGACCGATCTCGGCGCGCAGGCCGCCTGTTCCGAATTCGAGATTTTTGCCGAAGTATTCTGAAATTTCGGAATCGTCCATGTGCTCCATTTCGTCTCTCAGCTCTTGCGGGATATCCGCTCTCAGCCACCTCAGATAATCGATATAGGATTCATGTTGGATGGACTCCGCTTCCTGCATCCTCTCTGGTCCCTCCTCCAGATATTGCTCCAGGATTTTCTTCTGTTTGCGTTTCAGGTAGCTCCTCCGGTTGTATTCCCGCACCTTGTCCTTGTTGTTGGCCCGCCATTCGCGATGGTATTCCCGCTTGTCCTTGGGCACGCCGTCCTGCTTGCGCCTCGGTGCGGCTTCCACCCTCAGTCCGTTGACGCAATGGCTGAGCCTGACGCACATGTCATAGGCTTTTTTCTTGCCATAGACAGACATGTACGGCTTCCCCTGATAGGTGATTAACCATTTGGAAGGATATGATTTCCCTTGCAAGTTACTTATCACCCCGATCTGAAAACGAGTAACTGCCTGATCTCAACAGCAGATGGCCACATATCAAAAAGCCGTTACGATATTCGTGTTCCTGCCAGGGAACTTCTTCGCCTCATCAGAACATGGTTTTGTTGATCAGGCTGATCCTGGATGAGCAAAGCTGCAACATCTCCTCCCAATCCATGATGAGCCGCGTGATATCCTCTTCGATGAGCAGGCTGCCCGTTTGCACCTCGATGATCCCGAGGTCCTGGACGGCGCGAACGCTGTGCCTCGTGCCCGCAGGAATATGTAGCACATCCCCCGCCTTGACCGGCATGAGCCGTTCGTTCACGATGACCTCGCCAGAGCCGGAGATGATCGTCCATACCTCGTCACGCATCTCGTGCAGCTGATAGCTGAGATGCTTGCCGGCGTGAATGCAGATGCGCTTGGTGAGCGTCTGCCTGCCCTCGCCGGTGACGCTGAAGTCGAGCACCTTGTACCAGCCCCATCGCCGTTCCTCATACATCGGCCGCTGCTCCAGACACTGGACGACGTCCTTGATCCCGGGCGAAGCCTCCTTGCTCGAGACGAGGATCCCGTCCGGGCTGGCGGCCACGATCATCTCCTTCATGCCAACAAGGGCGATCGGAATATCCAGCTCGTTGATCACGCGGACGTCCCTGCAATCGTCGCTGACGATCGCCTTGCCACTGACCGGATCAGGCATATATTCGACAAGCGCTTTCCAGGTGCCCAGGTCCTGCCAGCACCCGTCATAGATGGAGGCGATGATGTCGGTTTCCTTCTCCAGCACCTCGTAATCGAAGCTGATCCTGGGCAGCTGGTGATAGGCCTTGCGCATCTGCTCGAACTGGATGGGCAAGCCTCTGTCGATCAGCAGCTGAATGAGGTAATCCAGCCGGAATACAAAAACCCCGCTGTTCCACAGCGAGCCCTGACGAATCAGGTCCTCCGCCTGTGGAGCGCGAGGCTTCTCTACGAAATGACTGACCTGGATATACTTGCGTTGGCCCTCTGACGAAGCATCCGAGGGCTTCGGCACGATATAGCCGAATTTGGATGAAGGGCTGTCCGGCTTGATGCCGATCAGGCCAACCTTCGCTTCCGTCTGCTGAAGCAGGGACTCAAGCGTCAGCAGCCTGGTGAAGAAATCGTCTTCCACATAAGGGTCCACCGGAAGGACCGCGACCGTCTCTCCCAATCCGACGCCGGCGACCGAATACAGATAGGTGGCGGCCAGCGCAATCGCAGGAAACGTATCCCTTCTCTCCGGCTCCACGATGATCGGAACGTCGAGGCCCAGCTGCGCCTGCAGCATCTCCACCTGGCTGCGGCTGGTCGAGATATGGGCGTCGCGCCGCAAGCCCGCTTGCCCGAGCTGTCTCCATACCCGCTGCACCATCGATTCCGGCCTGCCGTCCGGGGCCTTCAGCACCTTGAGAAACTGCTTGGACCTCGTCTCGTTGGACAACGGCCAGAGCCGTTTCCCTGAACCGCCTGACAATAGCACAACCTTCATTCGCTCACCCTCCGTCCTTCATAGTGTAGGCCATGCCCGATCATCCGGTCTTCTCCCCCGCATCCACGTACCTGTGCTCATGCACGGGCAGGCTGTTCATCATCGGCCTGCCGATCGAGTAGTAGGAGAAGCCGGTTCCGGCGATGTCCTGCACGGTAAACACATTGCGGCCATCCACGAGAATCGGCTGCTTCATCAGCTTCGCGAGCTTGCCCAGATCCACCTTCGCGAATTCCTCCCACTCGGTCAGCAGGCACAGCGCATCCGCGTCCCAGGCTGCTTCCTCGGCGCTGTTGCAGTAGGTGATGGAAGACGAATCCACCTTGCGCCGGAAGTGCTTCATCGCGATCGGATCATAGGCGCGCACGCTTGCGCCAAGATCCAGCAGGATCGGGATGATCTCCAGCGACGGTGCTTCGCGGATGTCATCGGTATCCGGCTTGAACGACAACCCCCAGACCGCGATCGTCTTGCCCTGCAACGTGCCGAGTGATTCCGTCAGCTTGCGGATCACGTTCAGCCTCTGCAGCTGGTTCACCTCAATCACGGAGCGGAGCAGCTTGAAGTCGTACTCGACATTGCCGGCGATCTGGATAAGCGCCTGCGTATCCTTCGGGAAACAGGAGCCGCCATAGCCGATGCCCGCCCTGAGGAAGGCGGGGCCGATCCGCTTGTCATAGCCCATGCCTCGCGCCACCTCCGTCACATCCGCCCCGACCTTCTCGCAGATGTTGGCGATCTCGTTGATGAAGGAGATCTTCGTGGCGAGGAAGGCGTTGGACGCATACTTGATCATCTCCGCGCTGCGCAGATCCGTCATCACCAGACGGTCCGTGAGCGTCCGGTGCAGCCCGGCGATGACCTCCGCCGCCTGCGAATTGTCCGCGCCGATGACAACCCGATCAGGGTAGAACGTGTCCCTGACAGCCGTGCCTTCCCTCAGGAACTCGGGCACGGATACCACGTCAAAAGGATGTGTGGTCAGATCGGCGATGAGCTTCCGGATGCGCTCATTGGTACCAACGGGCACCGTGCTCTTCGTAACGATGATCTTGTAGCCGTTCATCGCTTCGGCGATCTCCCGCGCCGCTTGCAGGATGTAGGTCAGATCCGCCTCGCCGTTCTCCCCTTGCGGGGTCCCGACGGCGATAATAACAATCTCCGCATCCTTGACAGGAGCGGAGATGTCGGTGGTGAAGAACAGACGCCCTTCGGCTGTATTCTGGTCGATCAATTCTTTCAGGCCAGGCTCGTAGATCGGCACTTCGCCACGCTTCAGCATGTCGATCTTCGCCTCTACCTTGTCCACGCATGTGACCTCATGTCCCAAATGGGCGAAGCATACACCCGACACAAGCCCGACATACCCGGTTCCGATAACCGTCATTTTCATAGCCTTCACCTCTCCGTTAAGAAATGTCAACCTTGACTTTCCGTTGCACGTGTTCAGCCCGCATTGCAAGCGCCTGGCGATAGATCTCCAGTCTGGATCTGGCCGCTTCCTCCCAGGTATATCGCTGTGCAGTCTGATAGGCATTGACGCGAAGTCTGGTCAGGAGCTCGCGATCCTTCAGCAGCAATTCAACCGCGGCGATGATCGCCTCCACATCCCGCTTCGGAACGACCAGCGCGTCATGGCGATCCCGCACGATGTCCCTTGGCCCGGCGGTGTCTGTCGTGATCGGCGCCAGACCGCAGGCCATCGCTTCGATCAGCGTCTTGCCGAAACCTTCGGACAATGTCGCGAACAGATTGATATGATGGCCCCGCATCAGCTCCGGGAGCAGCCGATGCTCATAATGGGCGATGACGCGCACCCGATGTCTGACCGCCTCGGGGAAGCAAGCGTGAACCTGCCGTTCATTCTTGCCAGTGCCGACGAAGGTCACCTCCAGCCGGTCATTCCGCTCGAGCAAACGCACCAGCGCCTGTGTGCTGTAATGGATGCCCTTGCGCTCAATAAAAGAGCCGATATGGGCGATCCGGATCACTTCATCCTCTGTGGTATCCAGATTCCCTACCGGCAGACCGAGCATATAATCCGGCAATCCATTGGCGACGACGTCCACGCGCGACTGACCCAGCTGTTCCTCGACGAACCGTTTGTCCTCCGCATTGAGCACGATGCAGTAATTGCTTCTTCTGATCGACTGGCTCACCTCCCAGATCCGGAAGCCTCCCCAGTAGATAAAATACTTCCAGCTGAGATGGAGATTGCCCCTGCGCCGCTCCTCGAGCCTCTCCGCCTTCGCCATATGCTCGAGCCCATGGCTGCTGAAGATGATCGGCGGCCTGTTTCGAAGATAGGAAAGCACCCAGCTGTCTCCGGAAGCAATATCCAGGAGATCGTAAGACCTCCATCTCCGGCTGCGGGCAGCCAGATTCCAGGGGAAGATCACTCGGTCAAACAGGGCCCCGCGAAACCGTTTGAGATCATCCATAAAGTAAATATCCACTTCCACACCAAGCTTCCTGAGCGCTTCTGCGATGGCGACGCGAGTTCCGGCTACGCCGCTGTTGATGTTGTAATCCGCGTTGGATATCATCGCGATCTTCATCTCACGATCGCCCCCTTCATTTGCAGTTTAATCGGATGATTCTGCGATAAATGGCATCAGTTCCTCGAGAGCACATCAACCTGTGGATTTTCGAACCAGTCCTGGCTTCCTGATTTGCCTTCTGATGTCCGATATATCGGCCCCTCTGATCATCAGAAGCTCACGAAGGCTGATTCGTTCACTGTATGCATAAACGATGATGAACAGGAAACAGGCTAGCGAATAGGAGATCGATGAGGAGATGGCTGCGCCCTCCGCTCCGTATCTGGGAATCAGGTACCAGTTGGCCGCGACGTTGACGATTAACGACGGTATGGCCAGCAACATGCTCAGCAATGGCTTCCCGCGACCAGAAAGATCCGAGTGAAGAAGCTTGACAATGACCATCAGGATGATGCCTGGCAGGAGCAGCCTGATGACCGGAATCGAATCCGAATAGGCCTTGCCGTACAAGAGGTTTACAAATATCGGCATGATCCCCCAGAAAACAATGCCAAAGACAAACAGGACCGGCACAAGCATGCGAATCATCCTGGCGGTTCTCTGCACCGCTTCGTTCGCCGTCTTGCTGTTCGCGCTTCGCGCAAATAACACCATGCCGACCGCAGTCGGTATTTGCCAGATCAGTTCAGATACATTCGTACCCAGGGAATAGATGCCAACCTCATAGATGGTGGACATCGATTCAAGCATCACCAGATCGATTCGCAGGTTGAGCTGGAGGATCAGGATTGCGGCCGCGAAGGCAATGCCCCGACTGAACAATTGCATCGAGATCGGCTTCAGGATACGAAGCTTCAACCTTACTTCCTTGCCCGCATAAAACGTCGATAATATGCAAGCTGCCAGTGAAATCGTGAATGTCGTCAGAACCATTCCCATAACGCCCATACGTAATCCGGCAACGAGCAACAGCGTACATGCAATATTCAACAATACTCGGTAGACGTCCAGCTTGTTCATGGCGCTGATCCTTTCCTTGCCTTGCAAAAAGCCTTTCATATAGCGTATCCCGAGATCGCAAGGGATGACGAGCAACATGATCAGCAGCAGCAACCAGTATTCAGAGCCGAACTGGAAGGCATAGAAAATGGCAGCCACGCAAACTGCGAAGATGGACGTCAGGATCCATAACAGCAACAAGGAGGAGGCAATATCCTCCTGGCGATGGATTTTACGCCCAACCAGATAGGCAGCTGAATGACCAATACCGAAATCCGAAAAAGCAAGAACGAGTCCGGGAATAACAGAAATCGCAGCGTATAAGCCTTTGCCCTCGGGACCCAGCAGTCTGGCTGTAATGATGGACACGATGAAATTGCCGACCAGCACCAGGAGACGTGTACCGAACGTTGTGGAAACATCAAACAATGTGCTGTTTTTTTTCACAAAAGCCACCTTGCAGTATGGAAGATTGATATCATACACTCTCACACTCTTTTCTTGTGATCAGATCAGGATAAGCGGATCATCTGCGTGTCTTTGCATTTTGCATTTCTTCTTGCTTTCCGGTCATTTCTGATATAGGAACAAGCCAGCCTGAACGTCCGCCAGCTGGTCACAAGCCCGCATAGGACATTCCGCTTGAGATTGGTCAACACATTATGCGCCGTGGCAACGATCAAATAAATCACAGCTTTCGCAGCCTTCCGCTCCGAATACAGATATCGCTTGAATGTCACGTACAATCGGGAAGCATCCTTAAAGGGTTTGTAGTAGTTGCGATTTGCAGGTGAAGGATAGTGCATATTGAACGCATCCCTAAGCAGATGAATCTTGTAGCCTTCATAGCTGCTCCTGAGTGCAAAGTCTACTTCTTCATACCCATATACCAACTGATCATCAAAGCGAAGCTTGTCGAAGACGCTGATCGGGAACAGGGTGCTGTTGATCACGACCGATCGCAATCCTTGATCCGAACGATACTCGACTTGCTGAAAGCCGAGGAAGCTCTGATCATGCGGTAGCCGGACCCTTCCATCCCGGTGATGCTCCGTCCCGGTGACGATCAATTTGACGGACTCCTCGAGCGGACGAGCGCTGATGTAGTTCCACATTTTTTCCAGAAACCTCTTCTCGAGGATCACGTCATCGTCGATGAACAGCACATTTGTTCCGGTTGCCAAATTGACCGCATGATTGCGATTGGCCCCAAGTCCCTTACGCGGTCCCCTCGTATACTTGACTTCGGGATACCGGCTGCGTACCATGATTTCCGTCTCATCGTTCGTGCTGTCGTCTGAGACGATCGTTTCATAGACAGGAATTGTTGATCTCATAAGAGATGCCAGCGCCCTGTCCAGTTCCTCCGGCCTGTTTCTGGTACAGATACATACAGATACCTTGAACACATAGATCAATCCTTGCCTGAGTTATTATTGAGGGCTCAACTGTTTATTGGTGATCCCTGTTGCGGAACGTTATATAACTCATACCCCCATGTTCCTGGACCTTTCCTCGTTTCCAGGTCCGCCAACCCTCATACCTTCCTATTAAGGAGCAGATCATCTTCTTCCACGCCAGAAGCCTCTCTCTGGGCAAGAAACGAAAGAACTGGACGATGCCTGGAATTGCTCTCGTTCCGATGAGGACAGCCCAGACCAGGAATATCGGTATCTGGACCATTCTCAGATGCTTGAGCAAAACCAGTGTTTCGTTATGAACGGCATTGATCATCGCCTCGCGATGATAGATACCCCGCTGATCCTCGTCATGTCGGACAGATGGATAATGATCGACAGCGACATCCGGGCTGTACACGAGTTTCCACCCGGCTCGTTTGACCGACAGGCTGAAATCCAGGTCATTGTGCACCTGCGCTCCCTTGCCCCTGAGCCGTCGATCAAACCAGATTCCGCGAATCGCTTCCCTCCGGTAACTCATATTGGCCCCCTTGAGCACATCCACTTCACGCATGCCGCCTGATCCGAGGTGGTGGTTGCCGGTGACGCGTCCATACCACGCCAGACGGCCTACCTTTCTTCTCGTCCCGCTAACGACCCGACCGTTTCGATGTATCCAGTCACGACCGCCTATACCTCCGACATCGGGATGCTCCCTGAAGATCGCCTCGATGCGAAGCAACCAGTCCGGACGAGGAACCGCATCATCATCGATAATCGCAAGAATATTTCCCGAAGCATGCATGATGCCGGTATTCAACGCATGTACTTGCCCGGGCTGATCCACCTCGACGATTCTAAGCCGCCTGTCGTATGGCCTGTTGCTGAGGGCTTCCTTCGTCTCCAGGTCAGAATCCCGCACGATCACGAGCACTTCGTCGGGCTGTCTGGTTTGATTGTCCAGACCGGACAGACAATTGAGCAGGTCGCGAACACGACGATAGGTCGGGACAATGACCGTGATGCTAGGTTTCAACGACTTGCACCTCACTTATGTTCCTGGTTCTGTTCTCCGTCTCGGTGATGAGCCGGATCTCGCGCAGGAAGCGAGCCGTGTCGAATCGCTCCGCATGTTTCCGGATCCGTTCACTGTCCCAGCGGGAGTCATCCCAGTCCTTCAGCACTCGCACCAGGCTGTATACATCCTGTTCATCGAAGAACAGGCCGTTTAGTCCCGGTTGGATCGTATCCAGCGCTCCTCCGCCGCGATAGGCGATCACCGGCCTGCCGCAGGCATTGGCCTCCAGCGGCGTGATGCCGAAGTCCTCCAGCCCGGGGAACAGCAATGCGCGGCAGTGTTTCATGTAATGGATGACCTCCGCATCACCCAGTCGGCCAAGGAACTTCACCGTGGGCCCGGCGAGCGACTCCAGCCTTGCCCGATCGGGACCTTCGCCGATGACGATCAGCTCCAGGCCGAGCTTGCTGCAGGCTTCCACCGCCAGGTCGATCCGCTTGTACGACACGAGCCGCGACACGACCAGGAAATACGGCTCCGGAGCGCTACCCGAACAGGAGAAGCGGCGTGTTTCGACGGGCGGATAGACGATCTGGGCAGAGCGATTGTAGCAGCGCTCGATGCGTTCCTTCACGATGGAAGAGTTGGCAAGGAACAGATCGACGTCACTCGCCGTGCGCACATCCCATAAGCGAAGCGGATACATCCACAGCTTCAGCAGCCGCTTGACGATGGCCGGTAGCCGCACATCCCGGATGTACGTCTCAAAGTCCCAGGCGAAACGCATCGGGGTATGACAATACACGACATGCTTCGCTCCCGCCGGCTTGGCGATCCCTTTCGCATAGGCGCTGCTGGAGCTGATGATCAGGTCGTAGCCGCGCAGCGACCAGGAGCGGACCGCCAGCGGATACAACCAGAAAAGAAGCTTGAAGTGTTTCCGGATTCCCGGTATGTATTGCATCCAGGACGAGCGAATATCCGCATCCCTGAGCTCCCCGATCAGCCGGTCGCGGTCCACGACAGTCGTATAGATCGGCGCATCGGGATACAGCTGATGCAGAGCGGCCACCACCCTCTCCGCGCCTCCCATCTGAATCAGATAGTCATGCACGATGCAGATCCGTTTCTCATCCTGGCCAGGCGGTCGAAGTACGCGGTCATACACGTCCTTCACCTTGCGGGCCGTCCTGTGGATATGGAACCGCTGCTTCGCGCGAAGCGAGCCATGCTCGCCCATCGTGCGTCTCAGCTGATCGTCGGCCAGCAACAACCGGGCATATCGCAGCAGTTCCTCCACCTCTCCGGTGCGGTACAGATACCCGCTTGCGCCATGCTCGATGATCTCCGGCACGCCTCCGCCGCTGGTCGCGATCACCGGCAGCCGCTGCGACATCGCTTCGATCAGCACGCGGCCGAAGGGCTCATTGTCCGAACAGAGAAGCATGAGATCCGCCGCACAACAGATGTCCAGGATATCCCGGCGGAATCCGGTGAACACCACATGCTCCGATATGCCAAGCTGTTCGGCCAGCATCTTCAGCCGTTCCTTGTAACGGACATTCTCCTCCCTGAACTTCGCCTCCCCGACGATCCACAGCTTGACATCCTCCCGCTCCGCCAGCAACCTGGCAGCAGCATGGATCGCATCCTCCTGGCGCTTCCACCGGGTGATCTGACCGATGACGACCATCACTTTATGGTGCTGGGCGGCGCCAAGCTCCGCGCGTATCCGCTCGCGAATCTTGAGCCTCTCCTGATCGGATCGTTCGACCAGCTCCAGCCCGTTGTGCACGAGGTAAGTCCGGTTACGCGCGATTCGTCCCGCGATCGGTTCCAGTACCGCCTGGGAGATGCCGATCACGGAGTCCGCCGCATGGCGCATGATCTGTATGATCAACTTGCCGAGGATGCCCTGCGGCACATGATCGCGGATATGCCAGATCACCGGTTTCCGATGAAGCCATCTCATGGCGGATGCGATCAGGCCTGCGCGAATCGAATTCGCGTGGATGAGGTCCACATTCATCCGGCGCACCCTTCTGGCGAAGGCAACCGCTGCAACCACGAGACCAAGTGCATCCTTCAGCAAATGCAGCGGATTGCTCCTGATCCGGGCGTTGTACGCGGGCATCTCCTCCGTCTGCAAGCCCGCCTGCCTCGCCTGATCCAACAGTTCGCCCGCGGGGGCACAGACGATCATCTCGCAATCGGGGATGTGCTTGGCTGTCTGCAGCAGGCTCATCTCCGCTCCGCTGATGACGCTGGTATGGTTGTAGAACGCAGCCTTCACACTCGCATCAATCCTCTCTTCAACGCGGCTTCCTCCGCAAACACCTCACAGACGGAATGAACGACATGATCCCAGGTGTAATGGGAGAGCACGTAGCCCCGGCATACCTCCCGTTCCGGAAGCGACACCTCCCCGTCTGCGATGCGTCCGATCAGCCTGGCCATCGCTTCCGGGGTATGATCGCGAAAGAGCAGATGCGGCGTGAATCTCGCCAGGATCTCACGCGTTCCGCCGTACGGAGTTCCGATGACCGGAGTACCGCAGGCCAGCGACTCCACCGTGACGAGCCCGAAGCCTTCCAGCGTCAATGTCGGCACCACGCTGACATCGGCAGCCTGATAACGCCGCACGAGCTCCTCCTGGCTGATCCTGCCCAGGAACTCCACATGGCGCAGAACCCCCAGCTCTCCGGCCAGCAGCCTGAGCTGCTCCCGCTGAGGCCCGTCGCCCGCGATCCATAGCTTCACATTCGGATGATCTGGCAGCACGACCGCCATCGCCTTGATCAGGTTGTCGATCCCCATCCGCTTGACCAGCCGGCGAACGCAGAAGAACACTCGAGTCTTCTCGTCGATTCCGTACCCTCTGCGCAAGCCTTGTCGATCCGGAGCCGGTTGGAACTGCTCGATATTCACCGCACCGGGGATGATGATGATGCGGTCTTTGGGAATGCCGTAATCTTCAACAAGCACATCGCGGAAATATTCACTCAGCACGATGAACCGGTCGGATCGGTTGTACACCAGCATCTCGATGCCTTTCTTGGCGCGGATGCGAAGCTCGCGCACCAATCGATTGCCGCTTGCCTCCACCTGCGATTCATGCGCCCATGGTCCGTGGAAATGCGTGACGACCGGCATATGGGCGGGAAGCAAACCGCGCGTCAGCAGAGAGGCATACATGGCAAAATGGGGATTGAATACATCATACTCGCCGGATCTCAGCTTGCTGCGAAGCGTCGAGCGAAACGCCAGCATGCGGCTCAAGCCGTTTCGCGGCTTGTTGCCGGTGCAGGCTTCCAGCATGTAAACCGGCTTGTCGTCAGCCTCGGCGCCGTTGGTCGTGATGATGCCGGTCACCCGGTGACCGCGTTCGGTCAAGGCATGCAGATAATCCGCGAAATAGCGGTTCAACCCTCCTGGGGTATGATTGATCCATCCCATACCAGTCGCTAATATGTTCACATTCATTCCCTCTCTCCATTATGCGGTACACACCTTGATCATCCTGCTCCCGACGGAGTCCGTTCGTGCTTCAGAGTATTCCAGCGATGATGCATCATGACGTTGTCCATATAGCCAATCGACAGCCAGAGCACCGCACTCACTGAGGCGATCTCGCCGATGAGCCAGAACCCGATGGTCGCGAGCAATATGCCTGTCAGTGCGATGTGAAGCGGCTCCTGTCTCGGCATCGAGAAGAGCAGGCGAAACACCATGACCATGATCATGGCGTACAGGACACCGCCGATGATGCCGTGGGATACCATAATATCGCTGATGTCATATTCAGTATCCTGAGCGTTGGCGGCGAAGGTCTTGGCAGCCAGCGTGGAACTGCCCAGTCCATGCCCGATGGGTACTGTGAAGCCCTTGATGATGCCATTCATGAAATATCCAAGATGCAAATTCAGCGTCGAATGCTCCTCATCCAGCGGATTGAGCAAACCGTTGACCTGGTGCGCGATGAAGTCGTTGTCCGAGCCGACAAGTCTGTTTAGCCCTTCAAAGGCGAAATAACCGACCACCATCATCACGAGCACAACCAGCATTCTCGCCCGGATCGAACGACAGACCAGACATGTGACGATCGTGATGGACAGCGCCGTCAGTATGACGGGCGTCCTTGCGCTTGTCATGAACAACGCATAGCCGATGATCGGCAGCGTGCAGAGGACCGGAATCTTCCACTTCCATCGGCCGCGCAGCAGATATGCCCAGCCGATCATGAAGCTGATGGCCAGATAAAACGCAAATTCCTGTGAGCTGGGAAAAACAGAAAATGCCCGGATCCGCTCGCCAACTTTCAGGGCAGCATAGCCGCCCAGCTCGACCCAGGCTTCCTCGAAAGGAGCAAAACCGAACTGTGACTGTTTGATTCCGTATAGGGCGACTCCTACGGCGATCGTGTAGACACTGGCGTAGACCATCCGGATATAGCGGAGATTCATATATTCCTTGCCAAGCACCATCCAGAGTAGCGGCACGATGAAATACAATACCCCGCCTGCGCCGACCATCAGGCTGCCCTGCAATGGATTAAAGATCTGGATGCAGGACAGCAGCAGGAACAGGAGCACCAGCTTGAACAGGCGTGTATCTGCCGCGATGGGCTCACGATCAAAGACCCATTTCTTGACAAACCAATGCGCGCCCAGGATCAGGATGAGGGCTGGCGCCACAAGCAGGAGCGGGTCGAAGGAAGTCCAGCCTGACAGAGGAATCAGCACCCTTCGGAACAATGCCGTGAATGGCAGCAATATGATCAGAACAATAAGTGCAAACATTGGCTTGCGCACGCTCACCGCGATCAGGCAACAGAACACGGTCAGCGCAAGGAGCAGGCGATAGTAGCCAGGTATCGCCGCCAGATAACCGATCACAAGACCGATAAACGATAAAAGGACGGCTAGCGCAATCTGACCTTTGAGCTGCCATGTATGGAAACGAATCAGCCTGACATTCCCCCCATTCAACCCGTCTTCATCCAAATCTCCCAACGCCCCTTTCTGATAAGATTCGGAGATGATCGATGTCTCATGCCAGGTTGACGATCGAGACCTCCGGATTACTAGATTGCTTGCCTGTGGGCCAGTTCCTTGAGATTGCTGTGCAGATTTGCGGCCAATCCCTTCTTGCTGAGATGCCTGCGAACATAATCCAGCCCGGCACTTGCCGCAGCGAGACGTTCCGGAGCGTTGCGCTTGACGTATCGGATCTGCTCGTACAGGACATGTGAATCGTTCTCCGGGATCACCCAGCCGCCCGACGTCTTCCCGATCAGCTTGGGAATCTCGCCGCTGGCGGATCCGATAACCGGTACCTGGCAGGCATTCGCCTCCACGATCACCCGTCCGAACTGCTCCTTCCAGTTCGGCATGGTGATGGAAGGCAGCACGAGCACATCCATCATATTCATCCATTCGTGGATATTCCGATGCTCCACATGGGACGAAACGATCAGTTTCGTCGGCTTCTGCGCCTGCATATCCATCACTTGTCTGAACAACGGGCCGTTGCCGACGATCAGATAGGTGATATCCGGATCCTCGCAATGGGCGATCGCCTCCAGCAGCAATCGGATCCCCTTCTCCTCCACCAGCCTGCCGACGAATCCGACGACAAACGCATTTTCACGTATGCCGTTCGTGATGCGCTGGATGCGTCCCAGGCGCTTGTCCGGCCGGAATTGCTCCGTATCAACGCCAAGAGGGAACAGCATATGGCGGCCCTTGAATTGCTTCTGATGCAATACGTTCACCACTTCCTCGCTGACTGCGAGCGCCAGGTCCGCGTGATCCAGCACGTATCGCTCCATCCGGCTGAACGGGGGCGGATATCGCTTGTGAATGTTCTGCGCGGAGTACACGACGCGCGTCATCGCCATTCCTCTGGAGGCGTAGAAGGCTTGCCAAGCGCTCAGCGAATACGGCTCCTCCTCGGCGATCAACACGTCCGGTGCATATGCCCGGATGACGGAACGCAACCGAGCCAGATAGAAATGAAGCGGAATGCTGCCCGACATTCCGACCGGATAGGCGCGAATCGTGCCCCGGAAATGCGGCCAACGGGAGACCCGCACCGCCTTGCCATTGGATAATGTGGTGCGAAAATTTGAAGGAACGATCAGTTGCACCTCATGACCCAGCTTCTCCAGCTCGGCGTAGAATTGCTGATTCACGTCCGTAATGCACGGATGGCTTATGGCCAGTATTTTCATATTCGGGATCACTCCCTCTCTTTCTTAGAGATATAGCCTGGTACAACTCTAGTACGCATTTCCCTTGCCGAAGAACACCAGGAAGGTCTTGCAGATGATCTTGAGGTCCATGAGCAGGTTCCTCTCCCGAATATATCTCAGATCCATCTCCACCATTTCCTCGAAGCCGACGTCATTGCGCCCGGTCACCTGCCAGAGCCCGGTGCAGCCTGGCTGCACCGTCAGCCGGCGGCGATGATCATCATTGTACAGAGCAACCTCGCGCGGCAGAGGAGGCCTGGGTCCCACCAGACTCATATCGCCCTTGATCACATTCCACAGCTGCGGCAATTCATCCAGGCTCGTCTTGCGGATCAATCGGCCTACTCGCGTAATTCGCGGGTCATGCTTCATCTTGAACATATGACCTCTCACATCGTTGTGATGCAGAAGCTTCGGCAGGATCTCCTCGGCGTTCGCCACCATCGATCTCAGTTTGTACATGATGAACGGTTTGCCTCCAAGGCCGATCCGTTCCTGCCGGAAGATCGCCGGCGCTTTCGGATCCTCCAGCTTGATGCATATCCACAGGATGGCCATGACCGGACTTGCCAGGATCAACCCGACTGTCGCGATGACCACATCCATGATCCTCTTGCAGATCAGATAGCCATTCATGGAACGGCCGGTCTCTTCCGGCATGACATTCGCCTGTCGGATCTGCTGCTTCCTCAGCGTTTCAGCCTCATTCACTGGTCCCATGGCTTCCTCCACTCCACTCTAGCCCGATACTTTGCGCATCGTTTCGCGGTTCAGGATTTCTTCCAGCGCCTTCAGGACCGGATGCCGCAATTCGCCGTTGCGCACGGCGAAATCCAGCGTGGTCAGTATGTATCCCAGCTTTTCTCCGACATCGTAGCGGATGCCATCAAAATGCAAGGCATATACATCCTGGATGCTGAGCAGCTTCTGGATCGCATCGGTCAGCTGAATCTCGCCTCCTGCACCTTCCTCCTGCTCATCCAGGATGGTGAAGATCTCCGGCGTCAGCACATACCTGCCCATGATGGCCAGATTGGAGGGCGCCGTTCCCAGCTTCGGCTTCTCGACCAGTCCGCCGATGCGGTAAAGGTTGCCCTGGCGGCTTACGGGATCCACGATTCCATAGCGCGTCGTTTCGCTGTCAGAAACAGGCTTGACTCCAAGGACCGCCGAACCGACCACCTCGAATTGATCGATCAGTTGCTTCAGGCAGGGCGTCTCGCTGACAACGATATCGTCGCCCAGCAGAACCGCAAACGGCTCATCGCCGATGAAGCGCCTGGCGCACCAGACCGCATGGCCGAGTCCCTTGGGTTCCTTCTGCCGGATATAGTGGATATCGACCTTGGAAGGCCGACGAACCTCCTCCAGCAGCTGCAGCTTCCCTTTCGATTCCAGATTGACCTCCAGCTCAAACGCATGGTCGAAGTGGTCCTCAATCGCACGTTTGCCCTTGCCCGTCACGATGATGATGTCCTCGATGCCCGATTCCATCGCCTCCTCGACGATGTACTGTATGGTCGGCTTGTTGATGATCGGCAGCATCTCCTTGGGCATCGCCTTGGTTGCAGGCAGGAACCTGGTTCCCAGTCCTGCAGCCGGAATAATCGCTTTCCTCACCCTCGTCATCACGAACCCTCCTACTCTTATCGTGGTATTCTTGTGGATCTGAACCAAAATCCCAGCTCTCCCCCATGTGGAACACGAGTGACAGCTCGAATTTTATGAGTGGGCATCTAACCCGTCCTCACGACACACCCTCGACGATCAACGTCTAAGGTCTCATCAACCCACAGCGTGCCCGAGTGCCTACGGCGATAAAGGGACAGTAGACATCACCTATAAGTATTAATTTTCCAATAGTTTTCATCTATAACCTCGATAATAACATTCGATTGCGATCGGGGATTCCTGATGATTCTGTCGTTCAGCCGAATTCCTGATCGGCAGGATTGCGGTAGTATTTGTAACCATAGGCATACCGGTCTGTTGGCTTAAGCTTCACCTTGTTCAGGATCGTCCCGAGCAGATTCGCCTGTACCAGTTCCAGATTCCTGATCGCCTCCTGGAGGTCTGAGCGTCCCGTCGAGCCAAACTGGATCACGATGTACACGCCATCGCACCTGGCCGACAGGATCTGACCGTCGGACAGGCCAAGGATCGGCGAGGTGTCGACGATGATCAGATCATAGAAGGGCTTCAGCTCGCTTAGAACGTCGCTCATGCGATCCGATGCCAGGATCTCCGACGGGCTGCTCGGGATGGGACCGGAGGTGATGATCTCCAGATTCACCACATAGGTCTCCCGGATCACTTCCTGAATATGGAGCTGTCCGCTCAACACATTGGAGAGCCCTCCCCGGTTCGGCTTGTTGAACACGTGATGCAAGGTCGGCTTGCGGAGATCGGCGTCGATCATCAGGACCTTCTTGCCAATTTGGGCGAAGGCGATGGCCAGGTTGGTGGCTATCGTCGTCTTGCCCTCCTGGGGCTTCGCGGATGTGAACAGGATCGTCTTCAGATCCTGCTTCGACATGGTGTGTTCCACGCTAGTGCGCAGCGAGCGGAAGCTTTCTGCAATGGGGGTGCGCGGGTTTTTGTCCATGATGATCGGGTGTTCATTCATTGACCGCCGCATATGGGGTATCCTCCTTGTAGGTTTTGCGGGCTGCGCGCTTCAAGCGCACGAGGTCCTTGTGCCGGATCCTGCCGATCGACGCGGTAACGGGAAGTCCGAGGCTCTGCACATCCTTCTCGCTTCTGATCCGGTCATCCAGATAGTCGGCGATGAAGATCATGGCCACCGCGATCGCCAGACCCGCGATGATGCTGATGGTCTTGCCAAGCGTCGGATTCCCGTCGACACGCTGCGGCTTGCTTGTCGGAATGGCCGTATCCAGGATCTCCACGTTGTTGACTTTCATGATCACGGGAATCTCCTGCTTGACGACAGCGGCCACGGCGTTGACCACCAGCATCGCCCGATCATAGGAGGTATCCGTGAAGCTGATCGTCATCACCTGGGAATTGTTCACCGTGCTTACGGCTACACGGTTGATCAGCTGCTCAACCGAATATGGAATGGCCGGATACTGTTCCACGACCTTGCCCATGATCGCCGTGGTTCGGATCAGTTCCTTGTATGTATTGATCAGCATCAGGCTGGTGTTGATCTGCGAAGGCAGGATATTGTCGCTCGATCCGTCGAACTGGTTGATGATCAGCTTGGAGGATGCGCGATACAATGGCCGATCAAGATAGGTATAATATGCTGTGGTTGCAGAAAATGCGAGGCCGACACAAAGTACGATGACCCACCACTTTTTGCCCAGGATGATCAAATAGTTCTTCAAGTCGAGATGGTCCATTATTTTCCTCCACTCTTTCTTTTTATGGAATTGTGCTTCATATCATGAATGTTCTATAATAGATGAGAATGAAACTTTTTTATCAATTGCGGGGCCATTTGTGAAAATGATACATATTGTATCATAAAATTACATTATTAATTTATGATACATTTTGTATCGTGTCAAGCGTGTTTTTTGAAAATTGTCGTATTGCTGTCAGATTTTCGTGTATTCAATGGGGGATAGAGCATGAGCACATACGGGCATCGAATTGCCAAACTTCGGGAACAGCGCAGGCTGACTCAGGAAGAGCTGGCCAAGCATCTGTCAATCTCTCGCGCTTCGTTGTCTCATTATGAAAAAAATCGGCGAATGCCAGACTACGAAACACTCAACAAAATGGCCGACTTTTTCGACGTTACGGTTGATTACCTGATCGGGAGGACGGACGACCCTTCCCCCGTTGAGAACAACGACCCTGTCAAACTGTTTGAGAACAGCCTCGAACTCTCCGACGAGAAAATCCTGGAACGCTTCACCCTGAAGGTGGACGGCAGAGAGCTCACGCTGGAAGAAGCGAAGCGATTCATCGCCTTCATCCGCGCAGAACGCGCCATGAGATGAGCGATGTCGTGATGATGACAGCACGATCCCGGATCCTATATGCCAATCGAATCAGGACAATGACACGGACAAAGCCTGTTGGCTCAACCATTGACTGAATGCTCCGTCATCTTTGGTTGACAATTTCTGGAATTCCCCATATTCGATAATCCTGCCTTGCTCCATGACCAGAACCTGGTCAGCGTGTCGAATCGTGGACAATCGATGGGCGATCAGGATGATCGTCATCCTTCCCTTGAGACGAACGATCGTTTCCTGAATGATCGCTTCATTGTCGGCATCCAGCGCGCTCGTCGCTTCATCCAGGATGAGAATCGCAGGCTTGCGCAAGATGGCGCGTGCGAGCACGAGCCGCTGTCTCTCTCCTCCGGACAGCCTTACTCCGCGATCTCCCACGATCGTATCCAGCCCTTCCGGAAGCTGCATGACGAACTCCTCCGCAGCCGACAGTCTCAGTGCCTCCCAAAGTTCTTCGTCACTCGCCTGTTCATTCATCAGCAGCAGATTCTCGCGAATGCTTGCGTGAAGAAGCGTGGGCTCCTGCGGCACATAGCCGATCATGCCGCGCAGCTGCCTTCTCTGCTCATCCGTCAGCGGCCGGCCGTCGAATTCGATACTTCCTGATTCAGGGCGGATCAGCCCCATGATCAGATCGATCAACGTGCTCTTGCCAGAGCCTGATCTGCCGATCAGGGCGGTGATCGTGCCAACTGGTATCCACAGATTGATATCTTCCAGCGTGAACCGCTCATCTGAGCGGTCATAGCGATAGAAGACATGCCGACAGGCGATGCCTTGCTTCAGCCGGAACCCTTCCGGTTGCCCGGAAGCGGGATGAATGCTGACATGGGCGGCTTCACTGTGCTCTTCACATTCTGCAAGAAGCTTCTTGAGCCGGTGATAGGCGGGGATGGACGAGTAAATCTGCTCCAGATGCGACTGGATCTGCGTAAACTTCGGCCACAGCCTGGTGAAGATCAGGGCGACGATCAGCAATCTCTCCGGCTCCACCTTGAGCCAGACATAGGAGCCGTAGATAAACAGCGCGATCAGGATGGCGGAGGATGCCCGATAGACCAGCTGCGTATTCGATCTGACCGCTGCGAAATTCACCGTGTTGCGCTCCATCTGTTCGCACACTCCCCGGTATGCCCCATAGAAGGTGCGCTCGAGCCTGTTGCTCTTCACCTCCTTGACGGAGCCGAAATGATCTCCCACGACCCCGAGATAGCTCTTCGACAGCTCGGATGTTTGCTCGCCAAGCTCCTTCGCCCGCCTGACGAATCTGCGCGACAGCGCGGCGATGATCAGCCCGCTGACGATCACGAGAAGCGTCAGTTGCCAGGAGATACAGAAGGCGATCAACATCTGAACGGCAGCGAAGATCAGGGCGGTGAGCAGGTTGAGCGACAGCAGCGACCCTTGAGCGACACGCGCCAGTTCGGTCGTCAGCATCGTCTGAAGGTCGGTCTTGCGCTTCCGCAGGTAGAACTCCCAGTTCGCCGCAAGCAGTTTCCTGTATACCTCGAGTCGCAAACTGCGAATATAGCCTTGCTGGACGCGCGTCATCATCATGGTCTGGCCGCGCTGGAACAATGCGATGCCGATCAGGATGCAGACGTAGACGCTCAGCATGACGGCGAGTAGCCATTGCACCGGCATCGCTGACAGAGGCGCAATCCATGAGAGGCCGCCGGGAACACCGTTTGTCAGCAATTGGAGCATGGGAACGATCAGGTAGATCCCGATGCCCTCCAGCAGACCGACCAGCGACATGCCCAGCACAATCGCATAGAGCCGCCAGCCGGCATATTGCCTCAGTTGCCTGAAAAACTCATTGTGTTCCCGCATCCAATCGCTTATCCTCCTTCGCCGTCAAATACAAAGCAGACACTCGCCTCCACAGCCACAGGAATGGTTTGAGCGGCACGTACAGGAAGCTCAGCCTTCGTGGCAGCTTCAAAGTTCTGGAGTCCCAGGAATTCGGATACAGGCGAACCGCCACATACCTGAGCAAGGTTTTGAATGTCATGATGGAGAATAAATAGGAGTTGAATCGCTTCGTGAGCTCACGACTCGCCTCATTGTTCAGCTTCGCCATCTCGTTGATAAACTCCAGACATGGAGCAGCGATGCGCATCGCCCGCCGGTCCGCAAGCAACGGCCGAAGCGGTTCAGGGATCGGGGTTTTGAAGAGATGATGAACGAGGACGAGCGCCTGCCCCGCCACATGCAGGGAGTCATGCTGACGGACAAACCGCACCAGCTCCTCCGATCCCGTGAGCGCGCGAAGCATCCGGTCGATATCGAGCAGCCATCTGAGGCGGAACCAGCCATGTCTCGCACCATGCTGGATGAGCTGCAGGAACAGATCCTGCTCGCTCAGACAGGCGATGCTGCCCGCATAGATGCGGCGACGCGACCACAGTTCCTCAAAGTCCGGCTCCGTGCCGCAATCGCGATTCATCCTCCAGTGCAGCTCCACCTGGATGTCGCTGGACGAATGTTGAAACATCAAATGATGCGCCTTCCATTTCCAATCGTTAAATATGCGCGGCACTTCCCGATACGATTCGTATCCAAGCTCGTGCAGCGCCTGCTCCGCCCGTTCCAGATCGTCCATGGCCACCAGGATGTCGATATCCTTGGAGGTGCGCAGCGACATGTCGCCATAGAGCTGAGTTCCGAGCACCGGGCCCTTGATCATAATCACGCGAATCGATCGGGCCGCAAACGCATCGTTCAGGCGGCTCATCTCTCCGGACAAGCGAAGCATGCGAATCGCGTTGCTCACATATTCCCGCTTCAGAACCTGGAACACACGCTGGGGAATCCGTGAATCCCGCCGTTTCTTGAGCTTCACGTACATCCATGGCTGAAGGCGGTGATGGCGCACATATTCGAGGAACAGTTCCCAATCGGAATCGGCGCAAGTCCTGGCCTCATGGGTAGTAGCTTCCGATAACTGCTCCTCGGAGAGCAGCTCCAGGATCAGCCTGAGCTCAGGCTTCAGTTCGGGCAAGGCCAACATAGCGGATCGCTTCATGCTATTGACTCCTTCTGGCGGAGATGGTTCGTTTCGCAAAATAGCCAACCACGGTATATTGATTCATGACCTCGCCCCCGGTGATGATCATGCTGCCGCATCTCAACCAGGCATGGGCAGCCAGCTGCCCCCGTTTCGCCCTGGCCACACCGAGGTAGATGGTGCTGTCAATCTGACGTCGATGCAGCATGCACATGGCGGCAACTGCCTTGACCAGACACTCGCTTTCCCAGAACGTATACCTGCTCATGACATGGACCGCGTGGGAGATCTTGCGGATGATCTCTTCCTTCTGCTGATCGGGCTGGGCTGTCGTCTCCTCCATATACGCCCCCAGCATGGGAGCGATCCTCGCGAAGGGCAGAGCCTTCAGCAACCTTCCCCAGGCCAGGAACAGGTAGGCTTCCGCCAGCAGCCGTTTCTGATCGGGCTCGGCAGCGATGAACTTGCGAAGCTTGCCCAACGCCCGTCGGACTCTCCTATAAATTGGCCGCATACCCATCTTCCGCACTCTCCACCACTTCGATCAGTTGTTCATTGTGCAGATTGCTCAGAAAGGCCAGCACCTGCTGCTCGCATTCGGGGCGGGAGACCTCGTATTCCTCCAGGAGCGAATCGATGACCTGACGGACGGTGACAGGCGCACTGATCAATTCCCATATGCGTCCGCCTGTTTGCCCGAGGTTGTAATATTTGCCGTTTCGGACACTCATCATCACCTTCTCGCCGTCCATATCGCTCACCATGATGCCCTGCGCTTGCATGACGCGGGTGGTCAGTTCGATCGTTCTCATACGCGATTCGTTAACACCTCTTCCATGGGACCGACCAGAAGGTCAACCAGACGATAAGCGGCGAACGGATGGACCGGTCTGTACAGACGGTGCACTTTCGTCCGGCCGGCGATCATAGCTGCCATGCTGAAGCGCCATTCGGCAAGGCCCAGGATGCCCGCGAGGGTCCCGCGATAGGTATGGCTCAGCACCGCATGCAGGCGCTCAAGTCTGCCGAGGCTGGTTGCCACCGGTCGGTCACAGTCGGCTGTCGGGATGAGCTCATAGATGCCGGCCAGGCGAACTGGCGCGTCATGAAACCGATCCTGCACGGATACGGCGTATTTGCTCGCTTCAGGTACCAGCTGCTGATGATCCGCCGCATGCATCTCCAGCTTCTCCAGGCTGTCCTGCCACAGCTTCTGCTGCGGATAGGCGGGCATGACGGTCGGCTTGCCTGCCGGGTCGAGGTATACCGCGATCACATCATCGCTTGCGAGGCGGTATCCGCGCTTCAGGAAGGCCGCGGCCAGCGTCGATTTGCCCGCGCCGGATTCGCCCACGAACGCATACGCCTCTCCATCGATGACGACCGCGCTGCCATGCAGCGGGTAGATGCGCCGCTGCATTAGCAAGGCGCCCATGCAGGTGCCCAGCACATATAGCCTGATTTTCCCCTCATCCCCTGAAGGATGAGGATAAATATGAATCTCACGGCCTCCGCCGATGCTGAACACGGCTGTCTCCGGGACATGGAACCACAGGAGACCGTCGAGCATTGTGAAGCGTTTATCCAGCAGCGTCAAACGGGATGTCAGCTCCGACCAATCGCGTAGCCTGACCTCCACGTCCGGGATCTGCCCGGCAGGTTCAAGGGCCGGAAGGGTATACAGCTCAAGCTCGCTGGATACGACTAACCCGAAGATCCTGTATGTGCGGCTAATAGCACTGACCAAGCAAGTTCACCTCTCCAGCCGTTAATGGGAGTTGCCCTTATACGGTTTGCCGTATAAGGGCATTGGCTTATGTGTCGATCATCTGATGACTGCACTAGCTGTCGAGTGGCGGGTCGTAGATGTCTTTGTCGTTGACGGTGACCTCGTCGATCAGCGTTACGCCGATGCCCGCCATCGTCTCGCTGACATCCAGTGACTCAACAACAGGTACTGCCCACTCCTTCTTCATCAACCATCACCTCCTCTCCGGAGTCATCCCTCATCTGGTAAGGAATCGATAGAAGATCAAACTGCGCATGAGCAGTTTCATCTGCGGATGGAAGGCCATGCTGGCCTTGGGCTCGTGTCCGACCTCGTTCATCGCCTGGCGGATCGCCTCGACGTTCATGATGCCGCTGACGGCGCTGTCCCTCACAAGACGTTGCAGCTGGCCCATGACGAGCGGCCAGTCCGGAAGTGTCCGATGCAGCCAATCCGCGGACTGGACACCGCGTTTCCCCTGATTCAATCGAACTTCATCCGGCAGGTACCCTTTCATGGATCGTCTCAGAAGCGAGCGATCCATGCCATTCTGTACGTATTGGTCGATCGGCACCGCCATGCAGAAGCGGATGACGCGCAGATCAGCGGTGGGGTCTCGCTCCCACACCCCGTATCTGAGCGAGAACTTCGTGATCATGCTGCCTTTCTTGTTGGCATTGGGCAGACTGAACAAGGCTTGGAAACGGGTGCTGATCAAATCAACCGTCGACTCCCGGAAACCACCCCGGTCCATCGGTTCGATGCGGGAGTATACGTCAACCGATCGCGCGAAGTCAGGATGAATCAGGGCAGGTACCGCCTCAGTCGCCTTGTTCGCGATGAGCAGCTCGGTCATCCTGGGGAATGCCTTCTGGCCGATCATCTTCCAGATCAGACCTCTGCCGTAACCCATCCTGCGCTTGAAGCGAGTAGCTTCGCGATATAGCTTCAGCCACTGCATCTGCCTGACGAGCCTGGCATAATAGTCCAGCGCAGGCCCCCATGATATCGTAAAGTTTCCGTATGACCCGGTCAGGAGGATGCCGGTGTCGATCTCGGAAGCGAGTTCATAGATGCCTCGCAGCCAGCAGGAATTTTCGAAATATTTATACGGGGTTTCGAGAATATCCAGGTAATGATCAATCTCCAGGAAGGGATTTCTTCCGGGAAACGATTCGAGTCTGGCTTCGACATTGCCGACATGTTCAGCCGTAGCCTGTATGAATCGGCGTTCATCCGGAATATAGCGGACCGGCGTCCAGTCTTCAAAGTCCTCAACCGGAACATAGCTGAACGTATACAGCTTCTTCCCTCGATACGCAAGCTCCGGTGCGGCAAAGCTCACCACCGTGCCGGAATCCAGTCCGCCGCTCAGCATGGAGCTGACATTGCGATGCGTGTGCAGCCTGGATCGAACAGCTTGCCGGACCACATCCACCAATGCTTCTTCATACTGTTCATTGTTGCCCAGGTGAAGTTCAGTTACGTTTTCCAGTACATGGTAAGCTGTTGTCGTAAGCCGCCCTTGCTTAAGGCGAAAGGTATGGGAAGCGGGCAGGATTCGAATCTGCCTGTAAGGCGTGATATCCGGCTGAACGGTATCGAACATGGAAGTAATCGCCAGATACTCGGCCAGCCACTCTTCGTTGAATGCTCTGGAGACGCCCGGCAAGGCAAGGAGCGGACGCATCGTGGTACAGAAGGCGAACCTTCCGTCCGCCAGGGTATAATAGAGCGTGCGTCTGCCCAGGGGATCCCTGGCCCCGAATAGCTCGCGATTCACCGCATCCCAGATAACAAAGGCATAATCGCCGATCAGGTGGTGTACCACATCGCTCCGCCATTTGGCATATGCCAGCAAGAGCAGTTCATTGTCGCCAATATTCTGGCGCAAGCCCGCATCTATTCCCAGCTCCTCGCAGAGCTCATCCCGATTGTCGATGCAGGCGTCTGAGACGATGGCCAGCCGGCACAGGGCATCATAGGCGGGATTCGCCTCGTTCACCGATTCGGGGGTGATCCACCTGGCCTGGCAGGCCAGAAACACATGGCCTTCCAGGAACGTCTGGAATTGATCGCCGCTATAGACCCGGAGCTCGTGAGCAAGCTTCTCCGTCAGTTCAGCCGGGATGACGGCACCCTCGAGGCTGACGATTCCTGCGATCGCGCTCATCGCTTATGACCACCTTCACCAGATATTCCGAAAGCTAACCTGGACAGCCGTTTGCCGAAGGGAATCCACGCCTTCAGACGGTCCGTTTTTCTCCTCAGGCTGATGTAGCGCGCCTTGTATTCATCGCGTTCGCGATAGCATTTCTCCAGGCGCATCTCCAGCGAACGCAGCATCATCTGAAGACGCATGACTTCGGGAGTAATCGCGTGTTCCGCATCAAGGCTGACCGACATCCGACCGGGATCATGGTCGGCCCGCAGCTGATAGCCCGGCTGCCAGTCGTATCCCGCAGCATCCGCGAGCTGCCTGGAGAGCCGCTCCATGAGCTGTTCATCCGGATCGTCAGGAACCGTGATGCCCAGCCGCTTCTCGGCATCGGCCAGCTCCTCCGCGTAACCGAGCTCATGGAAGATCCGGGCGCCGATGACGTGGCAATACCGGATCGCCTCCTCGCGGGTCAAGATCTCGTGCCAGCGGCCGATGGATTGCCGATGCGGCTCCGCATGCCGGGCGAGGAACGGATCGCCCACCCCCATGCTGAAGAACTGGGCCGCTTCGCCGCTCCTGACGGCGTCGCCGTACCGTTCCATGCCTTCCTCATATTCCACGCCAAAGAAGCGGCAGAGCCTGGTCAGCTCCTGACGCGGTTCGGAGGCGACCTGTTCATACCGAACGTGAATGGCATGCGGACTCGCTCCGGAGAAATATCGGGCGTAACGCAGAAGCCCCGCCGTCATGTCCACCGCCTTCATGTTCAACCTGTCGCTGTTCAGAGTCTCCAGGAGATCAAACGGATCTCCCAGATGCTTGTGTACCTTTTTGTATGAAGCCGCGATATCCAGCGGATTGCGTGTGAGCCAGATGCGCTTGGCTTCAGGGAACAAACGGTCCAGAAACTCCAGGATCAGGTAGTATCGCGGTGATTTGTCAACCACCAGGCTGGACTCGCCCGAATAGAGCAAGCCGTTGTAAACCTCCAGCGCGTAGGCCCGGCATGCCCGTTCGAACAGTTCATCGGTCAGTACGCCGTTAAAAAATTTATGCAGGATATCCGTCCCGCCGAAGGGCCTGGATTTTCGCTGACGCAGGTCATACAGGCTCAGCAGAAACCACATTTCCTGCATGGCGGAGATCTTGCTGTGATTCTGCAGCATGACGGTTGTCAGAGAGCTTCCGCTCCGGGGCACACACAGTACGAACACTAGGTTGCTCCCTTTTGTATCAATCAACCGCAAAACACTCCTATCATATTGAGTTTTCCTTCCTATTATGATACACATTGTATCATAATTTCGAAAAAATGTAACTACCTTTCATAGAAAATCAAAAAATAGAACGAGTCAATTTGCACGATCGGGGCTCTTTTTGTCGATGGATCTTGTTTATGGAGGTGAAAAAAACGGGAGAATCGTCCCCCCCGCACGGATCTTCTCCTGCTTCGGGATTCATCCCCCGCCTATCGCGTGTTCAACGTTTTCTATGGAATGGATCATAACGCCATACTTAATAGAAGGACTGCAGATTCCGGTGTGAGTGTGTGTAGTGAGTGTAAAGGAACGGTTCGGATATCAAGATCCGGATGGATTGGCTGATTCGCCTGCATTCGTCGATTGGGCCGACGGACGCGCCGCTTCTCCCTCGGCGAGACGAGCCAGGATTTTCGTCAGATCGACGCCTGTCAGCGACTGAACGGTCTCAGGCAGCTTGGCGAGAATATCCGTCACATACCCGGTCACCTTGCTGGCGCCGCCGCTCTGACCACCGCCGCTGTCGATCACGACGATCTTCTCCGTCCTGGACAGCGGTTCGGCAATCGCCCTTGCGATATCCGGGAACTGGGTGACGATCATCTCGGCAATCGCCGCTTCCCCGTACTTCTTCATCGCTTCCGCGATCTTGTCCTTCGCTTCGGCTTCCGCGAGACCTTTCATGCGGATGACTTCCGCTTCGGCCGCACCTTCCGCGCGCTGCTTATCCGCATTGGCCCGACCGGCGAGACGCACCTGTTCTGCCTGTGCCTTCGCCATCGCCTCGATCTTGTAGCGCTCCGCTTCGGCCAGTTGCTCGGCCGCATAGCGCTCCGCTTCGGCCTGCTTGCGAACCGTCGCCTCCAGTTCCTTCTCACGGCGCTCGATTTCCTTGACCTCGAGTTCGATCAGCTTCTCCCGTTCGACAACGGCGATCTGCATCTCTTCCTTCTTCACTTCCTGGAGAGTCCTGGCTTCTTGCAGCTTGTAGGCCTGATCGGCTTCAGCGCGGCGGATATCCTGTTCCTTCTTGAACTCGGACTTGCGGACCTCCATCTCCTTCTGCGCTTCCGCGATGTTCGTCTCCGCCTTGAACTCCGCTTTCTTGCCCTCTTCCAGTGCCTGCGCCTTGGCGATCTGCTCGTCGCGCAGCGCTTGCGCCTTGGCGATCTCCGCATCGCGCTTCACCTGGGCGATCCGCGGCTGACCAAGCGCTTCCAGATAGCCATTCTTGTCGCGCACGTCCTTGATCGTAAAGGACACGATCTGCAGCCCCATCTTGTTCAGATCGCTCGCCGCAACCTCCTGCACGCGCTTCGCGAACTCCTCGCGGTTCTTGTACAGGTCCTCCACGGTCATCTGGCCCAGGATCGCCCGGAGATGCCCTTCCAGCGTCTGGGTGGCGATGCTCCGCAGTTCATCTTCCTGCTTGCCGAGGAACTGCTCGGCTGCGGTGGCGATCGACTCGATGTCGCCCTTGATCTTCACCTGCGCCACACCGTCCGCCATGACCGGGACGCCCTGCTCCGTATAGACTTCCGGAGTCTTGATCTCCAGGGTATGTACCTGCAGCGACAGGATCTCGGCGTTCTGGATGATCGGGAATACGAAGGCGCCGCCTGCCTTGACGATCTTCATGCCGTTTCGTGTCATGGCCCCGGTGATGATCATCGCCTCATCGGCTCTGACCGTTCTGTACCGTTTGGCAAATACGATAACCAACAAGATAATGACCAATATAATGCCTGCGGGGATCAAGATGCTTGTGTCGAACGAATTCAACATAGATCATCCTCCATTTCGTTGATTGATCAGGCCTGATCGGGTTGGCCTCAAGACCGGCCGCTTGCCTGGGCACGGCCTTCTAACCGTTGCCGCTCTTCTCCACGATGAAGGTGCCGCTGACCACGTCCATGATCCAGACGGTTTCGCCTTGCTCGATTCTCTCGTTCTGCAAGGTCTTGGCAGGAGCGCTGAGGCGCGATCCTCCCTGCTCGTAGATAATCTCTCCTCTCTTGCCCGGTTCGATCGGGGTGATCACCTCAGCCGTCTTGCCGATCATGTCCTTGCTGGAGAAGGCAGCCGACTGCTGTGCGCGATGCAGGGGGAGTATGACCGCATACAGAATCACAGCGGTGAGAGCCAGCGCTACGACGAGCGAGATCGCCGCGATGAATAGCGGCGGCAGGTTGCTCGAGATCGTCAGGAACGCTCCGCTTCCGCCGAATACAGTGAGGAATGAAGCCAGAACGGTTGGAGAGAGAAAGGGCAGATGATCCGATCCGATATCGAAGATATCGCCGAACAGGATCGTGAGCACTGCCAGGATGACACCGATCGCAAACAGGATCCAATAAACCGTATCCATCTCTCTAATCACCTCACAATCTTCTACTGCAGCTTCCATCTATTGTAACATTACGTCATAACTGCGTCCAAAGTTTCATCAACTGGCTCGGGGCATCCGTTGCCGCGGTCCTGCTTGTCAGACTGCATTTGCGTCTTGCCGTTCTGTTTCCCCTCCGGGGCGGACGATGATTTAACATGCAGTTATCATTATAATGGAGGTATGATTGTCTGCTTGTGACGGGCAGAAAGATCTGCTTGCAGATAGAGATCGATGGCGACAGAAGCACGCAGCCATAATCGACCAGGAAACGGAGGACTTCATGGGATGAAAAACATCCTTGTTGTATTCACAGGAGGAACCATCGGCAGCCAAACGAACGGGGCCACGATCGATGTGCATGCCGCGGCGGGCTATGAGCTGATCCGCTTGCATGAGGAACATTACGGCGTCCAGGCCAGGTTCACCGCCATTCAGCCTTTTGCGCTGCTCAGCGAGAATATGCTTCCAGAGGATTGGGAAGGGCTGATCCGCGCGATTGAAGAGGCCGAACCGGCACGCTACGACGGCGTCATCATCACCCACGGCACCGACACGCTGGCCTATACCGCCGCCGCCCTGAGCTATCGCTTTGCGGCAAGCCCCGTGCCCATCCTGCTGACCGCCAGCAACTATCCGCTGGATGATGTGCGAAGTGAGGGCTTGCGCAACTTTGCCGCCTGCGTCTCGATGATCGTGCACGACCCGCTGCCTGGCGTCTTCGTCATATTTGAGAATCATGAAGGACGCATGCAGGTCCATCTGGGGACGCGAATCCGCCAGTCCGAGCCGTTCACCGACCAATTCCTCAGCATCTACCATGAGCCATTCGGCGAGATCCTGGGCGGCAGACTGCAAGTGCGGACGAACCGGTACAACCCGACCATCGAGGAAGTTCGGGATTACCGCAAGCGCCAGACAGGGAAGCTCGCCGACCTCTCCTTCTCGGGCAGGATCCTCTGCGTCAAGCCTTACCCGGGATTCCGTTATTCCCATCTGCGGCTGCCGGACAATAACGAACAGCTCCAGGCGATCCTTCTCGAAGCGTATCACTCCGGTACCACCGGGATACGATTCGCATCAACAGAAGATTCGCTGGAGCTGTTCTGCAAAGCTTGCCGCGAGCGGAATATCGATCTGTATCTTGCTCCTGTGAAAGACACGGGCGGAAACCGCTATGCCACTTCCCACGAGGTCAGCCGCTTCGGCGTTGCGCCGCTGGCGAACATGTCCATGGAAGCGGCGCTCGTCAAGCTGATGCTCGCTTATGGCACTTCGTCCGACCGCGGAGATATACGCGGATGGCTGGAACGCAACCTGTTCTTCGAGATCGTCTGACGAGACGAGTCGACTCATGCAGTCGGCCAGCCATCCACTCAGTCTGCCTGGGCGCGCGGCTCATCGGTGTTCACCATATGGTAGGCGGTCATCCTGAGCCGTTCATAGAAATAATCGCGGATCTCGCCCGCAAGACCAATATCATCCATCGCCTGCCGCATGCATTCAAGCCAGGCTTCGGCGCGTGACGGCGTGATCTCGAACGGCAGATGTCTGGCCCGCATCATCGGGTGGCCGTATGCGTCCGAATACAGCGTTGGCCCGCCGAGAAACTGCGTCAGGAACATCCTCTGCTTCTCCTTGATCACTTTCATATCGCCCTGAAAAAGCGGGGATAGCCGCGGATCGGCGTACACCTTCGGGTAGAAGGCATCCACCAGCCTGCGCAGCGTCTCATCCCCGCCCAGCAATTCATATGGAGTCCGGTCCATCATGCATTCATTCCCTTCCTCATGACCTGAGCGGTTCAACGATCATTATACCACAGCAGATCATGAGGTGCGTGACGACCATCACAGCTCGCCAGCGGTCACGCGCACCGCCTGCTTCTGCGCGAGCAGGCACAGCTCCGCCGCCTTGAAGGCGTGCTCCTGCGTCATGGCCCGCTCCGTTCTCTCCAGGCAGTCGAGGATCAGCTCTCCGAAGAACGGAAAACCGACCTTCCCCTTGGCGTGAATGTATTGCTCGCCCTGGTCATTGACGAGGAACACGTGATCCGACGTTTCTTCCCTCGCGACATCGATGTACTTGCGAATCTCGATATATCCGTTCGTGCCGAGGATGATCGTCCGCCCGTCTCCCCAGGTTCTCAGGCCGTCCGGCGTGAACCAGTCAACGCGGAAGTAATTGGTCGCCCCATTGTCCGCCACGAGCGTCGCGTCGCCGAAATCCTCCAGCTCCGGATATTCCGGATGCGCATAGTTGGCGACCTTGCTGTGCAGCACGGTGGCATCCTTCGCCCCGCTGTAATACAGGAACTGCTCGATCTGATGGCTCCCGATATCGCACAGGATCCCGCCATAATACTTCTTCTCGAAGAACCACCGCGGCCTGCTCGGCGCATTCAGGCGATGCGGCCCGAGACCGATCACCTGCAGCACGCGGCCGATCGCCCCGTCATGCACGAGCTGTCCGGCATAGACAGCGCTCTCGACATGCAGCCGTTCGCTGTAATAGACAGCATATTTCAGCCCCGTCTCAGCTGTCTTGCAGCGCGCGGCTTCAAGCTGCTCAAGGGTGGTGAACGGCGCCTTGTCCGTGAAGTAATCCTTGCCGTGATCCATCACCCTGAGGCCAAGCGCGCATCGTTCCGACGGGATGGCCGCGCCAGCCACCAGCTTGACCTCCGGATCCTGCAGCACCTCCTGCTCCGAGCGCGCTGCCTTCGCTTGCGGATAGGTGCGCAGGAACGCTTCCACCTTGGCAGGATCCGGATCGTATACCCACTTCAGCTCAGCGCCAGCCTCCGTAAGTCCGTTGCACATTCCGTATATGTGTCCATGATCAAGCCCGATGGCCGCAATGGTGAATTCACCGGGGCCAACCACGCGATTGGCCTTGCCCTTCGGCGCATAGTTCATTCCGTCCCTGTTCGACATCCTCTCTCCTCCTCAAGCGTTTAGCCCCTGGCGATCTCCTCCGCCATGCGGCGCAGATTGTCCAGGCTGATCGCCAGCGATTCCAGCGGCGACCGCTTGCAGATATCCTGCTCGACCGCGTACCACTTGACGCCGTTCGCTTCGCCCCAGCGCAGGATCGGCAGGAAATCGATCTTGCCGGTGCCGATCTCGGCATAGGTCTCTTCCTCGTCGTTCGTCATGTCCTTCAGATGGATGATCGGCATGCGTCCGCCATACGACTGGATGTAGGTCAGCGGATCGCGGCCGGTCTTCCTCACCCAGTAAACATCGATCTCGGCCAGGATGTCATTGTCTTCTGCAGGCTCGAGGATGAAGCTGAGCGCATCCTTGCCCTCGATCGTCGTGGCGAATTCGAAGTCATGATTGTGATAGCTGAGCGTATAACCAAGCTTCTTCAGCTTGCGCGCCAGCTCGTTCAGATTGCTCTTCACGAGCCGGTAACCCGTCTCGCTGCGCAGTGTCTCCGGCAGATACGGCACCACCAGATCCTTGGTCCCGAACATCTCGGCCTGTCTGAGCACCTCCGGCAGCTCATTGTTGATCATGTCCAGCGAGATATGCATGCCCGCTACGGCCAGCCCCGTTTCGCGCAGCGCCTCGCTGATCACCTCCGGCGTGTGTCCGCGCAGTCCGGATATCTGGACGGCATGCCAGCCCATCTTCTTCAGCTCCCTCAGCACTCCGGGGAAATCCTGCTCCAGCTCATTGCGCAGCGTGAACAGCTGCGCGGCGAATTTATGGATCATTGCCTGTTTCCTCCTTCAGATCATCAGCTCATCAGGCTGTTGCGTTGTAGTTGGAATAGCTTCCCTGTATCGGCCTGGCATCAGAAGCTGCCGTCGATGCCGACGGTCTGCTGACGCACATTGGCCTTCTTCTTCGTCCTGGAAACCTCGATTCTCTCCTGCAGATGCTTCAGGAACAGCTCCTCATCCACCGGCAACTCCACCCAGTCATTGAGCCAGCTGGACAGATGGATGGCATTGGAAATCGACAGTCCGTTGATCCCCTCTTCGCCCGGCGCGATGAGCGGTTCGTCATGCAGGATCGCGTTCACAAAGTTCTGTGTGATGCCGCGATGCTGCGGGCCAATGCCTGCCGCCACCGGAATCTCGCACTCCCATACTTCGGGACGGCCGAACACCTTCTGGTTCGTCCTGTTGAACTCCGATTCAGGGACGCGATTGCGCCAGAACGTCATCTTCCCATGCTCAATGACGATCTTGCCATTATCCCCCGTCACCTCATAGCGATTGGTGCCCGGGCTGTCCGCTACGGACGTGATGAACACCCCGGTAGCTCCGTTGGCAAACTCCATATATGCGGTCACATCGTCCTCAACCTCGATCTGACGATGCTTGCCATAATGACAGAAGCCTCTGATGCGTTGCGGCATCATGCCGAGCGTCCATGGCAAGAGGTCGAGATTGTGCGGGCATTGATTGATGAGCACGCCACCGCCTTCAAACGCCCAGGTCGCGCGCCAGGTTCCCGAATCATAATAAGCCTGGGAGCGGTACCAGTCGGTGATGATCCAGCTGAAACGCTTGATCTCCCCGAGCTCTCCGGATGCGATCAACTCCCGAAGCTTCATGTACATCGGATTGGTCCTCTGGTTGTACATGATGCCGAACTTGCGATCGCTGGCTGCGGCCGCTTCATTCATCAGTCGAACCTGCTTCGTGTAGACGCCGGCCGGCTTCTCGATGAGCACATGCAACCCCTGCTTGAGCGCCCGGATCGCCAGGTCCGGATGATCATAATGCGGCGTGGCGATCAGAACGGCGTCAATCTCGCCTGACGCGAACAGCTCGTCCGCCGAGGTGAAACGCTTCAGTTCACCGCCCAACACGCTCGCCGCCCGCTCCACCTGCTCCGGAATCTGATCGCAGATCGCCGTCAGAACTGCCCCCTTGATCTCTCCCGTTATCAGATATTGGGCATGGCTGAGCCCCATATTGCCCATTCCTACGATGCCGAATCTGACTGTTCCCATACTGAACCTCCTTTGACTATGCTGCTCCTTCATCATACCATCAACCGAAAGTTAGCGCTTCCATGTGAATGTCGAATTTTCGCGTATCATTTAACTCTCGTTGGTGTATCGCCTTGATTGCCGTCGATATTCGTCAGGTGTCATCGCCACGAGCTGTCTGAACATTCGGCTGAAATGCGACGCATGCTTGAACCCGACCCGATACGCCACTTCCGTGATGGACAGATCCGGCTCCAGCAGGATGAGCAGCTTCGCTTCGTTGATCCGGCGCTCCGTGAGATAGCGGAAGATCGTCGTGCCCGTCACTTCCTTGAACGTTTTCGCCAGATAGAACCGGTTCAGGTGGAGCGCTTCCTCCAGGTCCTCAAGGTGGATATCCTCATGATAGTGCTTGCCGATATATTCGATGATACGCTGCGTGTGCTCCTCCTTGAGCAGCCGGAAGTCGGAGGGAGTCGCCAGCTCCTGTTGGAACAGGCGATACACCTGCAGGAGAAGCTCCATAAAAGCGACGGTGAAGCCGACTTCATCAACCGCATCATCGCTGACCCACAGCTGATGAAGCTTGTGCAGCTGCGCCTCAAACATCGTTCGGCTCTCGCCTGTGAGGTGCACGCGGCGATTGCGCAACGACTGGAAGGGCTGCAGCACATTCAGCTGATGTGAGAAATGAAAAAGCTTGTCCACGTATCCCGGATCAAAATGAAGCACCGTGCGAATATACTTGTCTCCCTTCACATGCGGACGATGGAGCGTCATGCCGTGCATGATGATCAGGTCGCCAGGCTGCATGACATAGATCCGGTCGCCGATCAGATAGTTGCATTGCCCTTCATGGAAATAGTAGAGCTCATGTTCCGCATGCGAGTGAAAACTGGCATCGTATCGTTGTTCATCGCGGTATGAGAATCTGATATGCCTTCTCTTCATGGGCATCGATACCCTCTGCGAATGCCAAGCTCCCTCATGAGTGCCTGCATGTAATCATCATCTCCCTGGTTCAACGGAATCCACTTCCCTGTCCTGTCATCTGCACACCGCCACAACCTGCCCGCTTCAAGCACGCAGGGAGTCGACAGGGCTGCGGCTCATCACCGGTCCGCCGCAGTTTGCCCGCGCTTATCCCCACAGGCACCGATCTCCATCCGTCCGCTCCCTCGTACGCTCCTAATGTTTCAGACCGCGTGCGCTCGCCGCGCAATCCTTGTCCTTCGCCACACCGCGATATTCGCTTGGCGTGAGGCCGACATAATTTTTGAACGTCTTGATAAAATAGCTTTGATTGTCATAGCCCAGCATCTCGCAGATCTTGCCGATCGAATGCGTAGTCTGGTCAAGCAGTTCCTTCGCCCGGTTGATCTTCACGTGCGTGACATATTCGATGAAGGTCATGCCGTTCTCCTTGTGAAACAGCCTGCTGAAATAGCTCGCGTTCAGATGCAGATGCGCCGCCACCTCATCGAGCGTGATCCGCTTGTCCATATGCCTCTCGACGTATTGGCATGCTTGCTGGATCTCGATGCGGCCGCTGCGTCCGACCAGCTCGACCATCCGGTCCGCCAGCGCGCAGAAATGCCGGAGAAGCCAGGCTTCCAGCTCGGCAAGCGTATCGAGTCCGTCGGCTTCCTTGTGCAGGACATCGGCGGAATTCGCCGCGCGAAACGAACCAAGCGCGTGCAGCTTCAGCTTCATGTCGAGGAGCAGCTTGAGCGCCCAGTCCTTCACCTGTTCGGGCCTGCATCGGCTGCGGCGGATCCGCTCCATCCAGCCTTTCATCGCCTCATGAATCCGCGCGGTATCTCCCTGTACCAGGAGCTCGCGGAACTCGTTCATCGCCGCATCATACCAGGAGAACAGGTCGTCCTGCCCTTCCGTCTCCGCGCCGAGCACGGTGATATCACCGGCATTCATATAGAATCTCTGGCAGACCGCGGACGAAAGCTTGAGCAGGCTGGCCTGCAGCTCCTGCGGAGATCTGCTGGTTTCGCCGATGATGAAGGACATCGACAGCTTGAGCGTGCGTTTCAGCACGGCCTGCATGCGGCTGAGCATCGCCGTCGCTTCCGTGTAAATGCTGGAGGCGATCGTCGGGCGATAATTGATCAGAACAAACGACCGCCTGGCATCATAGACGAAATGCACGGCACGGCTGTCGATATCCGACAGCGCTTCGTCGAATACGTTGCTGACGGCAAACAGGAGTGTATCCTCCTGGATGAAGCGGCTCTTGACAGACAGATAATCATCCACATAGGCAAGGACCGGCAGGCAGCTGAGACCGGCGTCAAACGCGATGCCATACGGCCGCGCTTCCTCCTGCCAGGAACCGACATGCAGGAGCGGTTGCTGCAGCAGCTGTCGGATGAAACGCTGCTTGACCAGCATGCTGCTCGTATGCGCGAGGCGCTGCAGGCGGTCCATCTCCCGGAGCGCCTGTCGTTCCACATCCAGGCGGCGCTTCATCTCCGTCAGCAAGGCGCGCAGGTCCTCCGGAACAAACGTCTCCTTCAGCATATACTCATGAACACCAAGCTGCAATGCCTGCTTGGCAAATTCAAAATCATCATGGCAGGTGAGGATGATGGCCTTCAGATCATCCTTGACGGCTTTCAGCTCGCGCAGGAGCTCGATGCCGTTCATCCTCGGCATGCCGATATCCGTGATCACGACATCCGGAGGCGTGCTGCTCACTGCCTGATAAGCGACCGCGCCATTCTCGTACATGCCCTGCAGCTCATAGCCGAGCTCTGTCCAGTCGATCGCTTCCGACAACAGCTCCAGAACCGGATAATCATCATCCACCATAATGACTCTGTACATGATGCACTCCCTCCTTGAACCGGGGTATATGAAGCTCGATCCTCGTGCCGGATCCCGGCTCGCTGTCGATGCGCAGGACGAATGATTGTCCGAACTTGAGGCGCATCCGTTCGACGACATTGCGCAGTCCGATGCCGGACAGCCGGTTGCTGCTTCGCACCTGTCCCGAGACATGGTCTGCCGTGAGATTCGCCCGGACCTCCTCCAGCTTGCTCCTCTCCATCCCCTGACCGTTGTCCTCAACCGTGACGATGAGCGCCTGAGGCTTGCTGCGGGCTTCGATCACGATCCGGCCGGCCTGCTGGCCCAGGCCGTGGATGATGCTGTTCTCGATGATCGGCTGCAGGACGAAGCGCGGCACTTCCTCCAGATAGGTCTCGCTGTCCGCGCGGATCTCGAGTTCCACGTTCTCTTTCTGGCGCAGATTCATCAGCTTCACGTAATCGATGACGATGCCGATCTCCTCGTGCAGCGTGATGGTGTCATGATGGCTGCCGATCGACATGCGCATCAGCCTGGACATCGCGCTGATCATCTCCGCGTTCTCGCTGTCGCCCTTGCGCAGCATCTTCATGCGGATCGAGTTCAGCACATTGAAGACGAAATGCGGATTGATCTGGGCCTGCAGCATCGCCAGCTCCGCCTCCCGCTTGCGCATCTCGCCAAGCTGCACCTCGCGGATCATATCCTTGATGCGGTCGAGCATCTGGTCGAACGAGTAACCGAGCCGTCCGATCTCGTCATCGCCGCGGATCCGCGAGCGAACCTCGAGGTTGCCGCGCTGCACCGTCTCCGCCAGCTTGCCCAGGCGGACCAGCGGCTTCGTGAACTTCTGCAGCAGATAGATCAGAAGCAGCAGGAACAGGAAGAAGGAGATGAGCTGAATGACGAGCACCCGGTTGTAGATCCGGTTGATCGGAGACACCGCATCCTCGTATGGGGTGATGGATACGAGCGACCAGCCGGACACCGCGGACAACGGCAGCTCGCTGAGCAGATAGGAGTCCGCTCCTCCTCCCGCATCCGTCGTCAGGCCCGTTGCCTTACGATCGAAGATCTCTCCGATCCTCTCATGATCGCGATGCGAGATGATCACGCCATGTTCGTTGAGCAGCATCATCTCCTGACCGGAAGCGATGCGCTCGAAGATCTTGCGGATCTGCTCCTCGCGGATCGTCACCACCACATAACCGTAGATATTGCGATTGGCGTAACGCAGCGTGCGGCCCAGCGTGATGTATCCGCTTTCGTCGGTTTGCTCGCGGGTTCGCGGATACGACCGGGAACCGATCCATTTGGATTCGAGACCGTAGATATCCTGCAGCTCGGAGAACCAGGGCGCATCGAAGATGCGCATCGGATCGTAGTCATCCCTGGAATAGTTGGCATAGTAGCTCCGGTTCGACAGCAGGATCGTCACCAGCACTTCCTCGCCGATGATCGAGATGTTGTCGAGCTTGTCGATGATCGTCTTCGTATCGGTGAATTGATTGTAGTCGGCAGGAGTGAAAGGCTCAGGAGGCGTTTCCGCCGCCCGCCTCTGCAGGATCGTGCGCATATTGGAGTCAAGCACCTGAATGTAATTGGCGATATACGTCATATTATTCAGCAGGTTCGAAACATATCCTTCCGCCAACCTGAGCGACTGCATGGCATTGTCCTGGGCTTGCTCCTTCACCGCGTCCTGCGTCAGATAGTTCGACAGCGCAAGCGACAGGAACGCCGGGATGAGGATGCATGCGATGGATGACCATATGAGCTTGTAGCGAAAAGACAGACGAGTCCGGCGTTTGTGCATCCGCCCCATTACCTCCGCTTGTCTCGTATCCACTTCAGCCTGCATAATGGCAGAAAGGAACGAACGGCATCACGCGCGTTCGTTCCCTGGTGTCCACCTCATTATACCACGAATACAGGGCTTAACTGTTGTTTTTGATGATATCGTCCACCCGTTTCTTCATTGCTTCCAGCGTATCGTCGATGCTCTGGGCGCCGAGGATCATTTTCTCATATTCGTCGTTGATCGCCTGATAGACCTCAGCCTGATAGGATACCGGCGGGATCAGCTTCGAGGATCTGGCGTTGGCGAGCGTGTAGATGAGCGAAGCGCGATCCACCTTCTCCGGAGTCAGCGTGCCGCTCAGGATCGTATCGACGATCGACTCGAGCTGATCGTCGGGAACGCCGTTCCAGGACGGAATGTTCTTGCCCTGTACGACCTGGCCCTCCGTCGTGTACCAGCGGATGAAGGTGTAGGCTTCTTCCTTATGCTGCGATTTGGCCGCAACCGCCATGTAGTCCGTGGTAACCGGGGCGTATCCGCCGTCGGAGAGCTGATTCTTCGGATAGGGAGCAACCGCCACCTCGAACTCCAGCGGGAACTGTTCGGTGCCGCCCAGCTCGGTGTTCATCCAGCTGCCGATCACGATCATGCTGGCCGATTGATTGAAGAATTGCGAGCGGTAATGCAGCTTCTGCGACAGCATATCCGCGTACGGCGTGGAGGAGCCGTCCACCTTCTCCATCTGATAGCGAATCTCCAGCGTTCTCCGGAACATCGGGTCGTCCAGGTTGGACGTGCCGTCTTCCTTGATAAATTCCGTATTCTCCGCCTTGCTCGCCAGCGCCAGCTTCATGTACTCCATCCAGCCGCCGTTCTGCGGGCCGTGAAAGTAGGTGCCATAACGCTTCGAGGCCCCTTCTCCGGTCGTCAGCTGCTTGGCGTAGGCCATGAAGTCATCCCATGTCCAGTCCTTCGGCACTTCCAGGCCAGCCTCGTTCAGATGCGTCTTGTTGAGCAGCACATACCATGGATTGAATTTGCCCGGGAGCGCGTAATATTTGCCGTCGAACAGCGTGTTCACCTTGTACTCTTCTTCCACCTTGTAGCCGTCCCTGGCGATGAACTCATCCAGCGGCGCCACCATGCCCAGGCTGACGCGCTGCGCATAGCTGGCGGCATCGGTGAACATGAGCACATCGAGCTGCTCGCCGGAAGCCGCGGCCAGGTCCAGCTTCTGCGTCGCCTCTTGCGAATCCCCTTTCTCGCTCAGGATGACGAGATCGATCTTGATGTTCGGATATTTTTCCTCGAAGGCCGCCAGCGTCTGGGACCAGTTGTAGTTCGCTTCCGTGCCGTGCGTGTGGAACTTGATCGTGACGACCTCATCCTTGGCAGTATTGGAGCCCCCCGATTGCGGATTGCTCGAAGTGCCTCCGGAAGCGTTGTTGTTCGACGAGCTTCCCTGCTGCGATGACTGGTTGTTCTGATTTTGCGATCCGCCGCTGCCGCCGGAGCATGCGGCCAGGACGCCCAGACATAATGCGATCACGATGAAGATGATGCCAAGTTTTCTTCTCACTGGATACCCCTCCCATAGTGAAATGTTTGATAATGCCATATCATCCTTTAAATGCAAATTCATTGTAACAACTCATATACAACCGCACATGAGCGAAATTTTACCTGCTCAGAAATATTTTTACTTCCACATCTCAAGGCCATGTCCTGCCGATCTGTCCATCGGGACCGCGGGATGCGATGCCTGGGAGCGTCCCGATCCGGTGCCGCCGCAAGGCGAGGGGCGATGGGGATCTGTCCCAGGAAATGAGAACGGTCGATCTATCCCTTGACGCCGCCGATCGCGATGCCTTCAATGACGCTCTTCTGGCCGATCACGAAGATGATCAGCAGGGGCACGATGGCGGACACCGCAGCGGCCATGATCAGGGAGTAGAATTCGCCGTTCAGCGAGGTGAACTTCTGCATGGCCAGCTGGATCGTGAACAACGGGTCGCTTCGCAGGAAGATAAACGGATTCAGATAATCATTCCACGTCCAGATGAAACGCAGGATCGCGTAGGTGGCGATCGCGGGCTTCACCAGCGGCGCGGCGATCTGCCAGAAGATCCGGAAGTGTCCGGCGCCGTCGATCTTGGCGGATTCGATGTACTCATGATGCACGCCCATGAAGAACTGCCTGAGCATGAACGTGCCCAGCACGCTGAAGCTGCCGAGGAAGATGAGCCCGATGTGGCTGTCGAACAGGCCGATCGACCGGTACAGGATGAACTGCGGCACGAGGATCGCCTGCTGCGGCACCATGAACGTTGCCAGCACCACCAGGAACAACCATCGCCCCGCGCGAAAGCGAATCTTCGAGAAGCCGTACGCCGCCATGCTGCTGACGAGCACCGACAGCAGCATCGTGCCGATGGACACCTTGATCGAGTTCCAGTAGTAGATGTAGAAGGGATGGCTCCCGAACCATACTTCCTTGTAGTTGTTCAAGGCATTCCAGCGCTTCGGGATCCATTCGATCGGATATTTGAACACATCCGCCTCAATCTTGAAGGAGGATGACAGCATCCACAGGAAGGGCAGCATGAAGATGACGCCGCATGCTGCCAGGACGACGGTCGCGATGATCCTTCCCCATGGATACCTGGCTATCTGTTTGATCATGGTCTTCGCCTCCAATCAGCAACTCACTGCATGCCAGTTGCCCGCCAGCCTGTGCCGGTGATGCCTGACGCAGCCTGAGCAAGCCCAGCCAGGCATGCATCCGCGGCCTGCCGGATCCGCCTGCTTCAACGGCGGGGGCGCTCCTGCCAGGCTCCACCTGGCTTGACAGGCGCAACACATGTGTTCCCGCTCTGCCCTGGCCGCTTCTAGTAATTCACCCACCTGTTCTGCGTGAACCATTGCAGCAGGGTGATGAAGAACAGGCAGAGGAACAGGACCAGGGCTATGGCTGAGGCATAGCCGATCTCGAGATTGACGAACGCTTTCTCGTAGATATACCACACCAGCATCGTCGTCGACTGGATCGGGCCGCCTTTCGTCAGCACCGCCACCAGATCAAACACCTTGAAGGAATAGATGATTCCCGTGATCAGCAGGAAGAATGTGGTCGGCGTAAGGAGCGGCCACGTGATGCGCGTGAATTTGACCCATCCGCTTGCTCCGTCTATCTCTGCCGCTTCGTACATTTCGCGCGGGATCGATTGCAAGCCGGCGATATAGACGATCATGTTGAAACCGATCGAGATCCAGATCGAGATCATCATCAGCGAGGGGAGGGCGTAATCCGGGTCAGCGATCCACTGCGGAGGATCGGCGATGCCGATCAATCTGAGCACATGGTTGACCGGACCCAGCGACGGATGGAACAGCACTTGCCACACCACGGCCACAGCCACCACGCTGGAGATATAAGGCATGAAGAAGACCACCTTGAACAGGCTTTTCAGATAGGCAAGGTTGTTGATGAGCACGGCCAGCGCCAGAGAGATCATCATATAGATCGGGACGGACAAGAGGAAGACGAAATTGTTGATCAGCGAACGTTGAAATTTGGGATCGTCGACAAGTTCCCTGAAGTTCTCCAATCCGACCCAGCGCAAGGCGTCGATGCCGGCGATAAACTTCCAGTCTGCGAAGCTGAGCAGGAATGTGGCGACGATCGGAATGAGCGTCAGCACGGTCGTGCCGATCAGCATCGGCGCGACAAACAGCCAGCCAGCGGCATCTTCCCGCCTCTGCAGTGATCGCATGCTTCCGCCCTTCACACGGATATTGGCACTCATCGGACTGAAACCTCCTGACTCGTTCCTGGATGTTCTAAGTATAAAAAAAAATACCGCCCATTCCTTAACGGTATTTTGATCAGTATGGGAAATATTTTTACTTTATGAAAATGCAGGTCGTCCCCAGCGCGCCTCTTTCATCCCGGAACGGCTGAGTGACATTTCCCGGCTCTCTCGCCAGACTTCCGCCCAAGATTTTTCTTGGCAACCTTACCCGACCGCGCTATATTTGAAAAAGACGACAAAAAACCGCTTCCACCTGCATAATCCCATATGAAACGGAAGCGTCTGACGCAACATCAGTCGAACAGCGTCAAACGCCGTCGAACCCAACTTATGTACAGGAGTGACATCATGGACCTGGCAAGTATAACGGGTTGGCAATTCGCCGCCCTGTTCCTGACCGCCATGCTGACCGGGTTCTCCAAGACGGGGCTCCCCGCAGCAGGCATACTCGGCGTGACGATCATGGCCTCATCCTTTGCCGCCAAGCAATCGGTCGGTCTCATCCTGCCGATGCTGATCATCGCCGACATCGTCGCTGTCACCTATTACCGCAGGCAGGTCGTCTGGAGGCATCTGATCACGCTGATCCCATGGGTGCTCGTCGGCGTCGTTGCCGGTTATTATCTGATGCGCATCATCGCCGACAACGAGCTGAAGCTGATGATCGGCATCATCGTCCTCGTGCTGGTCATCGTACATATCTATCGCGAGCACAGCGGCAAGCTGGAGCAGCCCTCCACCAGCATCTGGTTCAGCGCCATACTCGGCATTCTCGCCGGCTTCACGACGATGGTCGGCAATGCGGCTGGCGGGGTGATGGCCATCTATCTGCTGTCGAGGAAGCTGCCCAAGGAGCAGTTCATCGGCACCGGCGCATGGTTCTATCTTTTCGTCAATGTCTTCAAGATCCCGTTCAACATCGATCTCGGGATCATTTCCCGGGATACGCTGTTGGTCAATTCCATGACGATCCCGGTCATCCTGCTCGGCACCTGGATCGGCATCAAGCTCGTGCCGAAGCTGAGCCAGAAGCAATTCCAGACGATCATCCTGGCGCTGTCAGCGATCGGTGCCGTGCAGCTCATCGCAAGCTCGTTGCTCGCATAGCCTGGCAATGTCCCAACAACCGCTCAGGCCGAAGTAAACATTTGAACTTCATTCGTCCATACGATGGCGAACAGGGCTGATTCTTTGCCGAATCTTCGGCCTCTCCGCCTTCAGCAGGCCGTTATGGCGAAGTGGACGGGACCGCATGGGTTCCCGTCCACTTCGCAAGTCAGGGACTTTGGGACAGCCCCTTCCTGACTTTATCCACACAGGCTGCGGCACGGCTCCGGATCGCGTCGAAACTTCCTTCGGCGATCAGTCGCTTGTCTGCCAATTGGCTCCCCACACCAACCGCTGCGGCGCCGGCCGCGAAATATTGATCCACATTGTCCAGGGTGACACCGCCCGTGGGAACCATCGGAATATGGCGAAGCGGACCCTGCAGCTCCCGGATGTAGGCGAGTCCGAGCGAGGCGGCGGGGAATATCTTCACCGCTGTGGCCCCGCAGTTCCAGGCGCGCACGATCTCCGTCGGCGTGAGCGCACCGGGGAATACCCCCAGTCCGCGCTCAAGCGCATAAGCGATCACCGATTCGTCAAGATGCGGGCAGACGAAATATTCGGCGCCGGCTGCAGCCGCCTTCTCCGCATCCGCCAGGCTCATCACCGTCCCCGCGCCGATGCGCAGCCTTCCGTCATACCGTGCCCGCCACTTTTCGATCATCGCCGGAGCGCCTTCCGTATTCATCGTCACTTCCACGAAGCGAATGCCGCCCCCCTGCAATGCCTCCACCGTCCGATCAGCGGCTTCTCCCACTATATCCCGCAGGATGGCGATCAGCGGCACCTCCCTGAGTTCATCCAATGTAACCATAATCTCCCCCGCAACCACAATTGAGTTCCCCACATCTCGTGAAGGGTTCCGTACCTTCTGTGCTTCTCCTTCATCCCGCGATCAGAGGCTCCAGCAATCCGGGCTTGCCTTGCTGATACATCACCGCAAGATCATGCATCGCCCGGGTGAATGCCGTATACAACAGCTTGCGGTCGGATTCCCGATACTGCGAAGCGTCCCAGATCAGGACCGCATCGAACTCGATGCCCTTGGCCAGATAGGCTGGCAGGACCGAGATGCCCTCCTCCAGCTGTCCGCTCTCCGTGGTCACAAGGTGAACCTCCAGCCCGCGCTCCTTCAGCAGCTCGCTGACCTCACCGGCTTCCCTTGCCGTATAGGTCAGGATGCCGATGTTCCTGCGGCCCGCTCCGGACACCCGGGACAGCCACCCGGCAGCCTTCCCGGCCGCATCCTGGTCCCCGTCCACCGCGATCCAGTCCGGCTCCTCGCCATCTCTGCTGAACGGCTCCACCTCGGCAGCGGATGGAAGCAGGCGCTTCGCGCATTCCACGATCTGCCTGGTCGAACGATAGCTGCGCAGCAGCCTGATCGTCGCCACCTCCTCCTCGCCAGCTCCGAACAACGCGGCCAGCTCGACGAAGCCGTTCAGCTCCGCCGTCTGCATGTAGATCGCCTGGTTCAGGTCGCCCAGCACCGTCACTCGGGCGCGCGGAAACAGCCTGCGCAGAACGGCAAACTGGAATGGCGAATAGTCCTGCGCCTCGTCGACGAGCACATGGCGCACCGTGTTGTCGTTGTCCGAGAACCCGTCGATCGATTCCTTGAGATACAGAAGCGGCGTCGCGTCCTCGTAAGGCAGGATCCCCTGCTCCACAGCCGCTGCGAACAGCTCATCGAATCGCTCCCAGCCTGGCGGCATCTGTCCTCCGGACAGGTCGCCCATCAGCCCGGCATCCTGGAACAGGCGGCGATAGGTGGCCAGATAGTCGATGTACAGCCCGTGCTTCAGCCTCTTGTACAGCGGAGCAAACTGCTCCTCCACCACCATCTTGCGCAGCAGGGCCTGCTCCTTGCGGCTGTCATCGAAGGTATCGCCCTTGAATCTGCCCGCCTCCCGCAGCTTCTCATAGGCGATCCTGTACGCCTCCTCATCAAGCAGATCGATCGCTGCGGACACCCACCTCTTCTTCCGTTCTTCCTTCTCCAGCTCCTCCAGCAGCATATGAACCCGCTTCTTCCAGCAGGCGATCCGATCATTCAGCCTGTAGCGCATCAGCTGCTCGTCATAGAACAGTTCCGCAAGCCGTTCGCCCGATACCAGGATACGGCCGCGGAAACGGATATCCCGGAACCTCAGACCCTCCGTCGCCAGACGCTCCGTATAGCGATTGATCACCGCGAAGAAATCGGGTGAGGCCTTGTATCGTATCGCCTCGACCCTCGCATCATGCGTCCCGGAGCCTCGTTCGGCAAGCACATATTCCGTCTGCCGGTAGAGGTCCTCGATGTCCAGCCTGAACAGGCGCAGCCTGCGCTGCAGATACTCCTGAAAAGTCGACTGGCGCATGTTCGTCTCGCCCAGCTCCGGCAGGACGTGGCTGATATAGCTGTTGAACAGCGGGTTCGGCGAGAACAGCACGATCTGGTCAGCGGTGAGCGTCCCGCGGTAACGGTACAGCAGGTACGCCACCCGCTGCAGGGCAGTTGAAGTCTTGCCGCTGCCGGCGGCGCCCTGCACGATCAGCAGGCGATGCCGCTCATCGCGGATGATCCGGTTCTGCTCGCGCTGAATCGTCGCCACGATGCTCTTCATCTGCGTGCTGGCGCTCTGCGAGAGCACCTCCTGCAGCATGGCGTCGCCTATCGTCACATCGGTGTCGAACATGTGCTGCAGCTGACCGTTTCGGATCACGAATTGACGCTTGAGCGTCATCTCTCCGGATATGTATCCGACCGGCGTTTCATATCCCGCTCTGCCGGGCGAATGATCGTAGAACAGACTGGACACAGGTGCGCGCCAGTCATGGATCAGGAACGTCTCTCCATCCTGATCCAGCAGCGACGCCAGCCCGATGTAGATCGATTCCGCCCGCTCATCCCCATCGGCGCAAAAATCCACACGGCCAAAATAAGGCGAATCAGCAAGCCGCGTCAAAGTGACCAGCTGCCTTTCCGCCTCCTGCACATTTCGTTCCCTTTCCGCCAACACGCGCGCTTCCTGCTGGATGCTGGTGAAGGTCTCGATCCGCTCCGTATCATCCGTCAGGTTCACGGTCACATTGTCCCAAAAGTTGCGCCGCAATTCTTCCTGATCAAGCTTCCGTTCGCCGACGATCCGCTCCACTTTCGCGAGCTGTTCCTGGATCTTGCGCTCTACCGCCTTCAGGCGTTCGATCTCCCGACTCTGCTCCTCCAGTTGATCAGGTCTGCTCATGCAAGACACTCTCCTTTACGGTCGTTCCTTCTCAAACATATAGCGAAGTTAGAAAATTATCACATCTTGTTGAATATGTCAACCACTTCACCCATACGACGAACGACAACATCGGCGCTGTCCGCATCGGATTGACCGTGATGATCGATGAAGATCGTCAGGCAGCCAAGCTCCCGCGGCGGATCGATGTCGTTGACCCAATTGTCGCCGATGCTGACGATCTCTCCGAAGGAGCAGTCATACCGCTTCGCCAGCTCGCGGAAATGCTCCTGCGAACGAACCGGCTTCATCCCCATGAAGATCTTGTGGTCAAATACGTCCGCAAGCCCCAGCTTCTCGAGGATCACCTCGCTGTCGCTTCTCGGGCTGTTCGTCAGAAGCACCAGCTTCTTCATCTGCGACAGACGAGTCAGGGCATCGGCCAGACCGGGGATCGGATTCATGACATATTCCGGTCCCATCATCCATTTCCTCGTCTCTTCAAATTTCTCCCAGGTCATGGAGGATGGAATGCCCATATGACGCCCGATGACCGGCGGGATCCACCAGATATCGCCGATGCTGACCACATCCGTCAGATCCAGGGTGATCGGCTCCGGATACAGCTCGGCTATGGAATCCTCGGAGAGCGGCGTTCCGTCCCAATGGTACGCCTCCAGCACCTCGCCTGCCTGCTGCACCAGCAGCAAATCGCGATGCGCATCATAGACGCGACCGATCCGGACCGCATGCCGTCCCTCGATCGCCGCCGCGTACTGGGCGGCGAACTCCGGCTGAAGCGGCACCGGAAGGAGTTGCTCGATGAGCCTGGCATAGTAATCAAAATGATGGGTATCCTCGTACAATGTTCCGTCGAGATCGAATACGATCACCTTGGCTGATTGAAGCATCATTATGTATGCGTTCCTCCCCCTGTGCGGTAAAAACAAAAAAGCTCTCAAAAAATTATATCCCGATTGGAAAGTATATGCAATGAAGGCGCTTGCCCGATCTGGACGAGCCGTTGCCCTGGTCGGCACAGGAAGAAGCTGGTCATCGCCTGGCCAGCTGCCAGTTCGACCAGCTTCTCCGTCAACTCCCGATGATTGGGCTCCCCGGTCAATCGACAAGTTCGACCAGCGGGCCTTCGCGACCGTATAGGATCACCTTGGCCAGACGTTCGTTCGGCTTACGAACGCCGCGACCGCCAGGAATCACCCGATCGGCCTCCGCCCTGCCTGGTCAGCGGTTATCCAGCGCCTCTTTAACCCCAGGATGCTTGGTGGTAAACGAATCCTGACGCAACCGTTGCAGCTGCAGCTTCAGGTCGTCGTCGCTGAGTCCGGGATGGATGTCGTACAGGTACGAATAAATCCAGCTCACGAACGTCAGATTCGTGGTGATATAGATATGGTCAACCTCAGGCACGACGTCCCTGACCCTCTTCTCCACTTCAGCCTGAATCTCCAGCGGCACCCTGGTCCGGATATCCTTCAGCTGCAAAGCCACATAGGCATCGCCATCATACAGCAGCACATAGGCCGCATCCACCCTCTCCAGCTTGACCAGCTCCTGTGCAGCCAGATCCGACCTCTGCCGATCTCTTACTGCGGTCTCTCCGTCTGCCTGACCCCTTATCTGCGGAGCAGTCCCCTGTTCAAGCGAACGGAATCTGGCAGCCTTGCCCTCTTCATCATGCCTGACGCCACAAGCCGCGAGGGCTATGGCGACCAGCAAGAGCACAAATGTGCTTGCCGACATTAACCTGGTTATGCGCATCATCTGCTCACCTCTTCACCATAAGGGTTTGCGGTTTCAGGCGGTTTATGTTCGGTAAATTCATGCAGCCCATGATCAGGCCAGATCCACTTCTCCCTTCCGGAGGCGATGGCTCGCCGTCATGCGGCAATCGCGCCAGCAGCGCCCTGGAGCATCACAGGGGAGCCCGTTCGCAGAGCGATCGGATCATGCGGGCAATTGTCCATGAGCATCTGCCGGGAAGTTCCCGGGCGCTACAGCTTCCGTTCCTCAACATGCTCGCGAATGATATCCATGATCTCGGCGAACAGACGGACCGCTTGACCGGAGGCTCCCGGCACATCATAGACGACAACGGCTGCGGCGATCTTCGGGTTCCTGGCCGGCCCGTAGCCGATGAACCATTCGTTCACCCGGCCTGGCGCTCCTGTCTGCGCCGTTCCGGTCTTGCCCGCAAGCTCCCAGGCGTGATCCCGGAGCGCAGAGCCGGTGCCCGTCAGCACCGTCTCGCGCATCATCCTGCGCAGCCAGTCCGCTGTCGCCTTCGACACTCCGCCCTGGGGCAACCGCCGAACAGGGAATCGCTCGATCATCGCGCCATCGCGATACTTGAGCGCGCTGACGACGCGGGGCGACAACAGGGTCCCGCCCTGAAGGATGGTCACGACCATATTGGCCGCCTGGAGAGGCGACAGCCGCACATCGCGCTGCCCGATCGCCGACTGGATCAGCGCTCCTTCATCGATCGCATCAAGGGCAAACACGACGCCAGGCTCCTCCATGTCGAACTGGCGCAGAGGCTCCTTGCGTCCCCGCACCGCTCCTTCCCAGCCCACCGTCCTGCTGATGCCTAGCCGATAAGCGATCATCCGGATGCGCTCGGGCCCGAGGCGTCTGGCGATCTCCGCGAAAGTGATGTTGCACGACTCGGCGAAGGCTTGGGTGAAGCTGATCGGCCCGTGCCCTCCCTTCTTCCAGCATGCAAAGCCATACTTGCCGTACTCCCCATGACAGATGAACTTCTCATGCGGTCTCACGATGCCGTACTCGAGAGCGGCCGCGGCGACGACCAGCTTGAACACCGAGCCGGGCACCTGCTGCTTGATCGCCTGATTCACCCAGCTCTTGTCATGCGGATCCGGGTGCTGCGGATCGAACGTTGGCCGATTCGCCATGACGAGCACATCCGCCTGCCGGGCGTCGAGCACCACAACGGAGGCCGCGCGTATGCCACGCGCGTCGAGCAGTTGCTCGATGCGCGCCTGCAGTTCGGCATCCAGGGTCGTAACCGCCTGAACGGGATGATAGAGGCCGTTCGTGTTGCGCAGCCTCGGTTCCCCCACCGGTCTGCCCAGGGCGTCTGTCAGCACCGACAGCGAGATGCTCCCTTGACTTCGCAGCAACCTCTCCAGCGACCTTTCCAGGCCGCTCACGCCGACCCTCGCATCCTGCCTGATGCTGCCCTCTTCCAGCTCCGGCCCGTAGATCCGGCGGACTTCCTCCGGATGCTGGGCGACGAAGCCCAGCAGATGCGCCGCATAGGCTGGCTGGATGTAACGCGTCACATACGGAACGGCATACAATCCCGACTCCGGCCATCTGCGCAGAATGCGAATCTGCTCCTCGCCGAGCGGCACCGGCCCTTCTTCATCTTCCCACAGCGCCAGGGGCTCGTCGCCTTCGAGCAGAGCTGTCCACTGCTCCCGGGCCATGCCGATGCGCGAGCGCAGCTCTTCCGCCTCCGCCGGATGCTCCGCAGCCCATCTATGCGCGGCGGTGCGATCCATCGCCAGGACATGGACACCGAATCCGGCGATGGGCCTGCCGCGCCGATCCACGATCCGTCCCCTGCCGTCGTCCAGCGTCACGCTGCGCAGCCTCTGAGCGACGGAAGCGGCGGTCAGTTCCCTGTGTCCGGGAGCATGTCGGATGCTGCCGAACAGTTGGATCGCCATCAATTGCGCAATGAGATAGAAGAAGCAACCCGTGATGATCGTGAGCGCGATGAATGCGCGGCGCAGGTTCATAGCATGCGAAAACTCCCCGATTGCGATTCATACTCTCAGTATGAACCGCCGGGGAGTTCTTCAATCTTACAGCTTGAATTTTTTCAGAGATTCCGTCAGTTCGTTGGACAGCGACTCGAGCTTGCCAGCCAGCTTGACCAGGGAATCGCTCGTCTCCAGCTGAGACGCGCTGGAGGAAGCCACCTCTTCCGAGATCGCCGACGATTCTTCGGATACCGCGCTGACGCTGGACATCGTATCGGACAGCACCTGCTGCGCCTTCTCCAGCTGCTCGATCGCTTCGGTCACCTGGTCGGCCTGCTTGACAAGGCCAATCATGCGTTCCCTGACGTCATTAAACAGCTTGTCCGCATCCATCACCGAACTGATCTGCTCCTGGAAGAGCGGGTAAGCTTCCGACATGACGTTGACCGTCTCGCCTATGCCGCTCTGGATATGCTCGATCATCTCCGCGACCACATCGATCGACTTGCGGGATTGGTCCGCCAGCTTGCGGATCTCGCCTGCGATGACCATGAAGCCTCGGCCTGCCGCACCGGAACGGGAAGCCTCGATGGAGGCGTTCAACGCCAGGATATTCGTCTGCTGGGTGATCTGCGTCATCATATCCAGCAGATTGCGAATCGACGAAGTGCTTTCCTTCAGCTGATCCACCTTCTCCACCATGCGGCGGGTCATTTCTTCCGTGGCCCTGGTTTTGTCCGTCAGCTGAGACATGTACGAGGTGCCGCGCTCGCTGACCTTGTGGACATCAGCCGCCACTTCGCCCATCGAGCGGTTGGCCGCAACCACATGCTGCAGCTGCTTGCTCAGGTCCACGACCAGCTCGTTGCCGCGTTCGGCTTCGGATGCCAGGGTCGAAGCGCCGCTTGCGATCTGCTCCGTCGCTTCCGAGATCTCACGCGCCGCCTGCGCCGTCTCTTTGGCCGACTCCGAAAGCTCCTGTGCGGTGGTGAGCACATCCGCCGCAGACTTGCTCGTCTGCTTCACCAGATATTGGATCTGCTCCATCATCTCATTGAAGCTCGTGCCGAGTTGCCCGATCTCGTCACGCCGCTTCTTGAAGCGGGTGCGAACGTTCAGGTTGCCCTTGGCGCCTTCGATCATCAGCCGCTCCAGACTGCGCAGCGGGCCGCCCAGATGGCGAGCCACGATCAGGCTGAGCACGATGGCCAGCAGGGCGCCTCCGAGGATGGTGAAGAACGTGACCTGGCGGATAACGGCTGTTTCCGCTGTCAATTCCGATATAGGAGCCGTACCGACCACATACCATTTGCCCTTCTCGGAGTAATGGCTGACGACGATATGCTCCTCGCCGTCCTCACCGGTCAGGGTGCTCTGACCGTCCGAAGGCAATGACAGCGCCGCCTGTGTTCCGATAAGGCTCAGGTCCTTTGCCTGGATTAACTCATTGTTCGCATTCACGATGTAGATCTCGGAATGTTCGCTGAGCTGAATACCAGCCAACAATTGGCCCAGCAGCGCCTGGTCCACCTCGACCAGGACCACATAGGTCTGACCCAGGCTGCTCTTGAACATTCGGGCAACTGCAAAGGATGCCTTGTTCGGGACCGTGCCTGTATAGCCTCCGAGTTGTGTGTGCAACCATACCGTCTTCTGATCGCCGGTCAAGACATTCTTGAACCAGACCGCTTCCCTGTCCACTTCCAGTCCCTGGCGTGAAGAGGAATAGGCGCCCTGAACCGCCTCAGAGCCGATGATGGCTATCGAGGCGATGTTGGAATCCGAATAGCTCAACTGGCTCAAGGTTTCCTGGATGGTAATTTGCGCCGAGATCCGGTCAAACTCCGATGTCAGATCATTGGAAGCATTGAACAGCTCATTGTGCAGACTCAGATTCGTCACGATCTGGTTAGCCAGTTGCTCGTACGTGTTCAGCGTAGCATCGATCTTCTCGCTGGTCTGATGAATCGTCTCACTGGCTGACTGACTGGCGAACTCCGTGATGATATCGTTCGATATCATGTTGGAGATCATGCCCGTTGCCGCTACCGGTATGAGCACGCAACAGAAGATGATCGCAAATAGCTTGACCCCTACCGATGCCAGGGCAAGTTGCCGCTTGGGCTTGTTCGACGGTTGCGACGGAGTAGGCTGCTTGTTTTGCTTCTTCGTAACTGCTGATAACAATGAGGTCACCTGCCTGTTTGATAGTGAGTGTAGTGAGACTGATACTGTTTATATTTCGGTTCCTGCGCTGACATAATAAAGAAAGTTCACAGATTGTTAACGGATTCGTCACAAAATTAGCGAGGTTATGTATAATTGGTAAATGAAAGAAAAATGTCAGCCGAACCGGCAATCGGCAATCGGCTGACACTGCCCAGCTGGCAAGAAGCTGAACGTCAGTTCAGCTTCTTGCGCATCATATCGAACTTGTGAACCGGCTGCTCCACGTGCATCCGGATGAGCTGCAACGGATGCCGGGCGGCATCCAGCGGCCGGCCATCCGTGTCGTAGATATCGCCGACGATCTGCTTGAAATGGGTGCCGTCAGGCCCGATGAACTCGACTTCCTGACCCGGCTTGAAATGATTGCGTTGCTCGATCACGGCCATGCCGCTCGCCGCATCATAATCCATCACCAAACCGGCGAAGTCATAGGCCTGCGGTTTGTCCTCCGGCGTGTAGATGTGATCATCATGGTCCGGCTCCTCGAAGAAAAAGCCCGTGCTCACCGGCCGGTTCGCCGCCTTGCCGATCTCCTCCAGCCACTCCTGCTTCAGCTCGTAGGCGAACGGATCGCGCATATAGGCATCGATCGCCTGCCTGTAGGCATTGACCACCGTCGCCACGTAATGAATGCTCTTCATCCGTCCTTCGATCTTGAAGCTGTCCACTCCGGAACGGATCAGCGCGGGGATGTGCTCGATCATGCACATATCCTTCGAGCTCATCGTGAACGGGTCCTCACCATCGGCGGTCAGACGAGCCGAATAGGATTCCGTCATCAGGTCTTCCTCGGACACGAACAGATCGTACTTCCATCGGCAAGACTGGCAGCAGCCGCCCCGGTTGGAATCGCGATCGGTGAAGTGGTTCGACAACACGCAGCGTCCCGAATAGGATGAACACATCGCGCCGTGGATGAACACTTCGATCTCGATATCGACATGCTCCTTGATCTCCTCGATCTCCCGCATGCTGGCCTCTCTGGCGAGCACGACCCGCGAGACCCCTTCATCCTTCCAGAATCGAACCGCTTGCCAGTTGAGCGTCGATTGCTGCGTGCTCAGATGCAGCTCGACGTTCGGCGCTGCCCGCTTCGCCGTCTCGATGATCGCCGGGTCGGCGACGATGATCGCATCGATGCCGATGCGGTCCAGCTCGGACAGATAGTCATGCAGGCCCGGCAGATCCTCGTTATGCGCATAGATGTTGGTCGCCACGAATACCTTGGCGCCATGCTGTCTGGCGAAGGCCACCCCTTCGCGCATCTCGTCGAAGGAGAAGTTGTCGGCGTTGGAGCGCAGCCCATAGCGTTGACCGCCGATATAGACGGCATCCGCGCCATAGCGGATGGCAAACTTCAGCTTCTCCAGGTTGCCAGCCGGCGCCAGCAGCTCCGGGAGAGCGAGCTTGCGGCGCTTGCCCAGCATCTCCTCACGGGACATCGTGATCGTCATCGGAATCACCCCTTCTTCTCCATCATGTTTATATGCTTGCATCGCTCAATACACCTGTTCCTTGAACAAAAATCCGAACGTCAGCTCGCGCCCCGGATCCTGCAGCTCGTGAATCGCATCCAGCCACTCATCGCGGAACTCATACGCAGCGGGATCCGCCGCATACGCGTCGATGGCTTCTCGATATACGCGCATCACCGTCTTGTTGTATTCCACAGACTTCAGCAGCCCCTCGATGTAGAAGGCATCGATCCCCAGCTCCATCAGCTCATCCAGGCACTCGATCGTGCAGATATCGTATGAACTCATGATCAGCGTCCCGTTCTCGTTCTCGATGATCGGGTAGCGTTCATCGGGGCGCTCCTGCTCGACAAGATACAACAGCTTGCCATCCTGCTCATATTGTGGCGCCAGCTTCTTCCCTCGATGCGTCAGATAATGCTTCACCAGCTTGCGCTTCGAATGGTAGATGTTCGTCATGCCATGCACCTGTATCTGGATCTCATGATTCGCCCCGCGCCTGAACCCGGCGATCTCCTCCAGGTTCAGCTCGCGGGCGAGAATCGTGCGCGAGGCGCCCTTGCTCGCCCAATAGTTCGCCGTCATATAGTTGGTTGTCGTCATCTCCGCCGTCCAATGGAGCCTGAGGCCGAGACCGCGTTCCCTGACCGCCATGAGCACCGCCGGATCTCCGAAGATCACGGCGTCCACTCCGGCATCCTGCAGCGACTGCAGATGGTCGCCCAGCCCCGGCAGCAGGCTGTGATCGAAGATCTTGTTCACGGCCGCATATACCCTGGTTTGCCGTTCATGCGCCAGCTTCACCGCCTCCGCGATCAGCGTAACCGGCATGGAGCCGGGAAGCCTTTCCGCATAGGCCAGGTCGCCCACGACCACCGCATCCGCGCCCGCTTCGATGTATTGCTTCACTTCCTCCAGCGACCCCGCCGAGATGCTGATCTCGGGCTTGCGGAAGGCGTCTGAAGCCTGATTGTCTGACATTCCTTTCACCTCTTTATGCTGATTGCCATCCCGTCGCCCACGGCCAGGAACGTCGTATCCAGCTCCGGGTGACACCGCAGCAGCTCATTGTATTCCCTGATCCTGCGCACCGTGCTGCGATGCCGGCGCTCCACCTCATCGGGCGGCTGCGCCGCCAGACCGCGAAACAGCACGTTGTCCGTCACAATGAGGCCGCCGCTCCTGCACAGCCGGCACGCTTCACCCAGAAACTGCGCATTCTTGCCCTTGGCCGCATCAATGAAGATCATGTCGAAGGATTCGCGCAGCCCGGGAAGATGGTCAAGCGCATCTCCCCGGATCAGCTCGATGCGCTCCGCAACCGACGCTTCGCGAAAGTTCACCTCCGCCCGGGCGGCCCGCGCCTCGTCGATCTCGATCGTCACGATGCGCGCCTCCCTCGCCGCCTCCGCCAGGTGGATGGCGGAATATCCGATGGCCGTGCCGATCTCGAGTATGCGTCGCGGCCGGTGCAAGGCGCACAATAGCCGCAGCAGGGAGGCGCCGGCCAGCTGGATGATCGGGATCGCTTCCTCCTGCGCCTCCTTCTCCAGGCGTCGGAGCACGGCGCTGCGCTCCCTGGTCAATGAGCTTATATAGGAAGTTACATCGCTGTCCGTGATTGGCACCGTGGCTAAACCCCCGTCAATCCTGAAGTCATCCATCCCGTTGTCTGTCATTAATGCCGTTCGCTTGCCGCCTTATTGCGCAGATGCTGCTCATAGGTTTCGGCGAACAGATGCTCCTGCGTGCCGTCCTTCTTCGTCACGTAGAACAGATATTTCGTATCCTCCGGGTACAGCGCCGCGCGGATCGAATCAAGACCAGGACTTGCGATCGGTCCGGGAGGAAGGCCGTTGATCTTGTAGGTATTGTATGGCGAATCAATCTCCGTATCCTCGATCAGCAACACGTCCTTGTGATCATCCAGCGCATATTGAACCGTCGCGTCGATCTGCAGGAGCATCCCTTGCTTCAGCCTGTTGTAGATGACGCTGGCGATGATCGGCCTTTCCTCGGCCACCGCAGCTTCACGCTCGATCAGCGAAGCGACGGTGAGCATCTCGTGGAAGCTCACGCCAAGCTCCTCCAGCTGCAATTGCCAATCATCCGGCAGCTGCTGCAGCTTGCGGTCCAGCTCCGATGCCATGCGCGCGATGATCTCCTGCTCGGTGCTGCCCTCCACCATCTCGTACGTTTCCGGGAACAGATACCCTTCAAGCGGATAGGCGATGTCCTCATCGTCCGGGATCAGCCCGACATATCTGGCCGAGGTGAACAGCTCCGGCTGGGACGCGAGTTCCATGAATCTGTCCCGGTCGATGAGCTTGGCTTCAGCCAGCTTGTCCGCGATCTTCTTGATGGTATACCCTTCAGGAATCGTAAATTTGAAGGTCGGCGGCTTGATCGTGTCGCCATTGTTCAGCATGGTCACGATCTCCTCCAGCTCCATGCCTGGCGTCATGCTGTAATCACCCGCCTGGAAGCGCGAGCCCTGCTTGTTGATCCGCAGATAATAGCGAAAGACGAACTCGCTCTTGATGAGGCCATTGTCCTCCAGCAGCTCGGCGATCTGCTTGGAGCTCATGCCCGGCTTGACCGAGATGATGACAGGCTCATCCTTCGCCTCCACCGGATGCAGGCCGTTGGCGAAGAACATCCCGACGCCAAGCGCGGTTCCGATGATCACCAGCAGGATGCAGCATGCGATGACGAAGCCGATCCTCCTGGCGATGCGCCAGGAATGGCCATCATCCACCTCCAGTTCTTCATCTGGTTCCAGCTCATCATCCGGCTCCGGTTCCGGCGCCGTTGCCGGTTCCATCTCCTGAACCTGCGGTTCATCCGCACTGTTCACCAGTTCCTGATTATCCGTCAATTCCTGATCCTTACGGTTCGAATCCACGCTACATCCTCCTTCGACCACGTGTGCCGCCGGTCACCGCCAAGACGCATCCTCCGTATGCACACAAATAGAGCGGAACGTTTATCCGCTCTATTATACATGATTCCCCGGTTGTTTGGACAGCCTGATGCAGACCTGAGTCCGTGTCGTATCAATCCTCGTCCTCAAACTCCGCGACCAGGGTGTTGAACGTCTCCTCCACCATATCCCACTCTTCCTCATCCTCAATCGTATGCAGAGTGAGATCGTCCCCGTTCTCCTCATACCGGAAGGCGTACACCTCGTCGGCGTCGTCATCCTCATCCGCGTCAAGCGGCACAACCATCATATATTTATTAGAAGCATACGGAGAATCGTCATCATCGACCTCGAACTTCATCACAACCTCGAATTCCGCCTCTTCACCGTCGTCGTCCATGATGCTGATGATCTCCGCCTCGTCATGATGCTGGTGATTGTCTCGATTTGCCACCATCTTCACCTCGATCTGATATAATCCAGGTACCCTTGCAGGATGAGTCCGGCCGCGATCTTGTCCACGACCTTCTTCCGTTTCCTGCGGCTCGTGTCCGCCTCCAGCAGCGTGCGCTGCGCGGCGACGGTCGTCAGACGCTCATCCCACAAGTGTACTTGCAAATTTAAGTTTTCCCTCAAAACTTCGGCAAATGCTTTACAAAATTCGCCTCTCGCTCCGATCGAGCCGTCCATGTTCCTGGGCAAACCGAGGACGATCTCGCTCACCTCATAGGTTCGAACGATCTCCTTAAGCTGTGCGAGATCGGACGCCTCATCCTTGCGCTGGATGATCGTCAGTCCCTGGGCTGTCCAGCCGAGCTCATCGCTGATCGCCACGCCAATCGTTTTCTCTCCTAGGTCAAGACCCATCAAACGCATATCACGGATTCCTTCATCACTTATTTGTGATGCTGCAGATAGAATCGCACGAGCTCCTCGATGAGCTCATCTCGCTCCCTCTTGCCGATCAGGCTACGCGCGTTGTTGTGCCGCGGGATGTATGCAGGATCTCCGGACAGCAGATAACCGACGATCTGATTGATCGGATTGTAGCCTTTCTCTTGCAGCGAGTTGTATACCGTTAACAACACTTCCTGACACGATGTTTCCACCTGATCTCCGCGCACGTTAAACTTCATCGTTTTGTCTGAAAAGTCCACTCCAAGCACCCCCAGCATATAAAGGTTCTATCTGTCACGACATTCCTCTTAAACTACTATATTCGAGATGACGGCCGGCAATCCTTTTCCACCCATCAAAAAGTTCTTCGGGACGTCAACGTGGTCCGATCAGCCGCGAAAGACACGGGCCTGGCGAATAACAGCGCCCTTTACTTCGCTTGCGCCCCGACCAGCTCGGCTACCCGTTCCAGAGCTTCGTCCAGCTTCAACGGATCCTTGCCGCCTGCCTGCGCCATGTCCGGGCGCCCGCCGCCGCCGCCGCCGCAGATCGCGGCCACTTCCTTGATCAGCTTGCCCGCGTGGTATCCCTTCGCCACCAGATCCTGCGACACGAACGCGACCAGGTTCACCTTCTCTTCCTGCACCGCGCCCAGCACGATGATCGCCGAAGGCAGCTTGACCTTGAGCTGATCGACCATCGTCCGGAGCGCATCCAAGTCAGCCGCCTGGACCCTGGCAGCGAGACAGGAGACGCCGTTCACCTGCTTCACCTGGTCCGCCAGCGAACCCGCTTCGATATGCGCCAGCTTGGCTCGCAGCGACTCGATCTCGCGCGACGCTTCCTTCAGCTGCGCCTGCATGGCCTCAACCCGCTTCGGCACATCCTGAACCTGACTCTTGAGCAGCTCGGCCGCCTGCTGCAGCAGTCCGATCTGCTGCTCCATATATTCATACGCATGACGGCCCGTAACGGCTTCAATCCGGCGGATGCCGGAGCCGATGCCGCTCTCGCTGACGATCCTGAACAGCCCGATCTGCGAAGTCTGCGCCACATGGCAGCCGCCGCACAGCTCGATGCTGTAGTCGCCGATGCGCACCACGCGCACGATCTCGCCATACTTCTCGCCGAACAGCGCCATCGCGCCCATCGCCTTGGCCTCGGCGATCGGCTTCAGCGTGATGTCCAGCGCCGTGTTGCGCCAGATCTGCTCATTGACCTTGCGCTCGATGAGCTCCAATTCCTCCCGGGTCACCGCGCCAAAATGCGAGAAGTCGAATCTCAGACGCTCAGGAGCGACGAGGGATCCCGCCTGGTTCGCGTGGTCGCCGAGCACTTCCTTGAGCGCCTTGTGCAGCAGATGGGTCGCCGTATGATTCTTGATGATGTCCTCGCGCATCTCGCGGTCAACCGCCGCTTTCACCTGGTCTCCGACGCGCAGCGTGCCCTCCAGGATCTTCACCGTGTGGACATGCTGGCCGTGCGGTGCCTTGCTCATATCCTCCACCGAAGCCTTCACGGCTGCTCCCGTGATCGTGCCGCGGTCGCTCACCTGGCCGCCGCTCTCCGCATAGAACGGAGTGCGATCCAGGATCAGCTGGACGGTCTGGCCGGCTGCAGCCTGGTCGATCTGCGCCTGGTCCGCGAACATCGCCAGCACCTTGCTAGTCGTTACCAATTCAGTATAACCAACGAACTCCGATTTAGTCGTGAAGTCCGCGAGCGGTCCGCCCTGGACGTTCATGCTCTGCGCTTCCTGGCGCGCCTCCCTGGCTCTCTCGCGCTGCTTCTCCATCGCTTCGTGGAAGCCGGCCTGATCGACGGTGAAGCCTTGCTCGCGCGCGTAGTCCTCCGTCAGATCGAGCGGGAAACCGTAGGTATCATAAAGCTTGAACGCCTGTTCGCCGGTGATCTCGCTGCGCCCCTCGGCCCGGGCCTGGGCGACGATCTCGGCGAGGATTGCCAGACCGTCGGACAGCGTCTCGTGGAAGCGCTCCTCCTCCGTGCGGATGACGCGCATGACGAACTCCTGCTTGTCCTTCAGCTCCGTGTAATGGCCGCCCATGATCTGCTCGACGACCGGGACGAGCTCATACAGGAACGCCTTGTCCATGCCGAGCACCTTGCCGTAGCGAACCGCCCTGCGGAGCAGGCGGCGGATGACATAGCCGCGCCCTTCGTTGGACGGCATGACACCGTCGCTGACGGCGAACACGACCGTGCGGATATGGTCCGCAATCACCTTCAGCGCCACATCGGTATCGACGTGCTGCTTGTAGGTGACGCCGGCGATCTGGCACGTCTTCTCGATGATCGGCACGAACAGGTCGGTGTCGAAGTTGGAATCGACATTCTGCAGGATCGAGGCGAGGCGCTCCAGGCCTGCGCCGGTGTCGATATTCTTGTTCGGCAGCGGCGTGTACGAGCCGTCCTTGTTGTGATTGAACTGCGAGAACACGAGATTCCAGACCTCCAGGAATCGCTCGTTCTCCCCGCCAGGGTAGCATTCGGGATCGCTCAGATCGCCGTATTCCGGACCGCGGTCATAGAAAATCTCCGTACAGGGGCCGCAAGGGCCTTCCCCGATATCCCAGAAGTTGTCCTCCAGCTTGATGATCCGTTCCTTGGGCAGACCGATCTTCTCGTGCCACAGCCGGAACGCCTCTTCGTCTTCCGGGTGGATCGTCACCGACAGACGCTCCGGATCGAAGCCGATCCAGCGCTTGTCCGTCAGGAATTCCCAGGCCCAGGTGATCGCTTCTTCCTTGAAGTAATCCCCGATCGAGAAGTTGCCCAGCATCTCGAAGAACGTATGATGGCGGCGAGTCTTGCCCACGTTCTCGATGTCATTGGTGCGGATGCACTTCTGCGCATTGGTGATGCGCGGATTGTCCGGGACGATGCGCCCGTCGAAATAGGGCTTGAGCGGCGCCATGCCGGCGTTGATCCAGAGCAGCGACGGATCGTTGACCGGCACGAGCGAAGCGCTCGGCTCGATATGATGGCCCTTCTCGGCGAAGAAGGCCAGCCATTTGCTGCGAATCTCACTAGCTTTCATGAAACGTGATCCTCCCTGAATATTGATAGCTGATGAAATAGAAAAATCCCTGAAAATATCAGGGACGAAGATTTCCGCGGTACCACCCTGGTTACTGCCCTTCTCCACGCACAAGGCGCTCGGGACAGTCTCCTCAGTCAGATGTTAACGGCTCTCACCGGTGAAGTTCATTCACACTCCGAAACTAGCGTTCAACGAGGCCATCACGTGCGGATTCTCCCAGCCTGTCCGGATCGTCCGGATCAGGAATCCGTTCTCTGGAACGGCAGCCATCGTCTACTCGGCTTCATCATCGCGTTGTCCAGTCTATTCGGTTGATCACCAAAGATTATAGCTTGAACAAATCCATGAAGTCAAACATTTCCCTAGATCGACGTCCTCCGGCTGGAGTAGTAACGCAGCACGTGCTGCAGGATCACCTTGGCGACGGCGACAAACGGCACGGCCAGGATCAGGCCGATGATCCCGGCCAGGTAGCCGCCGGCAAGCAAAGCGAAGATGATCATCAGCGGGTGGATGTGCAGCGTCTTGCCGACGATCTGCGGCGAGATGAAGTTGCTCTCCACCGTCTGCACGATCCAGTTCACCACGATGACGAGAAGCACCATGCGCATCGAGATCGTCGCGCCCATCAGGATAGCGGGCGCGGCTCCGAAGTAAGGGCCGATGTACGGGATGATGTTAAACACCGCCGCCACGCTGGCGAACAGGATCGGATAGGGCAAGCCGATGATCCAGTAACCGATATAGGCCAGCACGCCCACGATGACGCAGACGAGCAGTTGGCCGCGTATGTAATTGCCGAGCGCCCGGTCGATATCGACGAACAGCTTGACCACATGCTTGCGGCGCGAGCTCGGAACGATCGCCAGTGCCGTCTTCTCGATCAGCTGGATATCCTTCAGCATATAGAAGGCAAGAAACGGAACCGTCAGGATCATGAAGATCACGTTGATCGTGGAGTCGATCCTGCTGATGAAGGCGGCGATCTGCTCGGTGATCGACTGTTCGATCTTCTTCAGCGACTCGCGGATACCCTCCCTGACGCTGTCGGGCACGCTATCATTCAGATTCTGCAGCCAGTTCTGCGCCTTCATCGTCACCTGCGGCAGATGCTCGTTCAGCTCGTTCAGTTGCTTCATGAAGATCGGAATGAAGTTCATCAGCACGACGGTGAGCGAGGTGATGAACACCGCATAGATCAGCAGCACCGCGGCGGTCCGCGGCACCTTGCGCCAGTTGAGCATGTTGACGACCGGATTCAGGATGTAGGACACGATCATCGCCACGATGAACGGCGTCAGCACCGCTGACAGGAAACGGTAGATCCCGATGAGGATCGGGTTGATCAGGATCAGCATGTAGAGAATGGCGAGACCGAGCAGAACGTAGATCGCATAATTGAACAGGCGACTTTTCCAGAATGGCTCCATACCGATCCCTCACCCCTTGCCGAAACTTCGTCATCTGGGATCATTATATGTACAACCTCTGGAAATTATAGCAGCCCATGCTCGCGCGGCTTCATGGACTGGCGAGCCTGCCTGGGCCTGCTCCGCCTGGCGGCACGGTCTCAGCCCTCCCGTCACCCTGGCATGAGCGGTAACTTGTCCACCTTCGCCAACGCCCGTCCTCAGCCGATGTTCCCCCGTGGCGACGACGCGGCAAGCAGCCGTCATCTGCTGCCCACAAAGTCCCGGAACTGATCCGCGTACAGCGCCTTCAGCGATACCTGGCCCCTGATCCTCTCCGCATCGACGATTTCCACCTCGACCGGTCTCCGATCCACGTCATTCTCGTAACGGTATTCGAAGCCTTCGATCACGACGATCCTCTCCATTCGATCGATGCGCGCCAGGAAACGCTGAAGCTGCGTAACCGTGCCGCTGAATTGCACCTGCAGGTCGACCGACGGCAACGGAAACTGATCCTGCGGCCGTTTGTCCTTGCCGGCGGCCCATCCATTCTTCAGCAGGTCCAGCAAGCTGTCCGCCTGATCTTCCTTCGTCCGGGTCGTCGTCCCGGCAGCAAAGGTGATGCTCTCGATCACCAGTCCGGTGTCCGCTTCCAATGAAGCCAGCGCCCTGACCAGGAGGGATGTGTCAGCCTGAACCGGCAACCGGGCGATCAGTTCCCTCAACCTGGACGCATCCTGCTGGCCGTACTTCTCCGCCAGCTCCGCCTGCAGACGCGCATAGTTGCCGGAGACGAGCGAGTGCTCCCACTCCTGCTGCTGCACGCGTTCATGCAGGGTCCGGATGAAGACAAGATAGAACAGGAGCAGGATCACGGCGCACAGGAGCAAGCTTCCGTAGGCGATCAGGACGGACTTGCCCTTCCTCTTACCCATTGACTTCATCGGTAGTCGTCACCATCCGCAGATTGATTTGGGCCAGAGTTTCCCCTGACGGCTGCATGCTGATCGACACCAGCTCCGAGGAAAGCACCAGCGAAGAAGTGTCGAGCCGATCGAGATAATCCGCGACCTCATCCTTCGAATGACATCTGACGAGCAGGTTCACTTCGCCGCTGTAGTTGAACGCAAGTTGATGGATCCTGGCGCCAGGCGCAAGGAGACGGATGAGCTCGTCCATCAGCCGGTCGGGAGGATACCAGAAATCGCCAAGTTCTGTTACCAGCTTGTCATAGTAGATCAGATAATTGATCTCGCTCAGATGATTGCTGGCTGTCTCCCACTCCTGCACGATGCTCTCATACATCACCTGCATCCGGTCGATGTTGTCCGCGAGCTCCTGGGAGCGCTGGCTCAGCCTGGCATACTCCATGACGGTCCACGCGGCCAGGAGGATCAGGATGACGGCCAGCAGCGAGATGAGCAGATAGGTCAGATACGGTCTCCTGCGGTCCGGCAACAAATTAATGCGTATATCCAACGATCGTCACCCCGATATCAGATTGGCTTAATACTCCTGTTCTCGTGCAGACAACCCCTCAGCGCCAGACCGATCGAAACAGCGGCCTGTGACAACAGCGCATCGGGATGATACCGCCTCTTCCTCATCCTGGTGAAATCGGGCATCTCAACGGGATAACCCGTGAGTGCGGCCAGCCTCTGCGGCAGCGTTTCGTCATACTTGCCGACGATCACCAGCCTGCTCACCGGCTTCTCGCGCTCATTAATGGAATATCGGAAGAAGTTGACCGCGCTGTCGATCTCGCGTGCCGTCTCTTCCGCGTACCGCCCGATATCGTAGTCCGTCGCAGCGAGAGCAGCCAGGCGCAAGCTGCCGGCCGCGAGCCGGGCAGCGTCTCCCGTCAGATAATCCCACCGATCCATCGCGATGTTGCGGGAGAACACGAGCATGCCTTCCCGATAGATATGCAGATCAAAGGATCGCTCCCCCATATCCAGCACAATCTCGAATTCCCTGAGCCAATCCGGAGACAGATGATGCATCAGCCGGCGCAGGGCCAGCCCCTTCACCTCCGCGCTGATCGGCTTGAGACCGGCGCTCCGCACCGCTCTGGCAAGCTGCTCGGACAGCCTTCGCGAGGTGGCGAAGAGGATGATCTCACTTCCTGGCTGATCCGCTTCGGCAGCGGCTGCCGCTTCAGCTGCCTCCTGCAGCAGGGATGGAGCCTCCGGCGAGGCGGAGGGAGTCAGAGGGATAAAATCATAGATCGGCTCATCGAAGGGCAACGGGATGTTCTCCGCCACCTCGAATTCCAGAATCTCCTTCATCCTCGCTCTCGGCACATCCGGCAATCCGGAGATTCGCCGCAGCACGGTCAGCTGGGTCGGAATCCCGAGGTGTGCCCTGCTCCCTCTCATTCTCCTGCCTTCGCCGGATGAGAGCGCCCTCTTCAGTTGCGCTTCCAGCTCGGCATGGTCGACCTGTTGCTCGATGCGATCCGGATAAAGCCACTCTCCCGGAAAGCGATGAAAACAGATATGCCGGATCTCCGGCTGGCCCCTCACAAGCTGCATGGCGGTGGAGATGAGCTCCGTTTCCCTGAAATCCATGCCTGCCGAAGAACGATGCAGCATCGCCTATCCCTTCTTTCATGAACAAATCTGCGTCACGCCGTTGCTTGCACATCCATATACCGGAGTTCCGGTGATCGTCGCCCCCGTAGGCGCAACCTGCACCACTCCATCCCGGGTGTCCTGAAGATAGGCCCCATTAATATCGATCACCTGGCTCGAAGAACCCACGGTCAGGAATATATCCCTGCTCGCGTCCAGCTCCGCGCTCACCAGGCTGATCCCCCCTGCCGCCGTCATGGTGATATCGGTCCATGACGGACTGGTCATCCTGGTGTTCTGCGCATGGATGGACCCGCCGCTGTACAGGTTGACGAAGCCTGAGGATTGCAGCGTGGTGCCGCTGATATTCAGATCGCCTGCCGCGTTCAGGGTGATCGGCGCGTTGCTGCTCGAGATGAGCTGGGAGTCCTGGATGGTCATCGTTCCGCTTGCGCCAGAGATCTCGATCAGGTTGGAGGAACGGATCTCACTCCCTTTGATGGTCACCGATTGCTCGGCATTCAGATGGATCGTTCCGTTGCTGGTCGAGGTGAAGGTCACATTTTCCAGATAGATGTGTCTCGCTTCGAGCGTGATGTTGCGCGACGACTGGATGGTGACATCCACCAGGCTGATGTAATTGCCGGCATCGAAGGTGATGCTTCCGTAGCTGTTGGACACATACGTGGCATTCTCCGATACGATATGACCGTTGTCCGCCTGCAGCAGCATGTCCCGGGACGTGCTCACCTCCGAGTCTTCGCCGATGTAGATGTGACCCTCCGAAGTATGGAACGTCACGTTCTGATACTGGTAATTGTACAGGTCCGTGCCCAGGTAGATGCCCTGATTCGCGTCGAAGTACACTTCCTTATAAATGTGCAGCGGATCGGAGTTCTTCGTGATCACCAGCCTGCCGCTCGTATAGAAGTAACCCTGCGACAATTGCTCGGGAGTCACGATCACGATATGGCCATCGATCTCCTCATAGATCGTGCCATCCTCCGGCTCAAACGCCGGCACCCCGTCCTCATATCGGGGAACTTCGTCATCGCCGGGAGCGGCGCCTTCAGCCACGCGCAGGATGCGTCTCAGCCGCGGCCTCTGCAGATCGAACATGCGGACGACGATCGTCTGGCCGTCCTGCCCGATCCGCTCCAGCCCCACCTCCACCTCTTCTCCGTCGATGGTGAAGGTGAACATCGGCTCTCCCTGCGATGTCGCGGCAACCTCGTTCACCAGGAAATGCCAGATTCCCTTGTTCGCCGCATTGCCAGGGTCCACGTAGCTTTCCATCAGCTTCAGGGCGATTTCGAATGCGCCCTCCGTGCGGTATTCCGCCTGCTGCTGCTTCTCGTATCGCCTGATATTCTGCTGGCCGAACGTGATCGTGGTCAGGATGAAGGTGAGCGCGATGCCAAAGATCACCGAGATAAACAAAATATATAGCAGCGCAGCGCCGCCCTGAGTTTGGATGGTTCGTTTCATGGCTTGCAGCATTCATGCATCTCTCCGGTTTCTTCGCCCTTGTCCGAGCCCTGTCGCCCGAGCGCTCCTCGCCTCGCGGTCTCAGCTGTACTCGATGATCGTCTCTCTCTCGATCATGCGAAGAGTCGCCACGAACGGCTGAGCGCAGCTGGGATGCTCAAGCTTCAGCTCCACGATGAAGCTGCCCGGCGATTGAGAGGGCAGCGGGATCAGCCTGAATTCGGCAACCTGGCTCGACAGCGCCAGCTCATCGGCCATGGCATAGACGGTTCCGGTCGCCGCATCATACCGAAACACCGTCTGCGCCGAGCCTCCATCGTCCTGTTTCAGCTGCATATGATCGAAATCCCAGGAGGCTCCTTCGCGGATCTGTTCGGACAGAAACTCCATGATCAGCTGGGACTCATGCTGCAGCTCATTGCGGCAGCCGATATCCCGGTAGGACTGGAGCAGATAACCGCTGAGCATCGTCAGCGGGGTGATGATGACTCCCATGATGGAGATCGCGAGCAAGAGCTCCAGCAGAGTGATTCCTCGTTCGTTGTTCATCTGCGCACCACCGTCATCAGTCGTACTGGCATGCTTCGCCCGTCGGGCTCTGCCGGATAGACCTCCACGATCAGATCGTAGAATGCGTCAAGTCCGGCGTAAGCGCTTCGCCTGACGGTCACCGTATAGGTGGCATATTCGCTGGAATCCGGAGACAGGGCGGGGATACAGCCATCGTTCACCCTGCATTCGCCCTTCTCGTAAAACACGCCATCGACGGTTTCATCGCTCGCCAGGTCGTCCCTGACCCTCATGCGTTCCATGATCTCCTCGGCATAGAACAGCATCCGCCGCTCGCTCTCCTGGTGAGCGGTGCGTTCATAGGATTGTCCCAGCACCGACAGCAGCGGCGCGATGACGACGCCGGTCAGGACGACCGCCGCGAGCAGCTCGATCAGCGTCAGTCCGGATGATGACAGATAACGACTGAGTCTACACCACATACCCCGTCAACCCTTCTATGAATCGCATGTATTCATTCCATATTCCGGGACCATACAGATACGTCGTCATCGTGCCAAGCCAGATAAATGGCGCGAACGGGATCGGCTGCCGGCGTCTGATCTTGCCCAGGGCCACTAGCGCCCCACCGCCCAGCAGACCGACAAGGGCGGACAGGATCAGGCTCATCAGAACCTCCGACGGTCCCAGGGCAGCGCCGATCGCCGCGAACAGCTTGATGTCACCCCCACCCATGCCGCCTTTGCTGATCAGGGATAGGACAAGCAGCAGGGAGAAGCCCAGCGCGCCGCCGATCAGGTAGGTCCACCAAGAATGATCCGCAAACCACACCCTGATTAGCAGAAACAAACCGATCGCCGGCAGCGTGAATCTGTCGAGGATCAGCCTGCTGCGCAGGTCGGTCAGAACGGACAAGATCAACAGCGCGCTCAGCAGCCATCCGATCAGCGTCTCCGGATTGAGGCCGTAGCGAAGATAGACCAGATAGAAGGAGACAGCCATCATCGCTTCGCCGATCGGATACAACGGGGAGATGCGCGCCTTGCAGGTCCGGCATCTCCCACCCAGGCCCAGATAGCTGAAAACCGGAATCAGCTCATACCAGCGCAGCGGGGTCTTGCAGGACGGGCAATGGGAAGCGGGAGAGAGGACCGAGCCCCCCTCCAGCCAGCGCATCGCCATCACGTTGCAGAAGCTGCCGAAGAACAAAGCATATATGATAACAAACAGATCCATGATCCACATCTGGCATGCTCCCGCCATTCAGAATACTTTCCTAATAAAGAAACATGGTCCCACCCGCCCGGGATGGAAGCCATGTTATTGTCAGCATTATTAAGCTGCGCCTGCCGGGAGACTGACGACGCCGGTCGAGGAAACGGTCCAGTCACCGGTGACGACAGCCCCGTCTTCGTCATAAACGTTCGGTCGGGCCTGGAGATACGGACCAAACGGCCCTGTAGTCTCATTAATGTTCCCGTTCGCATCCGTCGCCTTGGTCAGCTTGTCGAAATCAAGGACGCCTTCAGTTCCTGTTCCTACCACCGGGATGCTTCCGCCATGATCGATCATATAGCGCTGGACCGCCTCGGAGACGATCTTCAGGTTCTGCTGGTTCGTATTCTTGTATGTAGACTCCTGGTTGTTCGACACGAGCGGAATCGCCACAGCCGCGATGATGCCGAGGATGACGACGACGACGAGCAATTCAATCAACGTGACCCCGCTTCTGGATTGGATCGTTTGCATTGCCTTTTTCATCTGTAATAAACCCCTTTCAATCTTTTTTCTTGTTCGGCAGGATCCGGATGTTTACGAATCATGAGTCTAAAGACCCAAATAAAAACACCGACCTCCTTGCGACCTGAAACAGTCAAGAAGCCGGTTGCGCCACTTGCTGAGCATGCTCCAGGCGCCCACATACAGAGCCATGCCTCATCGCATCTTCTTGTCGAAATTTAGGCAATATTACCAAAGTGTCGAATACATCTTACTATACCGTCCCGAATATATCAAGGACAAAATTGTGAATATTAGCCCAAAAACTTTACTGATTAGTCCCACGTTCGACTTATTACGACAAAAGGTCTATAGAACCAATTCCTTGATCTTCATCATATATTCTGATAGATCTGAAACATCGGCAGCATCACCGACAGCACGATCGTGCCCACGATCAATGCCAGGAACAGCAACAGCATCGGCTCGAGCACGCTGTTCAGCCGCGCGGTCGCCTGCACAACGTCCTCCTCATAGAACTCCGCGATCTTCTCCAGCATCGACTCCAGGCGCCCGCTCTCCTCGCCAACGCGGATCATGTGCGACACCAGTGGCGGGAACACCTCATCCTGCTGCAGCGGGCCGGACAACGTCCCGCCCTTCCTCAGCGATTCCCCGGCGGCATGCAGGGCTCTGACCATCACTTCGTTGCCCACGATCTCCGCGACGATCGCGATCGACTGCAGCACGGGCACCGCACTGGCGAGCAGCGCCGACAGGGTGCGAGCCATGCGGGAGATCGCCGATTTCTGGGCAAGCACGCCGTAGACCGGCAGCTTCAGGGCGAGTCTGTCCAGCTGGTAGCGTACGGCCGGATGCCGCCTCATCGCGATCCAGCCGATCACGGCTGCCAGGATGATGAGCGCGAATACATACCAGTAAGCCACCAGGATGCCGGATGCCGCCAGCACGATGCGGGTTGGCAACGGGATCGCGCTCCCGGAAGACTCCAGCGTGCTGACGAACTGCGGGATGACCCTGGTAAGCAGGAACACGATGGCCACCACGGCAACGATCGAGACGATCAGCGGATAGGTCATGGCCGACTTGGACTTCTCCCTCAGCTCGCTCTCCCGCTCATAATGCGTGGCGATCCTGCGCATGATCTCGTCCAGATGCCCGCCGACCTCACCGGCTCGAATCATGTACACGAAGATTTTCGGGAAGATCTTCGGGTACCTGGCGCATGCGTCGAAGAAGGTGCTGCCCGCGCTGATGTCCGCGACGATGCGCCCCAATACCTGTTGGAACGGCTTGCTCTCCGTATTCCTGGAGAGCAGGGTCAACGATTGCGTGATGGAGGTGCCGGCCTCCAGCAACACCGCCAGCTGCCTGCAGAACACGACGAATTCCTTGGCCTTGACCGGCTTGCCGATCCAGATCTGACTGGCTCTCTCCAGGAGGTTCGGCTTCTTCTCCGACAGGCTGACCAGGAACAGGCCCATGCTTCGCACCGCATGTATGGCGTCCTGCCGCGAAGAAGCCTCGATGACCCCTCTGTGGTCGGCGCCCGCCTGGTCAATGGCCCGGTATTGGTAGTGCAACATGATCACCTCCAACCAGTAACAGTGATGGAGTGTGCCGATGGGGTTACTCCGCAGACATGCTCGACGTTCGCATCAGGATCAGACGGTCACGCGCATGACTTCCGCCATCGTCGTGATCCCCTGCGCGATCTTGCTCCATCCGTCATGGAACATGGTCTGAAACCCCTGGCTTTGCAGATAGGCGCGATAGACGGAGACCGGGTGACTCTGCATCACCATCTCCCGCAGCTTCTCATCCAGCGTCAGCACTTCATGAATGGCGATTCTTCCCTTGTAGCCGGTGAAGTTGCAGCTGTCACACCCGCGGCCTTCGGCGACCTGATCAACTTCCAACCGATATAACCTGAGGTACTCCCTCTCCTCCCGGGTCGGCTCGCGCATCGTCCTGCATTCGGGGCACACCTTGCGCACAAGCCGCTGGGCGACGATCCCGTTGATGGAGGAGGCGACCAGGAAAGGTTCCACGCCCATATCGAACAGCCTGCTGATGGTGCTGATCGCATCGTTGGTATGCAGGGTGCTGAGCACGAGGTGACCGGTGAGCGCAGCCCGGATGGCGATCTCGGCCGTTTCGGCGTCCCTGATCTCCCCGATCATGATGATATTCGGGTCCTGACGCAGGATGGAGATCAGGGCGCTGGAGAAGGTGACGCCCACCTTGCGGTTGACCTGCACCTGGTTGATGCCCGACAGCTGGTACTCCACCGGATCCTCGATCGTGACGATATTGACCTCATCCTTGTTCAGCCGGCTGAGCGCCGAGTACAGCGTCGTTGTCTTGCCGCTGCCGGTCGGCCCGGTTACGAGGATGGCTCCGTAGGGCACCGCGATCATGTTCTTGAACTTGTGCTCATTGTCCGGCGAGAAGCCGAGCTTCTCGATCTCCGTGATCATCCTGCTCTGGTCGAGCAGACGCAGCACGATCTTCTCTCCATGGATCGTCGGCAGGATCGATACGCGAATATCGATCACATGCCGATCCACCGTCATATGGAAGCGGCCGTCCTGAGGCTTGCGGTTCTCCGCGATGTCCAGATTGGCAAGCACCTTCAGCCTGGCGGCGATCACGCTGATGAGATGCGGCGGGAATTCGCGGATCGTCTGCAGCATGCCGTCCATCCGGTAGCGAATGCGCATCCTCCGGTCATCCGGGTCAAAGTGAATGTCGCTGGCCTTCATCTGCACCGCCTCATGGATGATCTGGTCGATGAGGCGGATAATCGGCGCATCCTCTTCCGGCAGCTGCTCGAAGCGCGTCTCCTCCATGTAGCTGGGCCGTTCCGGGAAGAGCGACTCCACGCTGCCCTGTATGCTGTAGTACCGGTTGATCAGCCGCTGCAGATCCTCGCGCCGCGTCATGACCGGCTCCACCACGAAGCCTGTTCCCATGCGGATATCGTCGATGGCGTAATAGTCCAATGGGTCTTCCATCGCCACGATCAACCGGTTGTTCTCGATGCGCAGCGGCAACACGTTGTATCTTCTCGCCAGCTTGTCCGGGATCAGATTGATCGCCCTCTGTTCGATCTCGACCTTCGACAAGTAAACAAACGGGATATTCAGTTGGGATTGCAATGTATCGATCAGCTGTTGCTCGCTGATCAGGCCGCTAGCAATGAGCTGAGCGCCCAGCTTCAGACCGCTGTTCCGCTGCTCGATAAGCGCCTGCTGCAACTGCTGCTCGGTGATGACTCCTGCTTCTACCAGATAGTCTCCCAATCGCCTTCGCCTGGCCAAGCTAGACCCTCCCATTAGCGACATAATCAGACATTTTTTATGCATCTATTGTCTCATTTATAGTCCCAAAAGTCTATCCTGAAAATTAACTCATTGCACGAACTGAAAAAGGCAATACGAAACTGACCCTGAACCGATCTATCCTGAAAATTAACTCATTGCACGAACTGAAAAAGGCAATACGAAACTGACCCTGAACCGATCTTACAAAAAAATGGTTAGGGTTGAAAAAGTGACGATATACTGTCGCTATAGTCAAGAGGCTGCTGATTCCACCGTGACCTTTAACCCTAAGGATTCCAGTCTCTTAAGAGACTGTCTGATGATAGTGTCGCGTTTGCGTTCCTCGTAATAAGTCGGGCCCAATTCAATGTAAGGTTGTCTGCGCTTGAGAATGTAATACGCGATCATCAATATGCTGTGAGCTACGGCTACTGCTGCTCGATTGGCTCCCCTACGTGCGGCAATCCGATGGTATTGACTGGACAAGTACGTATTCTTTGTTCTCCCAGCGGCGCGTGCAGCTTCAACAAGAGTGCTTCGGAGTTTCTTGTTCCCTTTACGGGTCTTTCCTGATTTACGTTTACCGGCACTTTCATTTTGACCTGGACACAGCCCCGCCCATGAACACAAATGAGCGGCGGAGGGGAATTGATCCATATTGGTGCCGATTTCGGCTACAATCGTTTCAGCCGTTCTTCTCGCCACTCCGGGAATCGTGTCCAGCAGTTCCAGGTCTTCTTCAAAAGGGAGCATGCGCCTCTTGATCTCTTCGTCCAGTCTGCCGATTTCTTCGTCGAGATAGTCGATGTGCCGCAGTTGCGCTGCCAGCATCAGTTTTTGATGGTTTCCCATCAGCCCATTCAGCGCTCGCTTTAAATCTTCTTTTTTGTTTTTCAATCGCCGCTGTGCCAGTTCCGAGAGCAGTTCAGGGTTCTCTTCTCCGGCGACCATCGCCTCAATCATGGCTCGACCCGATTTCCCAAGCACATCGCTGGCGACAGACGACAGTTTGATGTTGGCGCCTTCAAGCACTTTTTGAACGCGGTTGACTTCTCGTGCGCGTTCGTCAATGAGGCTGCGTCGGTATCGAATTAACTCCCGCAGTTCCCGTTGATCGCGGCTTGGGATGAAGCTACCTTGCAGCAGACCGTGACGAAGCAGTCCGGCAATCCACTCGGCATCTTTGACATCCGTCTTGCGTCCGGGCACATTCTTCATGTGCTTGGCGTTTACAACCAGTGTTTGAATCTCCTCAAGCTCTAACAAGTTGTAAATGGGCTTCCAGAACGAGGCGGTGCTTTCCATCGCGACATGGGTGCACCCTTTGCTTTTGATCCAATCGACAAGTAGGATCAGGTCATCGGTCATAGTAGAAAAGGTCCGGATTTCTTTGGTTTCAGGTGTGATCACACAGGCCACCACGTTCTTCTTGTGAACGTCCAGCCCGCATACGTGGGTATAAACGACGTCCATATAGCAGAACTCCTTGCGGCGGTATGGATTGAGGGCTGGTGTAGCAACCGTCGAACGATTATTCTATCCTGCGTGCTCCCGAAAGGGGCAACAATCTGTGGTGCACCTGGTCGATGGGGTTCTGTCTAATTCACGGGCTCGAAAGCACCATAGTTCCGCGACCTCCCTCGCCAGCCGCAAGTCCATTATACCGTACGCACCCTATTTTCATCATCTGATGGTGCCGCGGCAGCGGCATGGGTGTCTAATCAGAAAATACCGACCTCCTTATGATTCTTTATGTCAAAAAGCCGGTTGCGCCACTGGCTCAGCATGCCCCATGCGCCCACTTAAGGAGCCATGCTTCATCGCCGCTTCTTGTCGAAATGTTTATACGTATCACCAAAGTCTTGAGCATATATTACTATATACACCTAAATATATTATCGATAAGATTGTGCATAACAGCCCACTAAAGCTGGTTTTAAAGCCCTTTTTTACCCGAATACGACAGGGACTACAGAACTGCTTGGATGATCCTCATCAAACGTTCTGATAGATCTGAAACATGGGCAACATCACCGACAGCACGATCGTGCCGACGATCAGCGCCAGAAACAGCAGCAGCATCGGTTCGATCACCGCATTCAGTCTGGCTGTCGCCTGAACGACGTCTTCCTCATAAAATTCCGCGATCTTCTCCAGCATCGTCTCCAGACGGCCGGTCTCCTCGCCCACACGAATCATATGCGAAACAAGCGGTGGGAACACCTCGTTCTGTTGCATCGGGCCAGAGAGCGTCTCTCCTTTCCGGAGCGATTCCCCTGCTGCATGCAAGACTCTGACCATCACCTCATGGTTGACGATCTCGGCGACAATCGCGATAGACTGCAGGACGGGCACGCTGCTGGCGAGCAGCGTCGACAAGGTGCGTGCCATGCGGGAGAGCGCTGCTTTCTGGGAAAGTACGCCGAAGACCGGCAATTTCAGCGCCAGCTTGTCCAACTGGTAGCGCACGGCAGGACTGCGCTTGATGATCGCCCAAGCGGTCACCGCTGCCGCGGCGAACAGCACGAACAAGTACCAATATGTAACAAGCATGTCGGACGCCGCCAGCACCATCCTGGTTGGCATTGGAATCGCGCTGCCGGATTCCTTCAGCGTGACGACGAACTGCGGAATCACCCTGGTGAGCAGAAATACGATGGCCGCCACGGCAACGATTGAGACGATCAGCGGATATGTCAGGGCCGATCTTGATTTCTCCCTCATCTGACTCTCCCTCTCGTAATGCGTGGCGATCCTGCACATGATTTCGTCCAGATGTCCGGTGGCCTCGCCGGCACGGATCATATAGACGAAGATTTTCGGGAAGATCTTCGGGTATCGGCTGCACGCGTCGGAGAAGGTGTTGCCAGCGCTGATGTCCGTAACGATGCGTTGCAATACTTGCTGGAAAGGTTTGCTCTCGGTATGTTTGGAGAGCAGAGTCAGCGCATGCGTGATCGAGGTGCCGGCTTCGAGCAACACCGCAAATTGCCGGCAGAACACAACGAATTCCTTGCTCTTGACCGGTTTGCCGATCCATACATTGCTCGCTCGCTCCAGTATGCCGGGCTTTTTCTCCGACAGGCTGACCAGGAACAGGCCCAGGCTTCTTATCTCCTGAATGGCATCCTCCCGCGAAGCGGCCTCGAGGACATCTCTGTGGGCAGCCCCCGCCTGATCAATCGCTCGATATTGGTAGTGCAACATGATCACCTCCAACCAGGAACGACGATAGAGCTTGCTGATTCAGACGAAAATAACGGTTTGCTCCTAATCCTTCGAGTACATGCCGTCAGACGGTCACGCGCATAACTTCAGACAACGTCGTGATTCCTTGCGCGACTTTGCCTAAACCGTCATGATACATGGTTTGATGCCCCTGGCTTTGCAGGTAAGCGCGATAAACGGAGGCCGGATGGTTCTGCATGACCATCTCACGCAGCTTCTCATCAAGTGTTAACACTTCATGAATCGCGATTCTGCCTCTGTAGCCGGTAAAGTTGCAGCTGTCACACCCGTTGCCTTCGGCAACCTGATCGGCATGCAGCTGATACTGCCGGAAATACTCCTTCTCCTCCCAGGTGGGTTCCCGCATGAACTTGCATTCATGGCAATTCTTGCACACGAGCCGCTGGGCCACGATTCCGTTCACGGAAGACGCGACGAGGAAAGGTTCAACGCCCAAATCGATCAGCCTGCTGATGGTGCTTGCCGCATCGTTGGTATGTAATGTGCTTAGCACGAGGTGACCAGTAAGCGCCGCGCGGATGGCGATCTCGGCCGTTTCGGAGTCTCTGATCTCGCCGATCATGGTGATATTCGGGTCCTGCCGCAGGATGGAGACCAGCGCACTGGAGAAGGTGACGCCGACTTTGCGGTTGACCTGCACCTGATTGATGCCCGTCAGCTGATACTCCACAGGATCCTCGATCGTGACGATATTGACTTCATCCTTGTTCAGCCGGCTGAGCGCCGAGTACAGCGTCGTGGTTTTGCCGCTGCCGGTCGGTCCCGTGACGAGGATGGCTCCATAAGGTGCAGAGACCATCTCCATAAATTTGCACTCATTGTCCGGCGAGAAGCCGAGATTTTCAATCTCGGCGATCATCCTGCTCTGATCGAGCAGCCTTAGGACGATCTTCTCCCCGTGTATGGTAGGCAAGATGGAGACCCTCAGATCGATCAGGCTTCGATCCACATGCATATGGAAGCGTCCGTCCTGAGGCTTGCGGTTCTCGGCAATATCCATGTTGGCCAGCACTTTCAGCCTGGCGGAGATGACGTTCATGATATGCGGCGGAAATTCCCGTATCGTTTGCAACATGCCATCCAGGCGATAGCGAATGCGAATCCTCCTGTCATCCTGGTCAAAATGGATGTCGCTTGCTTTCATCAGCACCGCCTCGTGTATGATCTGATCGATGAGGCGGATAATCGGAGCATCCTCTTCAGAAGTCTGTTCCAAGCGCGTTTCCTCCTGGTGGCTTGGTCGCTCCGGGAAGAGCGCCTCAACGCTGCCCTGGATGCTGTAATATCGGTTGATCAAGCGCTGCAGATCTTCGCGCAGCGTCATGACCGGCACGACCACGAACCCGGTCCCCATGCGGATGTCGTCGATGGCATAATAATCAAGAGGGTCTTCCATAGCCACGACCAGTTTGTTGTTCTCGATGCGAAGCGGCAACACATTGTACCTTCTCGCCAGCTTGTCGGGGATCAGGTTGACGGCCCTTTGCTCGATCTGAACCTTCGTCAAGTGATCAAACGGGATGTTCAGCTGGGATTGCAGCGTATCGATCAGTTGCTGCTCGCTAATCAGCCCGCTGGCGATAAGCTGATCGCCCAGCTTCCCGGGTTCGACAGTAAACCCCTAAAAGTAGGCACCCCTTTGGGTGCTGTGGATAACTAAAATCCAGATTTGGTGCGGCTTTTCGGACTTTTCCACAGGCACTACGAAGAGAAAAAATCCGAAAACA
>Ga0207747_1000090_pt1 | contig 101581 bp, 88 predicted proteins | sample HigsolmetaGSP11D_FD_184839 | JGI IMG/M metagenome (GOLD analysis project Ga0207747, IMG submission 184839) | High solid enriched microbial communities from the Joint BioEnergy Institute, USA - SP1-1-D (SPAdes) | ecosystem: Engineered > Bioreactor > SSF (Solid state fermentation) > Aerobic >...
AGGCCTTATTAAATCCCTTAACAATAAAGAAATCCTGATACCTGACCTAGGCAAAATAGCCGAAATAGCAGGAAACAGTTAATAAGTAAAAACTTTATGGGCATATTATTTAACCTTTCTTTTTTTATAAGGTTAAGTAATATGCTTTTATATTTTATATTATATAGTAATAAATACTATATAAAAGAGGTTATAATACAATACGACATTGACATTTATACTTTATATTATATATAATTAAATATATTTTAGATTTGACCGGTTTTGAAACCGGATAATTTTTAATCGAATATTTTGATTATCAAAATAAATTTTCTAAAACAAACTCGGAGGTTACTGCTTAATATGAAACAACTTATTATAGGAAATTTAAAGGCCCAAATTCCGATAATTCAGGGAGGTATGGGGGTAGGAGTAAGCAGATGGCGGCTGGCAGGATCAGTCGCAAAAGAAGGAGGAATCGGTATAATATCTACAGCCCAGATAGGATATGATGAACCGGAATTTGAAACCGATCAGTTAAAAGCAAATTTAAAAGCCATAAAAAAGCATATAGATATGGCAAGAACCATAGCAGATGGAGGTATTGTAGGTGTTAATGTTATGGTTGCCACAAGACAATATGAAAAATATATAAAAGCCGCCTGTGAAGCAGGGACAGATATTATTATATCCGGAGCCGGTCTTCCCATAAAACTTCCGGAACTGGTCCAAGGTTATGACATAAAAATAGCTCCTATAGTATCCAGTTTAAGGGCAGCATCGGTTATTTTAAAAATGTGGGACAGAAAATACAATAGGACGGCCGACTTTATTGTTGTGGAAGGCCCCAAAGCAGGAGGCCATCTGGCATTTACCAAAGAACAGCTTGCCGACAGACAGTTTGATTTTGATACTATTATAAAAGACATAATAAACCATGTAAAAGTATACGAAGAAAAATATCAGGTTAAAATACCTGTGATTGTGGCCGGAGGTATTTATGACCGGGATGATATCAGACATGCTTTGGATTTGGGTGCAGACGGAGTACAGATATCAACAAGATTTGTGGTAACAAAAGAATGCGACGCCGGGGAGGAATTTAAAAAAGCATATTTAAAAGCCTCCCACGAAGATATTGCTATAATAAACAGCCCCGTAGGAATGCCTGGAAGGGCTATAATTACACCTTTTATTAAAAAACTTGCCGCCGGGAAAATCCCTATTGGAAAATGCTATAATTGCCTCGAACACTGCAATCCGAAAGAAATTCCTTATTGCATAACGAAAGCTTTGATAGAAGCTGTTAAGGGCAATATTGATGAGGGGCTGGTTTTTTGCGGCGAAAATGTGTACCGTTTGAATAAAATGACAACGGTAAAAGAACTTATTAATGAACTTGTTTATTAACAGGAAAATACACAATTGGTTGCTTTTAAATAACTAATTTAATATAATAATATAAATATATATAACATATATGAATTATATGTGATTTGAGTCACAGAAAAAATATCTTCCCTTGTGCATACTTAAAATGAAAATTTATATTTTGGGAGGATATTATGGAAAAAAAGATATTGGATTTAAATAAAAGCGTTTATGATCTTTGCAAGGAATATCCCGAATTGCCCGAAATCCTCCATGATTTAGGGTTTGTAGATATAGCAAAGCCCGGTATGCTTTCTACAGTTGGCAGATTTATGACTATAAAAAAAGGTGCTGTCATGAAAAAAATCAGTATGGAAACCATAAAAGATACCTTATCAAAAAACGGATATGATGTAATATACTGACATATAATAAGAAAAATTATATAAAACACCTATGAGCATTGAAACCTTGCTGCATATCAAGGTTTCTTATAACAGGAGGGGATTAAATGGCAAAACAAACGGTCGGCTTAATAGGCCTTGCGGTTATGGGAAAAAATCTGGCGCTTAATATTGCAGACCACGGTTATTCGGTGGCAGTCTATAACCGCTCAAGAGAAAAAACGGACAGCTTACTTAACGAAGCAAAAGACAAAAATATAATAGGAACATATTCATTGGAGGAATTGGTTTCATCACTTGAAAAACCGAGAAAAATAATTTTGATGGTCAAGGCAGGCAGGGCTGTAGACGATATGATTTCGCAACTGATACCTTTGCTGGAGCCAGGAGATGTGATAATGGACGGAGGTAATTCAAATTACCTTGATACCATAGCTAGGTGCAGGATGCTGGAAGAGAAGAATATACTTTATCTCGGAACCGGCATATCCGGCGGGGAAGAAGGTGCAAGAAAAGGGCCTGCCATCATGCCTGGCGGAAGCCTTAAAGCATATGAACTTTTGGAGAATATATTAAACGATATTTCTGCAAAAGTCGGCAGTGACTCCTGTTGTACCTATATTGGAAAAGACGGGGCAGGCCATTTTGTTAAAATGGTCCATAACGGAATTGAATATGCCGATATGCAGCTTATATGCGAAATCTACTCAATATTGAAAAATGTCCTAAATATAGAACCGCCTGAGTTTCATGAGATATTTTCTGAGTGGAGCAAAGGAGAGCTTAGCAGCTATTTAATTGATATTACTTCAGACATATTCTTAAAAAAAGATCCCGAAACTGGTAATTACCTGGTTGATATGATATTGGATGTAGCCGGTCAAAAGGGGACCGGCAAGTGGACCGGCCAAATTTCCCTTGAACTGGGTGTCCCTACCCCGACCATTACTGCGGCGGTTTATGAAAGATATTTATCATCCATGAAGGAAGAAAGGGTTATTGCCGACAAGGTACTTAAAGGGCCGGATAAAAAAGCAAATATAACGGTTGAAGACAGGACAGAGTTTATTGAATCGGCAAGAAGGGCATTATACGCCGGGAAAATATGTGCCTATGCCCAGGGGTTTGGCTTGATGAGGGCCGCTTCCATGCAGTATGACTGGAATTTAAATCTGGGAAATATAGCAAAAATATTTCGCGGCGGCTGTATAATAAGGGCCCAGTTTTTAAATCATATAATGGAAGCTTATGATAAGAAGAAAGATCTGGTCAATTTGCTTTTGGCAGATTATTTTAAAGAAATATTAAACGAATATCAGGATGATTTCAGAAAAGTAGTAAGTACCGCAGTTTTAAGTGGTATTCCTGCGCCTGCATTATCCAGTGCCTTGGCATATTATGACAGTTACAGAAGCGCGGAACTTCCGATGAATCTTCTGCAGGCCCAGAGAGATTATTTTGGGGCCCACACATATATGCGCAGGGACAAAGAAGGGATCTTCCATACGATTTGGACTGACGATGATATTATAAAATAACGTAGTTTAGAAAAAGTACTTAACAATATCATATTAATCTTTTAAATTTACCTGCCGAAAAAGGGTACCTGACTCGGTTTTATACTGATACCGGGAAAGTAAACTATAGATTAAATGTAAAAATGCTGAGGAAGGGGGTAGGTACCAATGATGGATAATAAAAATTTAACAGGTGGGGATAACTTGGCAGCAATATTGGTAATCTTTGGCGGTACAGGAGACTTGACTCACAGAAAACTTATGCCGGCCTTATACAATATGCTTTTGGACGGCCTTCTTCCCAAACATTTTCGGGTTGTTTCCATAGGAAGGAGAGACAAGACCGAAGACCAGTACAGGGAAGATATTAAAAGTTCAATCGAAAAATATTCACGGAATAAGATAGATGAAAGCAAATGGGCTGTTTTAAGAGAAATGATAAAATATTACAGGTTTGATTTCAGAGACCACGACGGTTATGCCGGCCTTAAGGCTTATTTGGATGATTTGGATGCGGCATCGAAAACTAAAGGAAACAGGATATATTATCTTGCTGTAGCTCCGGAATATTTTGAAACGATTGTGCAGGGCCTTCATCTAAGCGGAATGACAAAGTCAAAGGAAGGATGGAGCAGGCTTGTAATAGAAAAGCCTTTCGGCAAAGACCTGGCTACGGCAAGGCATCTAAATCAAAAGCTTCTTGAAGTTTTTGACGAAAGCAACATCTACAGGATAGACCATTATCTTGGCAAAGAGATGATACAGAACATAATGGTATTAAGATTTTGCAACCTGATTTTTGAATCGATTTGGAATAATAAATTTATTGATAATATACAGATTTCCCTGACAGAAAAACTGGGTGTCGGCACCCGGGGAGAATACTATGAAAAATCCGGTGCCATGCGGGACATGGTACAGAATCATATTATGCAGATATTATCCCTGGTAGCTATGGAGCCACCAGTAAACTTAAATACCGACTCCATAAGAACTGAAAAACTCAAAGTTATCGAAGCCATTGAAGATATTACACCGGAATTTTTAAGGGATAATGTGGTGTTTGGTCAATACGGCAGAGGGGTTATAGATGGAGTCCCGGTAGTAGGATACAGGGAAGAAGAAAAAGTGCCCAAAGATTCAAATACCGAAACATTTGTTGCTTTAAAGCTGCACATCAATAATTTCAGGTGGTCAGGAACTCCTTTCTATATCAGAACCGGCAAAAGGCTGGGCATATACAGTGCGGAAATCGTAATCCAGTTTAAGAATCTGCCGAATATTTTGTATTTTAAAGACAGCAATATACAAGAGCCAAATCTTTTGGTAATCCGTATTCAGCCGAATGTAGGTGTATTTTTCCAGTTCAATACCAAGGATTTTTCCACTCATCATGATATTGTTGCCACCAAGATGGATACCAGCTATGCAATTCCCGGCCAGGGCAATACCCCTGAAGCATACGAAAGGTTGATATACGATATTTTAAGAGGCGATTCCACCCTGTTCTCCAGATGGGACGAAGTTGAAGCCGCCTGGAAAGTAGCGGATAAAATAATTTCTTACCGCAGTCAGAGCAAACTCAATTTCCCCAATTACGATGCCGGTTCTATGGGGCCGATCAGATCATTTGAACTGTTGGCAAAGGACGGAAGAAAATGGTGGAACATATAAAGGAGGATTAGAATGAATATAAATACTGATGCACTTACGATTCTTGATATCTCCATGCCGATTACCCGTTTAATGCCGGTTTATAAGGGGAAAGAACATAAAAGGCCGAAATTAAGCATAGACAGCGATTTTTCTTCATCTTCAGCCTATGAAACAAGGCTGGAGATGAACCTTCATACCGGAACCCATCTGGATACACCCCTTCATATGATACCGGACGGATATACTCTTGAAAAACTGGAATTATCTAAAGTAGTTACCGCTTGCAGGGTTATAGATTTAACCTTTGTCAGGGATAAGATTACGGATGTTGATTTGCAAAAATTTACATTCAAAGAAGGGGATTTTATTTTATTAAAGACAAGAAATTCATTTGAGGATATTTTGGAAACCGATTTTGTTTATTTGGACAAAAGCGGAGCAAAGTTCCTGGCAGAGAAAAGAATAAAAGGAGTCGGCATAGATGCCCTGGGAATTGAACGGGACCAGCCCGGCCATGAAAGTCACATAAGTTTATTCGAATCGGATGTTGTAATTCTTGAAGGCTTAAGGCTTAAAGATATAGAAGAGGGCGAGTATCTGCTTTCTGCTGCGCCGGTACTTATACCGGGAGCTGAAGCAGCCCCGGCTAGGGCTTATCTGATAAAACCGTAATTAATCAAATGTAGTTTAACTAGTCTAAGTAATTAGTGTATTTTTAGATGAAAAAAATTTATCCGTTATCCGTGTGATTTAAATGGGTTAAACCGGTAATAATTTTATATAAGGTTAATATCCGCATGGTTTACCCGATTAATAAAACATTATCAAAGCAATATAAAAGTAAAAAAGTAAAGACCTAAGTTTATCAGCCTTACTTATAAGCGGAATATTTAAATTGATTTTATTTTATAATGTAAAGATTTTAAGATATTAAAAGTATTAAGATATTAAAGGAATATTTAAATGTTTATATGCACCTAAATGTAATGAAATTTTATAGTACATTTATTAACGGCACTTTGCGGTAATATACGATAAAAGGAGGAAAAATGAGCGAATATATCAATAACAGGGAATATCGGCAAAAGGTTCTGAAGGAACTGATAATGGAGCTTCATAACGGCAAGTCGGTAGATGAAGTAAAAGAAAGATTTGCCAAATTAATAGAAGGGATATCTGCCACAGAAATATCCCTGATGGAAAACGAACTGATTAAAGAAGGTCTGCCTGTATCGGAAGTCCAAAGACTCTGTGATGTGCATGCGGCAGTCTTTAAAGGATCCATTGAGGAAATTCATATGCCGGAAAATCCTGCCGAGATTCCAGGCCATCCCGTCCATACTTTTAAAATGGAAAACAGGGCACTTGAAAGGCTTATAAATAAATCCATAAATCCCCTGATAGATGTACTTCAAAAAGACGATTCAACCGAAACCAGAAAAAAATTATCGGATGAATTTTTAAAACTATACGAAGTTGACAAGCATTATCTTAGAAAGGAAAACCTGCTGTTCCCTTACCTTGAAAAATACGGCATAACCGCTCCGCCTAAGGTCATGTGGGGAGTTGACGATGAAATCCGGGATGAGATAAAAGAGGTAGTGTCTTTATTAACTGATTCAAAATCCGATGTAAATGAGTTGATTAAAAAGGCAAGAGCCGCTGTCGACAGGGTTAACGAAATGATTTTTAAAGAGGAAAACATTCTTTTCCCCATGGCACTGGACACTTTAAATGAAGATGAATGGTTAAAGATAGCAAAAGAAAGCGGCGAATTAGGGTACTGTATCTACGAGCCCAAGGCACAGTGGAAACCAAAAAGGGTAAACATCGATGAAAAAGAAAAGTATAAAGGGCAAGAGCAGGCTTCTGGAGGTTATATCAATTTTGAAACCGGACTTCTTACAAAAGAGGAACTTGAAGCAATGCTAAATACCATGCCCGTAGATGTCACTTTTGTAGATAAGGACGGAATAGTAAAATATTTCTCGCAAGGGGCGGAACGTATTTTCCCGAGACCCAAAACGGTTATCGGAAGAAAGGTGGAAAATTGCCATCCGCCTGCCAGTGTCCATATAGTGCAAAAAATTGTAGAGGATTTGAAATCCGGTGTGAAAGATTATGAAGATTTTTGGATCAAAATGAAAGATAAATATATTATGATAAGGTATTTGGCTGTCAGGGACAAAGAAGGCAAATTCTTAGGTGTTTTGGAGTTTACCCAGAATATAGCTCCCCTTAAGGCTATAGAGGGTGAAAAAAGGCTAATGTCGGATTAGAATTAGGGTTTTATAATATTTATTATTAATTTTATTTTGTTGACAAGCCTCTGTTTTACCTCTATGATGGACATATATTATTTAAATATTAAGGTTTTAATAATCCTTCATCGGAGGACAAAGGAGAGAATGTAATGAGTAATGTTAAAATTATTGCGGACAGTACCTGTGACTTATCCCCTGAATTATTGGAGACTTATGATATAAACATAATACCTCTGATGATTTCTATGGGTGATATAACCAAAAAAGACGGTATTGATGTAACCCCTGATGAAATATACCGTTGGTCCGACGAAACAGGCCAAACTCCGAAAACCGCAGCACCAACCATAGGAGATGCGGTAGCATTCATAGAACCGTTTGTAAAAGAGGGATTGGATATTATCTTTTTCGGAATATCAGAAGCTATGTCTGCTACCTGCAATGTATTAAGATTGGCAGCGCAGAATCTTGATTATGACAGGCTCTTTGTGGTAGATTCAAAAAATCTTTCAACCGGAATAGGATTGCAGGTTATAAGGGCAGCCGAAATGGCAAAAAAAGGCCATACCGCAGAGGAAATTATAAAAGACAATGAGGAAATTAAGGATAAGATAAGAGCAAGTTTTGTCGTAGATACTTTAACATTTCTGCATCGTGGCGGAAGATGTTCGGGGCTTACGACTTTACTTGCCAATACCTTAAAACTTAAACCGGAAATAGTTGTAGTAGACGGTAAAATGGACGTTGGCAAGAAATACAGAGGCAATATAAAATCCGTATTGCTAAAGTATGTTCAGGACCGAAAAGAACAGCTTCTTGCTGCCGATCCGCAGAGAGTATTTATTACCCATTCGGGATGTGATGAGTCTGTAATTAAAGAGATTAAAGATTTTATTGAAGGATTGAATAGGTTTAAAGAAATCCTGATAACCAGAGCCGGGGGAGTAATATCCAGCCACTGCGGACCTAATACCTTGGGTGTTCTGTATATCAGTAATTAAATTATTTTTGTTATAAAAAGCAAAATCAGGCATTTTTTTATTATATTTCTAATAATTGAAATGTAAGAAAATTAAGATAAATTATTTTGATTTTGCCAAAAGATCCGATAATAAATACCTGTTAAACTAAACAATACTAAGCATATGATATAAATTCATAAATAAACATATTTCTCCCTTTGAATGGCCTTTGGCCTGACATCGGGAGTTTTTTTATGCCAAAATTTAAATCGAATGATAAAAAAATTAAAGAAAGTCTCAAATAGGTCAAATTAAATATGTTTTAAAATCACATGATTATATTGATTTATAAACAAATGAGCAAATCTGTAATAGATAAGCGGAAAAAAGGAAACAATGTAATGTATCCGGAACTGATTTTTTGTACATGAAAATATGTAAAGGAGGTTTTTATGAAAAATAAAAACGATTTTAAATTTCAGGGAAAAGATAATGAAAGGTTAGGAAAAATACATCCGACAAACAGAGAAGGAACTGCGGCATGGCAGAATTTTGAAGGCTTTTATAAGGTAGATCAGGTCGGCAAACCATCCGAAGAAGATGTTATCGAAGCCAAAGACTGGGTAGATAACGGAAGTAAATTATAAAAGGAGAGAACAATATGGGAAAAATTCAGATGACGGTTGACGGAAATACGGCAGCCGCTTATGCAGCATATGCATTTACGGAAGTTGCGGCTATTTATCCTATAACCCCATCTTCAGGTATGGCAGAAATAACAGACCAATGGTCAGCAAACGGCAGAAAAAACATTTTCGGTCAGAGTGTAAATGTCGTGGAAATGCAGTCAGAAGCGGGAGCAGCCGGAGCATTTCACGGTTCATTGCAGGCCGGTGCGCTTACGACTACCTTTACTGCTTCCCAGGGGCTTCTTTTAATGATACCAAATCTTTATAAATGTGCGGGTGAACTGCTTCCCGGTGTTATCCATGTAAGTGCCAGAGCTATTGCAACCCATGCTTTAAGTATTTTCGGAGACCATCAGGATGTGATGGCCGTAAGACAGACAGGATGTGCCATGCTGGCTTCAGGATCAGTCCAGGAAGTAGCGGATTTAGCTCCGGTGGCCCATCTTGCAGCGATAAAGGGAAGGCTTCCTTTTATTCATTTCTTTGACGGTTTCAGAACTTCCCATGAGATGCAAAAGATAGAATTGCTGGAATATAAAGATTATGCCGAGATGCTTGATATGGATGCCGTAAGGGATTTTAAAGACCGGGCCCTTTCGCCAAATAATCCTTGTTTTAGGGGTACGGCGCAAAACTCGGATATCTACTTCCAGAACAGAGAGGCTGCCAATCCTTTTTATCAAAATATTATACCGATAGTAGAAGAATATATGGATAAAATATCGCAAAGAACGGGAAGGAGTTATCATCTTTTTGATTATTACGGTGCGCCCGATGCCGAATATATTATAGTAGCCATGGGCTCTGTAAACTGTGCTATTGAACAGACCATAGATTATTACAACGCTAAAGGCGAAAAATATGGCCTTGTTAAAGTGCGTTTATACAGGCCTTTCTCTATTAAGCATTTCCTGGATGTTATACCGAAGTCAGTAAAAGCCATTGCAGTACTTGATCGAACCAAAGAACCTGGTTCAGTCGGTGAACCTTTGTATGTTGATGTTTGTACGGCCTTTAAAGACGTAGCAAATCCTCCTTTAATTGTAGGCGGAAGATACGGGCTGGCATCAAAGGATACGACTCCCTCACATATTTCCGCTGTTTATGAAAACCTTAAACAGGCTAATCCTAAGAATTCGTTTACAATCGGTATTATCGACGATGTAACTATGACTTCTTTAGAGCCTGCAGAAATTATAAACGCAGAACAGGCAGATATGATGGCTTGCCAAATCTGGGGTTTAGGTTCTGACGGTACGGTCGGTGCCAACCATCAGGCCATTGAGATTATAGGTAACAACACTGATTTATTTGTCCAGGCTTATTTTGACTATGACTCCAAGAAATCCGGCGGTCTTACCGTATCTCACTTAAGATTTTCAAAGGAGCCTATACGCTCAACCTATCTTGTCAATCATGCCGATTATATAGCTTGCCATAACCCTTCATATGTATATAAGTATGATATGCTTGAAAGCCTTAAAGCGGGCGGTATATTTGTATTAAATACAACCTGGTCGGAAGAAGAACTACAAAATCAGCTTCCTGCTGATATGAAGCGCAAACTGGCACAAAAGAATGCCCGCTTTTATATTATAAATGCTATAAAAATAGCACAGGAAATCGGACTGGGCAACAGAATAAACATGGTAATGCAAGGGGCCTTCTTCAAACTTATAAACCTTATACCTGAGGAAGTTTATGTGAAGGAACTTAAGCAAGCTATCAATAAATTATACGGCAAAAAAGGCGAAAATGTCGTTAAAATGAATTATGAAGCGGTTGACAGAGGTATTGAAGCTGTAAAAGAAATAAAAATACCAGACAGCTGGAAGAATGCGGTCGATGAAGAAGAAGAAAAAGTAAAAGAGCCTGAGTTTATCGAAAAAATTATGCGGCCTATGTCAAGACTTAAAGGCGGAGAACTTCCTGTCAGTGCCTTTAAGGGTATAGAAGACGGAACCTTCCCTTCAGGTACAACAGCCTATGAAAAGCGGGGAATTGCAGTTAACGTACCTGAATGGATTTTGGAACGCTGTATCCAGTGTAACCAATGTTCTCTGGTTTGCCCTCATGCCGTTATCAGGCCGTTTTTGATTACAGAAGACGAATTAAAAGAAGCACCCGAAACCTTTGAAGCCAAAAAAGCTACCGGTAAGGCGTTTGAGGGTCTGTATTACAAAATACAAATAAGTCCTATGGATTGTACCGGTTGCGGTAACTGTGCCGATGTATGCCCGGCAAAGGGTAAGGCACTTATAATGAAACCCCTTGAAACCCAGGTTGAAAAAGAAGTTCAAAACTGGAAATTTGTTATGGAAAAAGTCAAATTTAAAGAAAATCTCGCTTACGGCCAGAGCTTTAAAGACAGCCAGTTTAAAGCTCCTTTAATTGAATTTTCGGGAGCATGTGCAGGATGCGGAGAAACTCCTTATATAAAACTGGTAACTCAGCTGTTTGGTGAGAGAATGATGATTGCCAATGCCACCGGTTGCTCAACTATTTGGGCTTCGTCGGCTCCCAGTATGGCTTATACTATAAACAGAGAAGGAAAAGGTCCTTCCTGGGCAAACTCTTTGTTTGAAGATAACGCAGAGTACGGATTTGGTATGTATCTTGCAGTCAAGCAGATCCGCAATAAGCTTGAAGAAAATATGAAAAAGCTTATCGGAATGAATATAGAAGAAAAAATAAAAGAAGCCTTCAATGACTGGATTCATTATAAAAACGACGGTGAAGCATCCAAAGAAGCCAGCAGAAAAGTGCTGGAAGTATTGGAAGATTTTACTCATACCGACGTAGAAGCAGTTAACCTGGTAAATGAAATCAAACAAAACAAGGACTATTTGGTTAAGCGGTCAATCTGGCTGATAGGCGGTGACGGCTGGGCTTATGATATCGGTTACGGAGGCCTTGATCATGTACTTTCATCCGGTGAAGATATAAATGTGCTGGTATTTGATACAGAAGTATATTCCAACACAGGCGGCCAGGCATCCAAAGCAACGCCAACCGCAGCTATCGCCAAATTTGCGGCGTCAGGTAAAAAACAGGGTAAAAAGGACCTGGGCCGGATGATGATGACTTACGGCAATGTTTATGTGGCCCAGGTCGGTATTAACGCAGATAATAACCAGCTTATTAAAGCCCTTAGAGAAGCGGAAAGTTACAATGGACCGTCCCTGATAATATGTTATTCTCCTTGTATCAACCACGGTATAAAAGAGGGTATGGGAAAGAGTATGGCAAATATCAAAAAAGCGGTAGAGTGCGGTTACTGGCACTTGTTTAGATACAATCCCATGCTTAAAAAAGAAGGTAAGAATCCGTTTATACTGGATTCAAAAGAACCTACAGGCAACTTCCGTGAATTCTTAATGGGACAGGTTCGTTACAGTTCACTTATGAAAGCATTCCCGGATCAGGCGGAAGAACTGTTTGATCAAGCTGAAAAGTATGCTAAAGAAAAGTATGCAATTTACAAACAGATGGCACAGCAGGAAGCAATCGAAATTAATTAAAAAATATAAAAGTCAGGAAGATTATAAACGCTTCCTGACTTTTTTTATAAATTAAAGAAAAAAATTACACGGCCGCTGGCATAAGCTGTATGGCATGGCTCAATATGGTTTACATACTATAAATTACATGGAGAAATTGAATATTCGTTATATGAATCTATAAAATAAGCTGATATAATTATTTTATGAAATTCTGCTTTACTTTAACTAAATACGACAAAGGGGTGTCATTTTTGCATATGATGCAGTCAATTACGACCAAAACTATTTGTGACAGGAATAAAGAAGTTGAAATTATCTATAACCTTGTTTTTCAAAATGCTTTATACAGTTTGGAATGTATAAGGGTGAGCGAAAATAATAATGAGCTTAATAATTATTGTTTCATAGAAAATATTACCGAAGATGAAACAGAAGCTGAAAATTGCCTGCAAACCGTTGCCAAAGGAAAAGTATTTCCGGTACATATTAAAGATGTAATTGAAGATTATTTTAAATAATTGTAATCAAACCGTATCAGGGTCAGCCTAAGATACGGTTTTTTCATAGTAAAAATTTAATTTTTATTTCCGATGACAAAATAAAAACCTCTGATTTAGGACCTTCAAAACTAAGCGTATCGGACAACTTCTAAATCTTATATTCTATTCAATTTTTATTTTTCTATAAATTCTTTGGATTTCCCAATTTCATAAAGTTAAATCAGTATAATTTAATGGATAATATTTGAAATATCAGATTCAATTTTTAAAAATAAGAGTTTCTAACCTTTAATCAATAAACAGATTTTTAAGTTATATCGTTTGTTTCATTATAAATCAATAATGAATACTTATTAATAAGTCAGGAAATTATAGATATATGGAAATTTATATTAGAATCGGAAAGAAGGTTTTATATGGAAAACCGGATTAATTCCACTTATATTAAAGAGTTATTTTCAAAAAGCAGCGACATAGTTGTAAGACCTATAAAAATAAATCAAAATAATTTAATTATCCATTTGTTTGCTGTGGACGGACTTATTAATGATGACTTGTTTGATCAGGCGGTACTGCAAAATTTAAAAATTGACCCATATCTTGCTGAATGTAAGACCGAACGCCAGCTTATGGATTATCTTCTTATGGGAGGGGCCTATCATGTATTTACATCTGAAGAAACGGATTATAACAAATTAATAAAATCTGTGCTAAGCGGCATGGTGGCCCTGATATTTGACCTTGAAGAAAAAGCAGTAGTTTATGATATTAGAAAATTTGAAAAGCGTTCCATACAAGAACCGACGGAAGAAAATGTAATTAAAGGGTCTAAAGAATCCTTTGTCGAAACTATGCGGGTAAATACCGCTTTAATCCGGAGAAAAATAAGATCCGAAAAACTGGTGGTTGAAAAACTGACTGCTGGAAAATTGTCAAAAACCGATATGTCACTAGTATATATAAAAGACATCGCAAATCCTGACACGGTAAATAAAATCAGAGAGATTATAAGCAAGATAGACATAGACAATATACCGACTCCGGCATTTATCGAAGAATATTTAATTGAAAATAAAGCAAGCATTTTCCCGCAGGTTATGTATACCCAAAGACCGGACAGAGTCTCTTCAAATTTAACTGACGGCAGGATAGCATTGGTGGTGGACGGAATACCCTTTGTTTACATTCTTCCCTGTCAGCTTCCCATGCTTATGCAGTCTCCGGACGATTATGCCAACCATTTTTTGATAGGCTCAGCTTTGCGCTTTATACGATATATGGCTCTTATAATAACCTTGTTCTTACCTGCTTTTTATATAGCGGCCACCACTTATCAAAGCCAGATGCTTCCTGTTCAGTTATCCTTATCAATCCAGGAAGCAAAGCAAAACGTACCTTTTTCTTCGGCAACAGAAGTCTTAGGCCTTTTGATTTCCTTTGAAATTCTTATAGAAGCGGGGCTTAGGCTTCCTCAAGCCGTCGGTACCGCCATGTCAATCCTTGGCGGGCTGGTAGTCGGCCAATCGGCTGTTGAAGCCAATTTGATATCACCGGCGGTTGTAGTAATAGTTGCTTTGGCAGGAATAGGCGGATTTATAATGCCAAATCAGGACCTTAGCAGTGCAGTAAGGCTTATCAGATTTATTCTTGCTCTTCTTGCGGCAGTGGGAGGATTTTTCGGGCTGGTTATTGGTCTTATAATTTTACTTACTCATTTATGCAGCCTGAGCAATTACGGGACTGCCTACCTGTCACCTTTTGTTGATGTGGAAGAAAGAAATATAAAAGATACTATATTCCGGTTCCCTGTTAAATATTTTATAAATCGCCCGGAAGATGTAGCATATAAAAATAAAATTAAACAAGGGGACATAAAAGATGAATAGAGTAAGAGTTTTAATTTTATTTATATTTTTATGCCTGTTAACCGGATGCAGCAATGATATGAACAGAAAAGAGATTGACGAGATTAATTTTATCCATGTAATGGGCATAGATTATATGTCTGACGAATATATCCTGACAGCAGTTTACAATACAGGTCAGGGGGCTGATGCCGAAAGTACGGATACGGGAAAAGAGGAAATCGGTCAAGGAAGAGGGGCCACACCATTTGAGGCTTTTCAGAATTTAAGGCTGAAAAATAAAAAAACGGTTTCAATTGCAAATACCGGTTATTTTTTAATCGGAGACCGGGCGGCAAAAAAGGGTATTGACTATTGTATTGACTTTCTGTCAAGAGATGAAACCGTAAAGATGGAATCTCTGATATTCGTAACCAAGGGTGTGCAGGCAGAAGATTTTATAAGAGAAAGTCTGGACAATAAACAGGTTATCCATGAAGATCTTGAGGCAATAGAGCAAAAGCAGGGGGAACTTGTTAAAAGAAATGACAATACTTTGGTCAATATTTTAAATGAATTGGAAAACAATATGACCTGTGTACTTATTCCTTATCTGATATCCGAAAATAATTCTTTTTTACTTCAGGGATATGCGGTTTTCGATAAGACAACTCTGGTTGATTATCTTGATATGGATACGTCATCCGGAGTAAATTTTATAAAAAATATTATCAAGGCATTTCCTATATACCTTGATAACAACGTAGGTTTATCTATAACCTATTCAAAATGCAATTTAAAATCAGCTTGTGAGGGAAAAGTTATAAAAATCAAAATTGATTTGGATTTTGAAACCGCAGTTAAAGAGGTGAATACGGATAAAAATATATTTACACGGGAAGAATTAAATAGGCTTACAGGTATGCAAAATGAATATATAATTGAAATATTAAAAAAAGCAGTCAATTATTCTGTGAAAAATAAAAGAGACATATTGCAGATATCAAGAATCATTCAAAACCGCCATTCAAAAAACTGGAAAGAGTTTGAAGAAAAATGGAATGATACTTTGCCTGAAATACAATACTATTATGAGGTTAATTCCAAAATTACGAAATCATTCATTCTTAGCAATTAACAAGCCATAAATGAACAATTAATTTTTAATAGAAAAAGTCGCTGTTCTTATAGCATTAAAGTGTCTTAAGGAAATAATACCAAAAATCCATCTTAAAATCAGTTATATGTTAAAATCGTTTAAAAGAATTTATATGGAGGCTAAAAATGATTTTCGTATTTGGTGTACTGTTAGTAATTTCTTTTATGAGGGAAAAGGACAAGATACTTAATAAAAAAGTCAATTTTCTTGTATTTTTATTTTTATCCTTTATCGGAATAATGCTTGGAATTATTCATCAAATCTATCCGTATGTTCCAAGCATGGCAAGTGTTTTGGAAAAATATATAAAATAAAACATCCATTAAATGATGCCGGAAATATACATGAAATGGGGTAGCTATATGAATAAGCCATTATCCATACGACAGGCTGTATTAATGTATTTGTTTATTTCCATATCTCCTGTATTAAGGCAAATACCTTCGGCTTTGGCAAAAGAAGCGGGAAGAAGCGGATATATTAGCCCAATATGGGCCACTTTTCCGGTACTTATTCTGACTGCCATAATAATATTGCTTATTAATTCCTATCCGGGACTGAATTTATATGAAATAACTGTTCAATTGACCGGAAAAGTTTTTGCAAAATTCATCATGATATTTTACCTGATATGGGCTATATTGTATCTTACTGGGATATTAAATGCTTATGCTTTATCATTACAGTTTACTCTTATGCCAAAGACCGGTTCCGATTTTTTTATTCAGGTAATGATTATTCTTGCTATATATGCCCTTTACAAAACAGCCAAGACCATATTCCGCTTTTCGGAATTTGCCCTGGGACCGGTATTTGCTTTTATCGGTATACTCTTTATTTGTGCCTTAAACAGGCTTAGAACAGACTATTTGATACCTGTATCGGCAATTAATCTACCAAATACCTTAAAAGCTTCTATTAATGTTACTGCCGTAGGAGGTAATATATTTTTAATCTTGTTTTTTGCCGACCGTTTCGGTTTATCGGTAACCAAAAAGCATCTTAGAAAGTTTTGGACGGGAGCCTTGATTTTTATACTCTTAAACCTGGTTATAACTATATTTACTTATGGAATAACCGGGGCTCCTTTGACGGCCAACCTTCCTTTCCCTTTTTATATAACAGTAAAAAGTATTACATTCTTTAATATTTTTGAAAGGTTTGAGGTCCTTGTAACCCTTGTATGTATATTGTCCGATTATGTTTCCGTATGCATTATGTTTATTATTGTTCTGCATATAATAAGATGGCTATTTGGAATAGAAGAGAAGGAGTTTCTTATTATACCGGTAGCTATGGTTGTTTATTATTTGACATTTTTAGTAAGCCGTACACAATTTGAGTATGACTTTTTCTATAAACATGTGATTGTTAACCTTAATCTGATATTCCTGTATATTCTTCCTTTGTTTATATGTTTTCTTTGCTTATTAAAAAGAAAATATATCCGAAAGCAATATTAGGATTTTTATATCAAAGCCAAATATTATTCATAAATATGGATATCTATGTCTTCGTCATCATATTTGTAAATTTGATGTTTTATAAAATCTTCTGCAGCAGGATCTTCAATTTGATATACCCTGTGATATTCTTTGGTTTCAGGGTCCTTAACCGTTGCACTGCGGTTTTTGTATAAAAATTTGACTAATTCATAACAGTCAATCCAAATTTCATGAATACTGTCTTTTTGTGATTCGTCAAATATCAGTTGAATACCGAAATGCAGATGGGGTGTGCGGATATTGTTGGTATTCTCCTTAGTACTGTATCCGGTCCTGCCCAGGTAACCTATTACATCCCCGGCCTGGACGACACTGCCGATTTGTAATGATTTATTATAAGGAAAATTTTGCCTTAGATGGGCATAGTAATAATATCTTTTTTTATCAAAACTGCGAATTCCAATTCGCCAGCCCCCGTACCTGTTCCAGCCCAATGCTTCCACATACCCGGATTCTACAGCTATAACAGGAGTACCTACCTGGCCCATCAGGTCATGTCCAAGATGTTTCCTTTTAAAACCGTAGCTTCTGGACGTTCCGAAATCATCAAAATGGCTGAAAGGATAGTTCTTTGCAAGCGGAAAGAATGCTTTAAGCCCATATTTTTCTTCCCACCGTTTACCGCCGGGAGCTGTTTCATCGGAAACTTCAATTTTATATTCGCCTACCATGCCGCCGAGAACTGCCGTATAGGCTTCCAGATAATAATCGTAATATTTCATATTTTTTGTAAGGGATTCCATAGTTTCTTCTTTGCTTAAAAGCTTATTTGCAAGGTCAGTCATATGTTTTTCTTTATATCTTGAAAAATCGCCGCCGTACTTTGCTCCCAGATAAGCTAAAAGCTCGATCCAGTTTAAGTGAACGTCGCTTTTGTAAGTTTCAATATCGTATCGGTAAGCCCTGTCCAAAGCTTCCTTTGTGACATCGAAATTAACCCATTTTATAAATTTCTTTTCGGAATCATATAAAGATGCATACATGGCCGCTTCATATTTTAGGCCTTTTTTTATCATGAAAGAAGACAGGATAAGCAAAACGATAAGTTCACACATTATAATATGTCTTGCTTTTGCTTTAGGCAACATATGAAAAACTTCCTCATAATACAACTCGTAATATCTTATGATTTTTTCCGGTCATTCATTCCCCTATTCGAATATGTCATTTTTCATTTTTTTATGAGATTTTAAGTATATGTTTATATCGTCTTTTGTACTGTCATATGTTGCAAGAATTATTTCTTTAATGTCTAAAACACCCTTTTGCTGAATTCTTTTGATAAGCCAGGTTTCATCTTTGCCCGTACTTTGAAGGTTCCCTTTCAATATATGTCCGTCTATAATAACATTGGCCATGGGTTTTGACTGAACCGGGTTTAAATTAATGTCCGACGGGGTTAAAGGCCGTTTTGCCGACTTTGGCAATATGCTTATTTGTCCGTTGCTTTCTAAATATATCGAATATATTTCTTCCAGATCAAAATATCCCTGGAGCCTACAAACCGCTAAAAGTTCACCTATGTCTATCTTGGCATGAAGCAAGTTTTTTTCGTATATTTGACCGTTCTGATATAAAATTAAAGCCTGTCCCTCAATAAATCTTCGAAGTTTAATGGATTTGCATGTTAAATAATTTATACATAAAGTACATAAGGACAAAAAAACCATGGAAAACAAAGGTTCTATCAAATTATCGGTTGACAAAGCAGCCATTTCTCCGGCAATTGCACCTATTGCTATGCTGCTGATATAATCAAACATGCTAAGCTGAGACATTTCCCTGTTACCTAAAATTTTTGTCAGTAAAAATAATGCGGCTAAAGACACGGAAGATGAAAGTAATACTTTGCCTATTTGCATAACTATCCTCCTGAGATTAATATTTATATTTAAAGCATAGCTGACCAAATAAATACGACAAATATAGTTTTATGCAAATATGGCAAATATATTAAAGAGGCTATCTTATCATAAATATAAAGTTTATATGGTTTATGTTTTTATATGGATGTTAGTTATTTTTACCGAAAAAATATCGGCTTTAATCCTAATGATATAAGATTAATTTATTAATGCATAAATTTTATTATTTCAGGAAAAATATAGATAACGGTCTGATTAATTAATAACGGCTTAAATTTGCCGGTATGAAAGGAGTATATTTATATTATGAAAGCATACGTAGATCAGGACGGTTGCATAAGCTGCGGTTTATGCATTGATATTTGTCCCGAAGTATTCAGCTATAACGAAGACAGTAAATCCCAGGCTATAGATGAGGATATACCCGAAGATTGCATAGAAAGGGCCAAGGAAGCCAGGGACGGTTGTCCGGTAAGTGTTATAGACATTAAAGAATAAAAAATTTAATTTAATAAAAAATTACAAAACACCGATGAGATTTGCCCTGTCAAAAGAAATTAAAACAAGAGGGATTTCATATATGAGGCAGTACAATTCTCATCGGTGTTTCTGTGTGTAATTTTGGGTATTTCAGTATACACTTTATTTTTATAATAACGCAAGCCTCCTTTATACCGCGGCTTTTGCAATTTCCGATAAGTAATCCAGTATTTTTTCCGGTCCGTTTAGAATTTCTCGGCCTACATACAAAGTACGGTCCGGCTTTGTCATAATAGCCCATTTTACCAGGGATATGGAACCGTTTATTATTTCTATTCCCGTTATCTGCCTTGGATGAACACAACAGCCGTCGTTGAAGTATAAATCTTCTCCGGGCTTGGGAAAGACCGGTCTGTGGGTATGCCCTGTAATAATCATTTGATTGTTTTTTTTCGACCAATCTGCCAGTCTCTTTTCAACCTTATTTTTCTTATCGCTGTTTTTGGCTGCACTGGTAGGATCTCGAATTCCTATAAGTTCCAGAGGCTTCCAGATATAACGGACCATAAAGCGTGACAGGCGCCAAAAGGTATCGTTCAGTATATCAGCCTGATGTCCGTGTGTTAAAAAAATCTGACAAGGGGCGATACTGTATTCCAAAACCAATCCTTCGTAGATTCTTATGCCCGGAAAAAGCGGCATTATGGAGTTTGTACTGGCGCAGTAAAAGGAATTGCATTTGGTTCTGGAATATTTGGGATCCCTTTTTACTATATCATGATTGCCGTATATCATATAAAATCTTCCGGCCTTATAAAACTGGGACATAATCCAATAGGCATCGCTATGGGTACTGATTATCCTTCCTATATCACGGTTTTCCCATAATTCGTCCCCGTCCCCAAGTTCTATATATGTGAAGCCTCTTTCATAATAATATTGCAATGCCGCACAGAAAAGATTTTGATTGTCGGAAAAATTATCGGCCCATCCTCCGTCTCCCCTGTGGCAGTCACTCATAATAATAAATCTGGAATAATCATTAAAAGGTATTTTTGGAGAAGAGGAGAGCACTTGTGTTAATCTTTTAGATATATTCATTATATTACCCCTCCTCTTCAAGATCCTGTTTGTTTATAAAACCTTTTAATCTATTATATGCTTCAAATACCTGATGGGATTTACCCATATTCATAATCTGACTGTACATTTGAGGAGATCTCTGCTTGATAGCAATAAGTTTATCAAGCGTATTTGTATAAGCCTGAGTAAGATATTGATAAGCTTCGCAGAATGATCTGTTGTTTCTCTGCATAATATTTACCGTTAAGGGATTTCTGGTAAGGGGCTGAGGGGTATGGGGTTTATCATAGCGGATAAAAACTCTTCTTCCTCTTACCCCATATTCCTCTTCGGTGTACCCGGCTTCTTTCAAGCCTCTAACAAAGGCTTCGGTCATCTGGCGGTCATGTAAATCCAGCATTATATCCATGCTAAGTTCCGAAGGCTGAGAAAATTCTCCAAGTTTAAAGCCTGTTAGCCACCAGTGATAGCCGGTTCTGGTAAACAATATATTACCGTTTTTTCTGAGTATAAAAGACATATTTATTCTGTCTTCATCTTTTGCGCAGTGATAGAAAGTCCCGCTAAATAAACCAGGTATATTTATATCGGGATCGCTTGTGTAATAGACACCTATCTCTGCGCCGGTAGTCATTCCGTATTGGCCTTTCCAAAATTCAATCATCCATCTTTTGTCTGCATAATTGAAATAAATAGGTTCACAGTCAATTATCATACTGAAAAGAGCGCTGGCTTCATCATAAAGTCTGCAATAACCGAAATTCCTTTGCCAGCAGTCCATTAGAGAATAGAACAAATCCTGAGACGGGTCGTATGCAAAACCGAAAGGTTTTAAATCCCTGTTCAGTTCGTCAAGCTTTTCTTTGTCTGTCCCTATAATGTCTGTAATAGGAGGGATATAAGATGCTTCTTCCCCCTCTTTCTTTTTTTTCTTTCGTATCCGGAATCTGAATATTAACGATACCGCAAGTAAAGCAATACCTATAAAGGCAAGAGTCAAAATTTTATTCTTAACATAGAAATTCCATAGAAGAAAAATACAGGCAGTATCTGCAGGAGAGCTTGCCATTATTTGAAAAAACATCCTGTAACTCCTTTCTTTTTTATACCATCATATTCGTGAAACAAGACATATGTTAAAAGAAAGGAGTAAAAAATATAAATTTATGAAGAAATATGACGAAAGCATTTTGCAAAAATTAAAAAAATTTTTTATGTGAAAAATATAAAATTCGGAATTATTTCCTTTATCAGTGCAAAGATATAATTGTAAAATAAAAACGAAATAAATATGTATTTATTTGCAAATAAACCATAAATTACCTAACATATAACAATATTTTTCACCTATGCTTATGATACTGCTTTTATTAGCTTGACAATTAACCATGCAAGTATTATTATCGGATATGTATACAAACGTTGAGCTACAAGGCGTTTGTAAAAATATCTGCCAGTAATTTTTGCAAAGAATTGTCAAAAATTTAACCATTATAACACCAAAAACAGGAGGACTTATTTTGAAGAAGTATTTCCATGGTGGCATACATCCGGCAGACGGTTCGGACAAGTTATTAAGTAATCAGGTACCGATCCGCGTGTATACACCCAAATCGGTAGAAATATCAATGAAACAGTCGCCGAACGGTTTTTCCAAAGCTATAGTAAAACCCGGTGACAAGGTTTCGAAAGGTGATTTAATAGGTGTACCGGCTAATTTCAGTGCCGCAAATGTTCATGCCAGCGTCAGTGGTACAGTAAAGGATATAATACTGGCCAAAGATAATTTTAACAGGGAATATGAAATTGTAGTAATCGAATCCGATAAGGAAGAAGATATGATTTCAAATATTCCCGAAAGAGAATATGAAAAAAAGCTGGTTGACTTATCTTCTTTTTCAAAAGAAGAAATTATCGGGAAGATGAAAGAAGGCGGCCTGATAGGAATGGGCGGGGCCGGATTTCCTACTCATATTAAATATGAGACAAAAGAAGTTATCAATTATATTCTTATTAACGGGGCTGAGTGTGAACCCTATCTGACTTGTGACCATATACTTATGAAAGAACATGGTTATGCAATTATCAATGGGGTTCTTTTGTTTGTTAAAGCTGCCAATGCAAAAAAAGCCTATATATGCATTGAAGATAACAAACAGGATGTAGCCCATGAGCTGGAAAACATTATATCAGGTAAAAATCTGCCCATAGAAATTGTCATCCTTCCTACCAGATATCCTCAGGGAGGGGAACGCCAGCTGGTTGAAGCTGTACTTCGTACGGAAGTACCGGCAGGCGAATTGCCTTCGTCCGTCGGCACGATAATTAACAATGTTGGTACCGCAAAAGCCATGGCAGATATCGTATTGGGAGGAGTTCCGGTTATTTCCCGTTTGGTTACCGTAACCGGTAAAGTAAATACTCCCTGCAATTATTTGGTTCCCATTGGTACCAGGTATTCGGAATTAATCGAGCAATCCGGCGGCTTTACCGCCGAAATTTGCAGGGTAGTAGAAGGCGGTCCTATGACAGGCAATTGCTTATTTATAGGGAATAATCCCAAAGATTTAAAAGGCAGTGTAGCCAAAAATACTTCAGGACTTTTGGTACTCGAGGATCTTCCAAAATCGGAATCTCCCTGCATTCGCTGCGGTGAATGCGAAAGAGTATGTCCTGCAGGGCTTGCTCCCTTTAAGATTGATTTTGCGGCAATTGAAGGCAATATCAATCTTTGCGAAAAACTTTATGCAACCGAATGTATCAGTTGCGGCTGCTGCTCCTATGTCTGTCCTGCTAAAAGGGAACTGGCATACCGTATAACGGAGGCAAAGAATGAGATTATCAGGATAAGACGGGAGAGAGGTGGAAAATAGTATGAAACTAAAGGTTGCAGACCAATTACATGATGTGGGGCCCCATATCAGAATGAACAGAACCACAAAGGAGATAATGCAGGATGTGGTGATTGCATTAATTCCTGCCTTTTTGGGTTCTATATACTTTTTTGGAATTAAGGCTCTTATTCTTGTTATGACTGCCGTAACAACCTGTGTTATATCCGAATATATATGGCAGAAATTAAGAAAGGAGCCGCTTACCGTAAGTGACTGGAGTGCAGTTGTTACGGGTATATTACTGGCTTTTAACGTACCTGCGACCACACCCGTTTGGGCTGTGATGGTAGCATCCGTTTTTGCAATCATTGTTGCTAAGCAGTTCTTCGGCGGAATCGGAAGCAATTTTGCGAATCCCGCTTTAATGGGAAGGGCTTTACTGCTTTTTCTATGGCCGGCTTCCATATCGGGATATGTTTCCACGTATCATGCCGGAGCGGATGCCGTAAGTTCCGCAACAGTATTGGGCTTATATAAAAGCGGGTCGCAAATTTCCCAGTTTTCAAAATGGGATATGTTTATAGGAAATATACCCGGATGTATCGGAGAAACCAGCAAACTGCTGCTCTTAATAGGATTTGCTTATCTTTGCTACCGCAGAGTAGTAAATATAAGTACAACAGCAGCATATATCCTTACGGTTTTGCTTGTTACATTTATTTTTTCCGGTGAAGGCTTATTTAAGGGAGACATTCTTGTAAACCTGTTGTCAGGCGGCCTGATTCTTGGAGCCTGCTATATGATGACCGATTACGCTTCGGTGGCTCCGAGAGTTAAAGTAACTTTGGCCGTTATAGCCGGCCTTATCACCGCAGGTATAAGATTATGGGGCATGCTTCCCGAGGGTGTAAGCTACGGAATTTTAGCGGCTAACTGCCTGTCTGGTTTGGTTGATAATTTAATAAAGCCGCATATCTATGGTGTAAATGTAAAGAAAAGCAAATGATAATTAGTACTTTTATAAAATAAGATTGTAAATTAAAAAGAGAGAGGTAATACTATGAAAGATAATAGATTAAAAGGCATTATAGCATTAGCTGTTGTAACAGTAATATCATTCGGCGTTATATATGGAAGCAAAATATTGGTTAAAGATAATACCACAAACGGTAATACTACTGACAATAATCAAAATCAGCAAGACCTTCCCGGTGCTATAGATGTATCCGGTGCCGAAGGTATTGTTTCTGCCAGAGAGCTTACCGACGACAGCGGAAACGTAACAGGATATTCCGTTGTATCTGAGGCAAAAGGTTTTGCTAAGCCTGTTACTTGGGAAATAATTTTTGAAAATGATGCTAAGACTATTAGGGAAGTTAAGGTAGTAAGCCATGCCGAAACCCCGGGATACGGTGCCAATATGGAAGAGGAAAGCTACCTTAATCAATTTAAAGGTATAAAGGCTCCTATATATCTTAAGGGACAGGCTCCCGCATCCGATGCCGGAAGCGAATCTGGTGCATCTGACACAACCGAAGGCTTTAAAGACGGAATTTACCGTGTAGAAAGCGAAGAAATGGATAACGGTTATTATTATATGCTCACATTGAAAGTTGAAAACGGAGCTATAACAAACGTTGTTTTTGACGGTATGAATGAATTGGGTGAATATAAGAGCTACTTATCATCTGTAGGCAAATACGTTATGACCGAGGACGGCCTTACCTGGAAAGAGCAGGCTGACGCTTTGGCTCAATACGTAATCGAACATCAGTCCGTCGAAGGGCTTGCTGTAGATGAAAACGGCAAGACAGATGCGGTTGCCGGAGTAAGTATAAGCATCAACAACTTCCTTGAACTTGCTGAAAAAGCTTTAGAGATGGCTGCAACCGGTGAAGGTGCACAAAATGCCGGAGGCGATAATGCTCCTGTATCCGCAGACGGAGAATTCGGTGAGATTGATGCCATATCCGGAGCTACATTTACTACAAATGCGATACTTGAACTGGTTAACAATGCATATGAATTCATTAAAAATTACGCCGGAAAATAATCATACTGATTCGATTTGGGAAAATAAAGCATAATCAGAGAAAGGAGAATATGGTGTATTATTAATACATCATATAGGGTTATATGAAAGCAAGATATCCGATGGAAGCCTTTGCATTGGCAATGGTTATATTTTCACAAAATATGAGGGATGCCCTGATTACAGGTATTTTAATCTTATTAATTGCTACCTTGGGATTAGTACTTGACGGATCAGTCGGTATCAGGCTTCCTAAATGGAGCAGGATTTCATGTTCTATAATCCTTATGGTATCCCTTACTTATTCCCTGTTTCAGATAGTATTAAGAGCAATTTTAGGCTATAATATTGACACATCAACATCCATATTCCATATCTTTTTGGGACTGCTTATTGCAAATCATATATTATATGGTGAGGAGGACAGAAATTATAACCTTTTATTGCTTGAAGGGGCAGGCGCTTTTGCCACCCTGCTGATAATATCTATAATCAGGGAGTTCATGGCCGAGGGAACTGTATACGGATTTAAACTGGCAGAAATTAATTTCAGATCCAACGGATTTACACATGTTGTGGCAGGTTTTATTCTGGCCGGCTTAGGTCTGGCTGTACTTAATAAAATATTTAAATATAAAGATGTTAAATCTGAAGGAATATATGTAATACTGCCTGTTGCGCTTCTTGTACAGCCTTTTACTATTGATAGTATTGAATCGTCAGTCGGTATGGTTATAGCCATCCTGGCAGTAATGTTTATGGTTTATTCCATAAACAAACATCTTGTATTTTCTAAACTTAGCAAAGAAATAAAAAATCTTCCGGCCGAGCTGGTTTCTGCCGGCATGGTTTATATGATTTTGTCGATGTTTTAAGTATTGTAAAAGTTCAATTTCAATTAATTAAATATTAATATTAAAATTAAAGGAGCAAGATTCGCGCTTGCTCCTTATTATGTAAGGTTGATTTTATGAAGAAAAATGATTTATACTTAATCGCAGGAATCTTATTATTTATTTTAATTTTATATTTGCTGCTTCATGTATTTAAATCAGAGGGAAGCAGGGTAGTTGTAACAATTGACGGAAAAGAATATAAAACCTTTTTGCTGAATGAAGACACCGTATTTACTATAAGGCAGGAAGACGGGCAATGGAATACCTTTGAAATTAAAGACGGGTATGTTAAGATGCTTGAAGCCAGCTGCCCGGATAAACTGTGCGTTAAGTTTAATAAAATACATTACAATGACGAAACAATTACATGTCTTCCGAACAGGGTAGTGCTTCGAATTGTCGGCGGTGAAGAAAATGACATTGATGCTATTGCAAATTAAATACAAAAGTTATATTTAAGGAGTTACGATGAATTCAAAAAAAATATCTTTATACGGTTTATTGATAGCGCTGGCTTTTATTTTCAGTTATATCGAAAGTTTAATTCCCATGCCTTTTGCCTTACCGGGCATAAAACTTGGCCTTGCCAATCTTGTCGTTATAATAGCCATGTACGGTATCGGAGTCAAGGAAGCATTCGTCCTGTCCATGGTGCGGATTCTTTTGGTCGGATTTACCTTCCGTGATCCTTCCACCCTTTTATTCAGCTTTGCCGGTGGACTTCTTAGCTGGCTGTGTATGACTTTATTAATGAAGCTGAAAATGTTTAGTATGATTGCAGTAAGTATAATAGGCGGGATAACCCATAATATCGGCCAGATTATAGTTGCTATAATTTATGTGAATAATCCCAGTCTTATATACTATTTGCCTTTTCTTCTTATATCCGGTGTTGTCAGCGGAGCCCTTATAGGCTTATTGGGTGCCCTTACAATAAACAGATTAAAAAAAATATTATAAAAACATATCTTTGTCCAGATCAAAAGTTATGATATTATAATTTCGGACAAATACTATAAACAAAGGATGAGTACAATGGCAAAGCTGTATTTTAAATACGGTGTAATGGGCAGTTCAAAAACCGCTCAGGCACTTATTACCAAGTTTAATTATGAAGAACGGGGAATGAAGGTTTGGCTTATAAAGCCGCAGATTGACAACAGGGACGGGGACGGATTGGTAAAATCAAGAATTGGCTTATGTCAAAAAGCTTATGTGCTTTCCCATGATGAAGATGTTTATAAAAGCTTTTTAAAGCTGAAAGAAAAGGTAGACGTTATAATAGTGGACGAATGCCAATTTCTTTCGGAAAGCCAGGTAGATCAGCTTTCTATGATAGTCATAGAACACGATATCCCTGTGCTTTGTTTTGGCTTAAGAACAGATTTTCGTACCAAAATGTTTCCGGGAAGCAAACGGCTAATGGAAATCGCAGATTCGATAACGGAAATTAAAACTATATGTTCCTGCGGCAAAAAAGCTACCGTTAATGTCAGAAAAGGAGAGGACGGAAAAATTTTGACCGAGGGGGAGCAAATACTGATTGGCGGTAATGAAACATATACTGCCATGTGCTATCAATGTTATATGGAAAATTTAAAAAAACAAAACAGTTAAACAAGTTTTAAACTTTAAAACGAATTTAGTTGAAAACTTTTATTGATTTAGTATAATATTAATGACGGTACAAGTTACCGATATACTATACGGAGGGATGTTTTATGAAGAAAATTATTGCCTTTTTTATGGTTTTTGTGCTGGCAATCGGTGCTTTAACCGCATGCGGTAAAAAAGACGATAACAATGCCGGCAAAAACGGTGACACAGGTAAAACCGGTGACACATACGAGATTGCTTTGATTACGGACAAGGGTAATATTGATGACAAATCCTTTAACCAGGGCGCCTGGGAGGGTGTTGTAGAGTTCGCTACTGCAAACAATATTTCACATCAGTATTATAAACCCGAAGAAGCATCCGATGCCGGTTATCTGGCAGCAATCGATCTTGCCGTATCCGGCGGTGCAAAAGTTGTTGTAACTCCCGGTTTCTTGTTCGAAGTAGCCGTATATGAAGCTCAGACCAAATATCCGGATGTAAAATTCATACTTCTTGACGGTGCTCCTCGTACCGCAGATTACAGCGACTTTAAGACCGAAAAGAATGTTGCAAGTATCATGTACGCAGAAGAAGAGTCCGGATATCTTGCGGGATATGCCGCTGTTATGGACGGTATGAAGAATCTCGGCTTCATGGGCGGTATGGCCGTACCTGCGGTTCAGGCTTTCGGTTACGGTTATCTGCAGGGTGCCGAAGATGCCGCCAAGGAATTAGGCTTGGGTGACGGTGAAATCAAAGTAATTTATCACTACACCGGTAACTTTGATGAAAACGACACCAATAAAGCAACCGCAAAAACCATGTACCAGGAAGGTGTAGAAGTTATCTTTGCCTGCGGCGGTTCTGTTGGTAAGAGCGTTATGGCTGCAGCTTCAGAAGCCGGAGCAAAAGTTATTGGTGTTGACGTTGACCAGAGATATGACAGTGAAACCGTTATCACATCAGCTACCAAAGGTTTAGGCGCATCCGTTATTCAGGTTCTTGAGTCAATTTATAAGACAAATGACTTCGATAGCAAATATGGCGGAAAGACAACTTATTTTGATGCAAAGAATGACGGTGTAGGCCTTCCTACTACAGTTTTGGATGATCCTAACGGTAATGCATTTGATCGTTTTGAAAAATTCACAATGGATCAGTACAATGCAGTATTCCAGAAACTGGTTGACGGTACTGTAGATCCTATCCGTACCATCACAGTAGAAGATCCTAACGGTGTTGCTACAGCCGAAGAGCTGGTAAGCGGTCTTAACCTGGTTAAAGTTCAGGTTGAAGTAAGATAATTAAATTTAAGCTATAATTATTTTTGAAAATTCCTGATATATCGGCTTAGCCTTTAATAAGCAGCCATGAATTGGGAAAGGCGGTTGCCTTTCCCTTTTTTAAAAATTACATATAGTGTTTAAAAGCTTCCAATACTAAATTAATAAATAATAGTCAAAAAGTGCGGATTGACGCGTATGTTAATCAAATACGTTTACCGTGGAGGTTTTTATGGAAAATTACATTATTGAAATGCTGAATATCACAAAGGTTTTTCCCGGCATTGTGGCCAACGATAACATTACTCTTAGGCTGCGTAAAGGCGAAATCCATGCCCTGCTTGGAGAAAACGGTGCCGGAAAATCTACTCTTATGAGTATTCTGTTCGGTTTGTACCAGCCGGATAAAGGTGAAATCCGCAAAAACGGCCAAGTAGTAAAAATCAACAACCCCAATGATGCCAATGCTTTAGGTATTGGCATGGTTCATCAGCATTTTAAGCTGGTGGAAATTTTTACGGTTTTGGAAAACATAATTTTAGGTGTTGAGCCTAATAAAATGGGCTTTATCAATAGAAAAGAAGCCCGAGAGAAAATTTTAAAACTTAGTGAGCAATACGGACTTAAAGTCGATCCTGATGCCATAATTGAAAATATATCCGTAGGAATGCAGCAGAGAGTAGAAATACTAAAAATGCTTTATCGTGATAATGAAATACTTATTTTCGATGAGCCTACCGCGGTTCTTACACCGCAAGAAATCGACGAACTGATGGAAATAATGAGAGGATTTGCAAAAGAGGGTAAATCCATTCTTTTCATTACGCATAAATTGAATGAGATTTTGGCGGTTGCAGACCGTTGCACAGTTCTTAGAAAAGGTAAATATGTCGGTACTGTAGATGTAAAAAATACCACAAAAGAAGAATTGTCAAAGATGATGGTAGGCCGTGAACTTGAATTTAACCTTAAAAAAGCGGATGTAAAAGCAAAAGAAACGGTATTATCAGTAAGAAATGTTTCAGTTATGTCCGAAATTCACAAAAAAACCCTTGCAGTTAAAAATGTTTCCTTTGATGTACGTGCCGGTGAAATAGTATGCCTGGCAGGTATTGACGGAAACGGCCAGACAGAACTTATATATGCCTTAACCGGTTTGCAAAAAATGCATTCCGGCCAAATCACTCTTTGCGGCAAAGACATTACAAAGGCATCAATAAGGGAACGGTCAAAGGCAGGAATGAGCCATATTCCGGAAGACAGACATAAACATGGTCTGATACTGGATTATACACTGGAAGAAAATATTGTGCTGCAAAGATATTGGCAGCCCAAGTTCCAAAGACTCGGATTTATAAAGAAAAAAGAAGTAAGAGATTACGCCAACCGTTTAATAGAACAGTATGACGTAAGAAGCGGTCAGGGTCCTATAACTGTTGTAAGAAGCATGTCGGGCGGCAACCAGCAAAAAGCAATTATAGCCCGTGAAATTGACAAAGAGCATAAGCTTTTGGTTGCAGTTCAGCCTACCAGAGGTTTGGATGTCGGTGCCATTGAATATATTCATAAGCAACTAATAGCATCCCGGGATGCGGGAAAGGCCGTATTACTGGTATCGTTCGAATTGGATGAAGTAATGAATGTAAGCGACAGAATCCTGGTTATGTATGAAGGTGAAATTGTCGGTGAACTTGATCCAAAGAAAACTACGGTTGAAGAACTGGGCCTGTATATGTCAGGTGCAAAACGGGATACAGTAAAGGAGAAGGACTATGCTTAAAAGATTGAATTCAGTTATTAAAAGTAAATCTTTTTCGGCTTTTACCTCTGCGCTTCTTGCTATATTTCTCGGATTAATAATAGGATATATAGTTATGCTTTGTGCCAGACCGGAAAAAGCTTCTGCGGCATTTGAAAAAATTCTGTTCTATGGATTTACGGATCTCGGTAATGTTTTATACTTTGCAACTCCTATAATGATGACCGGTCTTGCCGTAGGTTTTGCCTTTAAAATGGGACTTTTTAATATAGGTGCATCCGGCCAGTATACTATGGGAATGTTTTTTGCCCTGCTTGCAGGTTTCTATTTGGATCTTCCGAAAGGTATCCATTGGTTGGTATGTGTTCTTGCTGGCCTTATAGGTGGTATGCTCTGGGGTATGATACCGGGTGTATTTAAAGCATTACTTAACGTAAACGAAGTTATAACCTCAATTATGTTTAACTATATAGGAACCTATCTGGTAGATATGCTTATAAAAAGCAGTGCAAAAATGTATGTTCCTACTACAACAAGAACAGCGTATCTTCCCGCATCAGCCCAGCTTCCGTCCTTGGGAGTAAAAAATTCAAGCGTTAACATATCAATTATTATCGCAATATGCCTTGCAATATTGCTGTTTGTGATATTACACATGACCATTTTCGGTTATGAGCTGAAAGCATCCGGGTACAACAAACATGCCAGCAAATATGCCGGGATGAACGGTACAAAAAATATTATTCTTACTATGATTATTGCAGGAGGTTTGGCAGGCCTTGGCGGAGCATTTGCTATCCTTGCTCCTTCCACTATTGCCGGAAGCAGCCAGACATATGAACCTATTAACGTTATAGCCGCCAACGGTTTTAACGGTATTGCGGTTGCTTTGCTAGGTAATTCCAGTCCTATAGGTGTTATATTCTCATCAATCTTTATTTCCCATATTCAAAGGGGCGGAAGTCAGACAAGCATTCTCGGTTTTAAGCCGGAAATTATAGACGTTGTTATTTCGATTATAATTTATTTCTCGGCATTTTCGCTTATCATGAAGAATGCTATCGGCCGCATCTTTACCAAATTGCATCATAAAAAACTGGAATCCGAACAAGCAGGAGAAAAACCTCACAGTTCCTTCGTAGATCCGGCTGATGAAATAAAATCGGATTTAAAAGAATCGGTGGATATGCCTAATAATAATGAGGTTGCTTCTGATAATAACAATAATAATAATCAAGAAAAAAATATAAATAACGAAACATACGATGATACAAATAAAGATACCGATAATAAAGTAAAGGAAAAGGAGGTGTAGGTATGGATATTGTATATTATCTGGTTCAAAACACCCTTCCTGTAGCGGTTGCTTTGCTTTTAGTGGCTCTAGGCGGTATGTTTTCCGAGCGAAGCGGCGTAATTAACATAGCCCTGGAAGGTATTATGTTATTCGGAGCATATATAGGTTGTTTATTTGTATACTTTATTGAGAAAAATCCCATTCCTGCACAGGTTATATTCCTTTTGGCAATGCTTATTGCGGCTTTGGCAGGATTAATATATTCCCTGCTTTTATCCTGGGCGGCCATCAATATGAAAGCGGACCAGACTATTGTCGGTACGGCTTTAAATATGCTGGTTCCTGCAGTAATCCTGCTGTTTTCAAAAATGTTCTTTATGTCTGACGGTGTTACGACCAAAACCAGATTTTATATCAGGGAAGTAAAAGGACTCAGTAATATTCCCGTAATAGGAAAACTTTTCTTCCAAAATACTTATTTGAGTATATATATCGGAGGCCTAATTCTTATAATAGCTACCATTGTATTTTATAAGACCAGGTTTGGGCTTAGACTTAGAGCCTGCGGAGAACATCCTCAAGCTGCCGATTCTGTGGGCATTAATGTACATCGTATGCGTTATGCCGGTGTGGCAATTTCAGGTATCCTTGGCGGTATGGGAGGTTTCTTCTACGCTGTCGGTGTTACGGACGGAAATACCAACGGCCATACCGGAGTGGCAGGTTTCGGTTTCCTGGCTCTGGCGGTATTGATATTCGGACAGTGGAAACCGATTCAAATAATGTTTGCAGCCCTGTTTTTTGCATTCTTAAGAACTCTGGCATATTCGGTCGCACTGATTCCTTTCCTGAAATCCTTAAACATAAGCCAGGATTATTATAAGATGCTTCCGTATATAGCCACAATGATAGTTTTGGCCTTTACCTCAAAACGGTCCCGTGCACCTAAGGCAGAAGGTATACCTTATGATAAGGGAATGAGATAAGTTTAAAGATTATAATTTTTATTAGATAAAATAAAAAAGTTGGGATATTATTGTACCGAATGGTTTCATAAAGGAAACAGCCTTTAAAAACCATTCGGTTATTTTTTACATTTATATTTTACTTATACTGTAATACTTTCAAATATATTAACAAAATTAAATTATGTTTTTATTTAACCGAAATTTACTTTTTTTAACTTTTTCCTATAGAATTTTTAGGAAAATTATTTATAGTAAACGTTTAGTTAACGGTTGTATTATATTATACATGAAATTTATTTTATTATTGTCGGTCGTTAAAATATAGTTATTTACAATTTATAAGTATTTTTACTTGTGATATTAATATCTCATAAATGTAGCTAAAGCAACATTTATATAATTAAAATCATTATATAATACATACAGTAAGAAAATTATTATCTACGAAAATTTAACTTAAGATATCTGGGAGGATAATGTATGATAAGGCAAATAATAAAAATTGATGAAGATTTATGTAACGGATGTGGATTATGTGTAAGTGCCTGCCACGAAGGGGCTATAGGCATAATTAACGGGAAAGCTAAACTTCTAAGGGACGATTATTGTGACGGGCTAGGCAACTGCCTTCCGGTATGTCCGACGGGTGCCATAAGTTTTGAGATGAGAGAAGCGGCTGAGTTTAATGAAGAAGCCGTTAAAATGAATATGGAAAGGCAAAAAATGGCACATATCCGTCATGAACATGCCGGTTGTCCGGGCTCAAGAATGATGCAGCTTCATAAAGAAAATACTGATGATGCTCATGAAAACAACGTAAGTGATGGCAAAAATACGGACAATGTTTATCCTAAAAGCATGCTTTCGCAATGGCCGGTTCAGATTCAACTGGTTCCATATAATGCGCCATATTTTGATGAAGCGGAAGTTTTGGTTGCCGCAGACTGTACAGCATATGCTTACGGAAATTTCCATTCATTTATGAAGAATAAGATAACCCTAATAGGATGCCCTAAACTGGATGATGTGGATTATTCTGAAAAACTAACTCAAATAATAAAATACAACAATATAAAAAGTATTACGGTAATCCGTATGGAAGTGCCTTGCTGCGGCGGAATTGTTCATGCGGTAAAAACAGCAATATTAAACAGCGGAAAATTAATACCTTGGAGAATTGTAATTATCTCTACAGACGGACAGATATTGGAAGATACTAAGTAATTGCATTGTAAGACAATAGATTTCTAAAATAGTAACAGTTGACAGTTTCCTTTAATACGGATATAATATTTCTTGAGTTTTCGGTATTGATTATTACTAATTACATACGAGGAAACGGAGACAACTATGGAAAAGCAATCCGGAAAAAATATAGCATCCAAACTGGCATTGTTCGGAGCTTCCGTAATTTGGGGAAGCTCTTTCCTTGTGGTCAAAAAATCAATGGACAGTATGCAGCCCCATACCTTGCTTGCTTTACGTTTTACCATAGGCAGTATACTTCTTTGCATAATATTTATGAATCGGCTTAAAAATCTCAATAAAGAATACTTTTTAAAGGGCTGTATAATCGGTGTATTTTTATTTATAGCATATAGTCTGCAGACCATAGGAATTACCGATACAACTCCGGGTAAAAACGCATTTTTGACGGCTATTTATTGCGTTATTGTTCCGTACCTTTATTGGATTATTGAGAAAAATAAGCCTGACATTTATAATATTTTTGCAGGGATACTTTGTCTTACCGGAATAGGTTTTGTATCCTTAAACAATGATTTCAAAATCCGGTTCGGTGATACATTCACCTTAATAAGCGGTTTTTTTTATGCGGCTCATATGGTAGCATTGAGTAAATTGACCAAAGATAAAGACCCTGTACTGTTAACTATAGTTCAGTTCGGTTATACGGCGATTTTTTCCTGGATTATAGCCTTGCTGTTTGAGGATATCCCAAGATCATGGAAACAAAACGTCATTTTTGAAGTTTTATATTTGGCTGTGTTTGCCACTGCAGTGGCTTTATTGCTTCAGACCATAGGTCAAAAATATACAAAACCTGCTCCGGCATCCATAATATTAAGTCTGGAAGCGGTATTTGGAGTCCTGTTTTCTGTAATATTTTATGAGGAAGAAGTAACATTTAAATTAATGATCGGATTTTTGCTTATTTTCATTTCGGTCATTACGTCAGAATCAAAATGGGATTTTTTAAAAAAAAATAAATAAATTATATCGTATATGCAAATACTAATAAGTTTAATAAATGTAAAAAATCCACTTGACAAAATTATCAAGTGGGTTTATTATTATACTAAAACATAGTAATTTAATATGTTTACTATGTGATAGTTATAGCATATAATATTATATGTATTTTATTAAATATCTATTGTAAATAATAGAAAGAGAATATAATTTAATCTAAAATAAAAAAGAAAGGAACAGTGCGTATGGCAAACATTAAAACTCAAATCACCCAGTTGGTCGGAAACACACCGCTTTTAGAATTAACCAATTATAACAAAAATCACGGAGTAAAAGGCAGAATAATAGGAAAACTGGAGTACTATAATCCGGCAGGAAGCGTAAAGGACCGTATTGCGAAGAAGATGCTGGAGGAAGCTTTAAAATCCGGTCAGATAAATAAAGATACCGTTATTATCGAGCCTACCAGCGGTAATACCGGTATAGGGTTAGCCAGCATTTGCGCAAGTTTAGGTCTCAGACTTATTATTACAATGCCCGATACCATGAGTATTGAAAGACGAAACCTTATGAAAGCATACGGTGCTGAACTTGTACTTACCGAAGGTGCAAAGGGAATGAAAGGAGCCATTGAAAAAGCCAAAGAACTTCACGAAAACACCCCTAACAGCTTTATACCTTCCCAATTTGAAAATCCCAATAATCCTAAAGTACATGAAGAGACAACCGGTGTTGAAATTTGGAATGATACGGACGGCCAGGTAGACATCTTTGTTGCCGGTATCGGAACCGGAGGTACCATAACCGGAGCCGGAGCTTACTTAAAATCCAAGAATCCCAATATTAAGATAGTGGCTGTTGAGCCTGCGGATTCTCCGGTATTGTCCGAAGGCAGGGCTGGTTCCCATAAGATTCAGGGTATCGGTGCAGGTTTTGTACCTAAAATTTTAAATACAAGCATTTATGACGAAATTATTACCGTAAAGAACGAAGACGCATTTGAAACATCAAGAAAACTGGCAAAATCCGACGGTGTCCTGGTCGGTATATCTTCCGGAGCAGCTTTATGGGCAGCAACACAGGTCGCATTAAGAGACGAAAGCAAAGGAAAGAACATAGTAGTTATTCTGCCTGATACCGGTGAAAGATATCTGTCCACTCCTTTGTTCTCCGAGTAATTATATAATCTTTATGTAAAGAGTTAAAGGTATTCATCCATACCTTTAACTCTATTTTTATGAGTAATAATACTGAGCATTATTTTTAATCAGCATTAAAGAATATTTTTCTTAATTACGTTTTAGTTTAAGGAGAAGAGTTTAGTTCGTATGTACTAATGATAATCCGATTAAACATATAATATAGGGATAAATTATATTAGGTGATAAGCATTTTATGGCAACAATAATATTGGATGCCGGCCACGGTGGCAATGACCTCGGTGACGCTTACGGCTACAGATTTGAAAAGAATGATAATTTAAAGCTGACCCTAGCGGTAGGTGCGGAACTGGAAAAATACGGCTACCAGGTCGAATATACAAGAATTACGGATATGTATCTTTCGCAATTTGACAGAGTAGATATAGCTAATAATATAGGTGGAGATTTTCTTCTTACTATACATAGGGTAGTAGGAGAACTGCCCTTATCCGAAGGCGGGCTTGGGTTTTACGTAAATGAACGGGGAGGTATAGCAGAAGAAGCTGCGGTAAATATAGCAGATGCCTTATTTCCGTTGGGATTTTGCAATTACAGTATTGAAGTCAGAAGCGAACTTCCTATACTAACCAGAACAAACATGCCGACTCTTATGATGGGAATAGGCAATATGAATTCTGAAGCCGATAACCTGTTTTTTGATACCAGACTTAATGATATAGCGGCAGCTATAGCTTTAGGTATATATAACACAATACCGGTCGGAAATTCTAATAATTTCAGTACTCAGGATAACATATTTACAAGTACCGATTATAACGGTAACACAAGCAATTATACCGTTTTTTATGGGGTACAGATAGGCCTTTTTTCGGAATATAGGAATGCCGTAGCTTTATATGAGGAATTGCTTATGAAAGGATATGAAGCTTATGTTGATTACAAGGAACCTTATTATAGGGTGATTGTTGGGGCTTGTAATGATTTGGATGCTGTTGCACAACTGGAATTCCGCTTGAATTTAGAAGGTTATGACACCCTTATCGTAGAACTGTAACATGAGCTTTTCCCATGAATAAAAGTCTGTTATTATTAACTTATCATATTTAATAAATGGTCGTACGGTGCTTGACTTACATTTTAATTTAAATTATAATTAATTGGATATATAATCAATTAAATATTTACTTAAAAAATTTTACAAAATAACCACGTTTTATAATTATATATAAGAAAGTGTGTGTTTTATGATAAAAAGTATGACAGGCTTTGGGAGAAGCGAAGTAAGCAGCCAGGATAGAAAAATCACGGTAGAAATGAAATCCGTAAATCACAGATACTGTGATATTACTATTAAACTCCCGAAAAAACTCAGTTTTTTTGAAGCAGGCATCAGGAATTTACTTAAAAGTTATATCGGTAGAGGTAAAGTTGATGTCTTTATTACCTACGAAGATTATACGGAAAGCAATGTATGCCTGAAATATAATGCAAATCTGGCAAAAGAATATTATGAGTATCTGGTTAAAATGAGCGAAGATTTTGGCATCGAAAATGATGTCCGTACATCGGTTTTATCCAGATATCCCGAAGTTTTTACCTTGGAAGAACAGTCAGTAGACGAAGAAAAACTTTGGGAGATGGTAGAAGAAGCGGTTAGAATTGCCGCAGAAAAGTTTGTAGAGACAAGAATAATTGAAGGCGAAAACCTTAAAGCCGATTTAATACAAAAGCTTAACGGTATGAGGGAAATAGTTGATTTTATAGAAGAAAGATATCCGCAGATAATTACGGAATACAGAAACAAGCTGCTTAATAAGGTAAGAGAAATATTGCAGGATACAAAGGTAGATGAAAGCATACTTCTTACCGAAGTAACCGTATATGCGGATAAAATTTGTGTGGACGAAGAAACCGTACGCCTGAAAAGTCACATTAACAATATGTTAAATATATTAATGAACGAAAGTGACAATGTAGGCCGAAAACTGGACTTCATCGCGCAGGAAATGAATAGAGAGGCCAATACCATATTGTCAAAGGTAAGTGATATAGAAGTTACCAACAAAGCAATTGACCTGAAAACCGATATTGAAAAAGTAAGAGAGCAAATTCAAAATATAGAATAAATATACCGAAAAGAGGAATAACTTTGAACAGGTTAATTAATATCGGATTTGGAAATGTAGTTAATTCCGGTAAAATTGTAAGTATAATCAGTCCGGATGCGGCACCTGTAAAAAGAATGGTGCAGACAGCAAAAGACACAGGTATGGCTATTGATGCAACCTGCGGAAGGCGGACTAAGGCTGTAATTGTAACAGACAGCGGCCATATAATTTTATCTTCCCTGCTTCCGGAAACTATAGCAGGCAGGGTTAATCAATTTTACGAGGATCATTATCAGGACAGCAATTAAATTATTTTATTCGATATAATTTTATTACATCAAAGGAGGAATCATAAAATGTTGCGTCCGTCATATTCAGATTTAATTAAGGCTGTTAACAGTGAGGTGGAACCGGGAGAAGACCCCATTGTAACCAGCAGATATTCTATCGTTATTGCAACAGCAAAGCGTGCAAAACAACTTATTAACGGATCCAAACCTTTAATCGAAACAGACAGCCGCAAACCCCTGTCTATTGCTATAGAGGAAATGAACCAGGGCAAAGTAAAAATTATTGCAGATAATGAGAAAAAATAAATAGTCTTCTTGTACAAGAAAGAGTTTCGTATGCGAAACTCTTTCTTGATTAAATTTTGATATGACTCCGGACTAGAAAGGAATAAATATGGACTTAAAAAGTGAAGATTATAAAGAGATTGAATTTAATGATGATATAAATTATACCTCAGATATAAGTGAAATAGATAATCATTCCGAATTTAATGAGTCTGAAAAAACATATGAATCATTTGAAATAAATAATGGTGTAAAAAAGCCCAACCGTTTAAAACGTTTTCTGTTAGATTTAATTTTTTATGCCGTTATAATATTTTCCTGTGTTTATATTATCCCTAACTTTGTTCTGCAACGTACTATTGTTGAAGGAAAGTCCATGGAAAATACCCTGTCGGACGGAGATCACCTATACGTCGAAAAAATTTCATACAGGCTTGGATTACTTAAACGTTTCGATATTATCGTTTTCTATCCATACGGACGGGATCATGAAGATTATTATGTAAAACGAATTATAGGCCTTCCCGGAGAGACCGTTCAAATTATAGACGGTAAAATATATATAAACGGAGAGGTTCTTGAAGAAAACTATGGCAAAGAGCCTATTTTGGACCCCGGCCGGGCTGTACAGCCGATTACTTTGGCAGATGATGAGTATTTCGTATTGGGAGATAACCGTAATATCAGCAAGGATAGCAGATATCCCAATGTAGGAAATGTCAAAAAGGAAAATATCGGCGGTAAAGCTTTTTTCAGGGTAAGCCCTTTAAATAAATTCGGTCCGATTGATTAATCGGCAATAGACGATATAATTTATGTTCTTTCATTTTCTGTTTACGTTTATATACTTTATTGATAAAATTTCTTGTTTACATAAAATAAACAGCAAATTATAAATTTTTACGCTTGCATTTTATGCATTAATTAGGTAGAATAGAGAATGTTCCGAAAGGATGGCCGGTTAACCGATGATTGTTTTAAGAGAGCATATAAAGTCAGGAGACTTTAAGCAATTCTACCTGATTTACGGAAATGAGCCTTATTTGATAAAGCTTTACCGGGACAAATTAAGGGATGCCATTTTGGGTAATGCCGATCGGATGAATTTTTCCCGTTTTGAAGGAAAGGATATAGATCTGAAAGAAGTAAATGCTATAGCCCAGACTTTGCCCTTTTTTAGTGACAGAAGGCTTTTACTTATCGAAAACAGTGAACTGTTTAAATCACAAAGTGATTTGGCTGAAATTCTGTCGGAAGCTCCCGAAAGCTCCATATTTATTTTTGTTGAAAAAGAAGTAGATAAAAGAAATAAATCTTATAAATTTATAAAAGATAAGGGTATCGTTTCCGAAATGAATACCCTTGATGAAAAAAATCTGAAACTTTTTATTGCATCTTTATTAAAATCGTCAGGAAAGAAAATAACCGAAAGTACCGCAAGTTATCTTCTTGAAAAGATCGGTACTGAAATGGAAAGTATCAGCAATGAAGTTGAAAAACTGATTTCCTATACCTGGGACAAAGATACCATAACGAATAAGGATGTGGATGAGATTGTCACAGGGCAGATTACGGGAAAAATTTTTCAGATGATGGATGCTATCGGGCTTAAACAGCAAAATAAAGCTTTGACTCTGTATTACGATTTATTATCAGTAAGGGAAAGGCCGTCCCATATCCTGTATCTGATTACAAGACATTTTAATATACTGCTTCAGATAAAGGATTTAATTGAAAACGGTTATGCACCGGCAGCCATTACCGACAAAGTAGCGGTACCGGCTTTTACGGTAAGCAAGTATATCAGCCAGGCAAGAAACTTTACAAAAGAGCAGCTTATCGGTGCTTTAAAACTGGCAGCCGATACCGAAGAACAAATAAAAACCGGCCGGTTGCAGGAGCAAATCGGAACAGAATTACTGATTATTCAATTCAGCAGCAATTAAATAATAATTTGGAGACGTATCGAAGTGGTCATAACGAGCTCGACTCGAAATCGAGTTGTCGGCAAAACCGGCACGTGGGTTCGAATCCCACCGTCTCCGTTAAATAAAAGCATTGATATTATCGGGTAAACGGTAATCAATGCTTTTTTGCCATATAATACTATAATAGGTGATATATATGTTTGATAATTATTTTCAATTTTTTTATTATAATTGGCATTAATTATTTAAATTTAAGAACATCTATTAATATCAAAAATGAAAAAGACATATTATCATACTTAGAAAAAAAGTACAATTATAATCCTCAACTTGTTGATATCAAATGCCAGGAAAAAAATAAGGATTTATGGTGCGTATATTATGTTGCAGATAACAGAAACATGCTCCTGATTTTAGAGAATGTCAAATTCTTTAAAAACAGATACAAATTCTATGGCTCATCAGAAAATAGAAACCGTTAATTATTTTGTTAATCACTACTAAATTTGACTTATTTAATTTATATAAAATATACAATGAAATGTATCGTCGGTATCTAATATAAAAGTCGAATAAGTATCAGATTATATTGATAAAACGGTACTTGTTCGTTTCGTATAATCTTAAATTTTTATCGGTTTAGCAAAAAAATCATCTTCAATTTTTATATATTTTCTTTAGTCAAAGCTCCCCATTATTAATTGATTTTCTATAATTACGAATTTATATATATTGCTGTATATAGTTTAAAATACATATGCAAATTATACAATAATGTGGCTATAGTTATCTTATGCCGTTATTTGAAGTATAGCTTAATTTTTGCTATAATCATTTTGTAATGATTTTATATGTACTCCAAGTTTACTAAACAGAACCGAATAATACCTGCACTTCTTACTGTTTATTACAGTCAAGAATAACTCTTACACCCGGTTATGTCTGTATTGAAATTGCAGTGCAATTTCGTCTTAGCTTAAATAAAGCTTCTTTCTATCTGCAGGAAGGTACTTAAGATGATTTAAAAAATCCAGCATTAACTGGATTTGGTTAATTATTGTCTTTTTTAGGCAATAACATTTAATATATTTTCCTGGTTGGCTTATTCTCATGTAATTAAGCTGTTTTAAACACCGAAAATAAGATTGTTTGTTACTTGCTTTAAAGGAAGGTGATGTATAGAATGACATTGTCAAATATACCCGAAGAAAGGTTTGATAAACTGAGAAATGAAATTTCGGATTATGAGAATATTAAGGACAGGATTTTTACGGGTATTGAGGATTATGAGAAAATACTATATCAAAAAAAGAAAATTCTTAAGTATCTGAATGCTACCGAAGAAGACTACAACAATTATCATTGGCAGATAAAAAACCGTTTTACATCTGCAGAAGGCATATCTAAAATTATAGATCTGTCCGAAACCGACTTAAAATATATAAACGAAGTTGCATCCAAGTACCGATTTGCCGTATCCCCTTATTATTTATCTCTGATAGATCCCCAAAATTCCGATTGTGCCATAAAAAAACAGGCAATTCCGGCTGTAGAAGAACTCAATGATTTGGGTGAATTGGACCCAATGGATGAGAAGGGAACGGCAATTCATGATATAATTACAAGAAGGTATCCTGACCGTTTGATTATAAAAATAACCAATGTATGCGGAATGTTTTGCAGGTTCTGTCAAAGGAGAAGACATATCGGAGAAACCGATAAAGTTGTTCCGAGGGCTAAGATACAGACAGCGATTGATTATGTGCGGGAAAATCGTGAAATTCGTGATGTTCTTATAACAGGAGGAGACGCCTTTTTGGTATCCGATGAGATGATAGAGTGGATGTTAAAAGAACTGAGGGCTATACCTCATGTTGAAATAATCCGCTTTGGTACAAGAACTCCCGTAACTTTGCCTCAGAGAATAACCAAAAATCTTGTAGATATATTAAAAAAATATCATCCCATATTTGTAAATACCCACTTTAATCATCCAAGAGAAATAACACCCGAATCCAAAATCGCATGCGAAATGCTTGCTGATGCGGGAATACCTCTTGGAAACCAGATGGTACTCTTAAACGGAGTAAACAATGATAAATATGTTGTAAGAAAGTTAAATCAAAAGCTTCTTACCATACGGGTAAAACCGTATTATATTTTTCATCCTAAAACTGTAAAAGGTACAAGTCATTTTTGGGTAAAGATAGAAGAAGGATTAGAAATAATGGAAAGTCTTCGGGGCAGGACTTCCGGTCTTGCTATTCCTACATATATCATAAACGGGCCTAAAGGATTAGGTAAAACGCCTATAATGCCGAATTATTTATTATGCCTTGGCAAGGATAAGGCTTCTTTCAGGAATTGGCAGGGTGAATATTTTGAAGTTGAAAATTTTGGTGCTGATGCATAGATAAAAATTATTTTATATTGTGCTTAAGACAATCAGCTCTCTGTAATTATAATATATTATTAAAAAGGCTTAATACTATTTCACTATATTAACAAACAGGATAAGGCTATCAATGATTTTACTTCAATCATTGATAGCCTTTATCAATTATATGTTATAATTATGTTAATAATATGAAACCAAGGAAGTATTTGTATCGTCTAAATCATGTGAACAATGAGAGCAACTTTCAGTTAAGAAAGGAGAAGCGTATGGGAAAAAAATTTATATCCTTAATCTTATGCGTGGTATTATTTACGGGTTTTTTGCCGTCCACAATTTTTGCGGCAGAAACTCTAACTACTAAGGCAGTTATGCCGGTATTGACAAAAGATACGGTTTTTCAAGTAACTGCCACAGAGAGCAAAAAAAGCGAGCCGTCCAACAGTTTACTTGAAGCCGCTATTAAAGCAGCAAAAGCAAAAATTAAAATACCAAGCGAATATTCTGAGTTTAACTTCTATTACTACGGTTCCAATACAGGAACAAACATATACTGGAATTTAAACTGGACAAATCCTAAGAATTACAGTTACATAGAGATAAATTTGGATCAGGATAATAATATTATTTATTATTACAAATATGACAGTTCAAGATCCGGCAAGAATATTCCGGCTTATTTAAAAAATGAGCTTGAATATAAGGCCAAGGACTTTATCCGGTTGATTGCCCCTGAAATTTCATCAAAAATCGAATTTGTAAGTTCAGATTATAGCGGAATATACAGCAACACATATACTTACAGGTTTCAAAGAAAAGAAAACGGTATCTTTTTCCCCGACAATAGCGTAACAGTAAGCGTAGATGCTGCCACAGGCGAAATAAAGTCCGCATCAATAAACTGGTTATATCAGGCTAAGATACCGTCATCCGTTACAAAACTAACAAAAGAAGAAGCTGCTAAGATTATCGGCGAAAATCTAAATATGAAACTCAGCTACAAAACAAATTATTACCGTATATTTGAAAACGGAAAAGACGAAACAGTAAAAAAAGCATTCCTGGTTTATGAGCCTGATTTATCCTATATTTCTGTTGATGCGGTTACAAAAGAAGTATATTTAACAAGAAATGAATGGGTAGTCCTAGACTCCGAATATGCAGGAAAAGCAACTGACGCAAAAGAAAAACTGGACCAGGGCGCTGCCGAAGAAAATGTTACCTTGACAGAAGATGAAATCGCTAAAATCCGTGAACTGGAAAGTCTTATTTCAAAGGAAAAGGCAATTGAAACTGTAACGAAAAACCCTTATCTTTATATTGATAAAAACCTTCTTACATATACGGCAACCTTAAGTAAATCTTATGCCAATAATGGCAAGAAAGCTTCCTATGTATGGAACATAGAACTTAAAGATGAAAGGCCTATAGATTACAATAAAGATCAGGATTATTACAGGGCCTATGCTTATGCAACCGTAGATGCCAAGACCGGAAAAATATTAAGTTTTAATGCCAGTGTAAAAGACAATTATGATCCTAAAACAGGTACATGGCGTAAAGTTAACGTAAAATATGACAGGGAGTACGGAAAGAATATTTTTGAGAAATTCCTAACAAGCCAGATTAAAGACCGTTTCAGCAAAACAAAACTGGTAGATCAAAGATACGATTATATCGCTTATTATAAAGATAACAATGAGCCTGTATACGGAGGTTATTATTATACTTATAACAGATTTAACGAAGATGTGGAATTCCCATACAACGGTATATACGGGGCCGTAGACGGAGTGACGGGCAAGATATATTCCTATTACAGTACCTGGGATGATGATATAATATTTGAATCACCCAAAAATGCCATGTCTCCTAAGGAAGCGTTTGAACATTTTATAAACAAAGACGGATTTAATCTTATATATGAAATAAATGTCATCAACCGGTATAATCCCAATAATAAATCTAAAGGCTACATTGAAAATTCTGAAAGCTACTTGGTAGATTATGAAGTACGCCTTGTATACCGGCCCGATATATACCCGGTATATATTTCGCCTTTTACGGGAGAGCAGCTAAATTATAACGGAGAAGTCTACAAAGAAACAAAGCCGTATGCTTATGCCGATATTGACGATACCAAAGAGAACCGCAAGATTCTTCTTCTTTCCGATATGAATATAGGCTTTGAAGGAGAATATTTTAATCCCGAAAAAGAAGTAACGGTAGAAGAAGTTAATATGTTGATGGAGAAACTGGGTTATTATAATTACAAGGACAATACGGCTAAATCTACAAAATTAATAACCCGGGAAGAATTGGCTTATATCTTTATCAAAAGACTTGGACTTGAGAAAGTTGCAAAGTTATCCGACATATATACTACAGGATATTATGATGAAAGTTTAATCAATAGAGAATATCTTGGTGCTGTTGCACTGGCAAAGGGGTTGGAAATCTTTCCAAAAAACACCGACAATTTATTCAAACCCAAAGAAAACATAAGCAGAAGAGAAATTGTCAGCCTGATATTTAACTTTATCAATTCGGCTAACAGTATAGACTATTAAATTTAAAGGTAACCTTAAATAAAAAAAGATGGATTGGTTTCCGATCCGTCTTTTTTATTGCTATAAAAAACATTTTTTCTAAAACTCAATGTTTATTCATTAAAAGCCTTCTTTGCAAAAGGCATAATTATTAAATAGCAGTATAAACAGTATTATTCGCTACATAAATACAATAAAAAAGCTGTCCGCTTTGATATGATTCTATTGCCATATCGTCAGACAGCTTTTGATATATTTAGTGACTTCATTTAGCCTAATTTATTTACAAGCTTAGAAATACGGGAAACTTTTCTTGCCGCTGTGTTCTTATGAATAACGCCCTTTGAGCAAGCCATATAAATCTCTTTAACAGCCAAAGGAAGTTGAGCCTGAGCTTTTTCTTTATCGCCTGCGGCAACAGCAGCTTCGACCTTCTTAATCATTGTCTTAACCTTGGACCTGATAGCCTTATTTCTAGCTGCTTTTTTAGCATTAACCAAAATCCTCTTTTTTGCAGATTTAATGTTAGCCAAGATTACACCTCCAAAATAATTTTATTTCTACAATCATAGTTCCAAGGACAACATTGAGAGAGTGAAATGCGAAACTTGGACAGGTAGATAACTTTTGTTTCATTAAATCGGACACGGACGTTCTAATGAAAACATACTATTATATAGTAGTATATCACTTTAATAATGTCAATACTTTAATTATATCAATACATAAAATTTAGTCAATTGGAAAAAATAAACCATGATATACCAAATTATCGGAGGTATAAATATGGAACACAAGATTAGGACAGACCTTGCGCTGGAAGTAAGAGAAAGCTTTCCTGAAGACGATGTAGAAATAAAGGGTGTCGTTCTTACAGAAGAGTTTGCTCAAGAAAAAAAGATTCGTATTACAACCGTTGAGATAAAGGACGAACATGGGGCAAAACTTATGCAAAAGCCTGTCGGAACTTATATTACTATCGAAGCTCCGGACCTTGATAAAGATTCCGAAGATTACTGCAAACCCGTATCAGATTTGATAGCCAAATATTTAAAAAAACTTGCCGGAGATTTGAAAAATGAGGAAATTCTGGTGGTAGGCCTTGGAAACCGCGAAGTTACACCGGATGCTTTAGGGCCTCAGGTTATAGATAATCTGTTTGTAACAAGGCACTTAATCCGTGAATACGGCGAAGAATTTAAAAAGAAAAACCGTTTGGGCAGTGTCAGTGCCATTTCACCGGGAGTAATGGCTCAGACCGGTATGGAAACAGTCGAAATCATAAAAGGTGTTATTAAAGAAACCAATCCCAAGCTGATTATTGCTATAGATGCTTTGGCTGCAAGAAGCATAAGCAGATTAAATACGACCGTTCAGATAGCCGATACAGGTATCTGTCCGGGCTCCGGTGTAGGCAATGACCGCAAGGCACTTAACGAGGAAAGCCTCGGAGTAAAAGTGATTGCAATAGGTGTACCGACAGTGGTAGACGCATCCACTATCGTTGCCGATACTTTGACAAAATACATGGAATCGACGGGTTTTGGAGAAGAAGATATTTTTAAGTTTATTTCCGAAGTAAACGGCACACAGATGTATAATATGTTTGTTACCCCAAAAAATATTGATGAAGCCGTAAAACGGATAAGCTATACCATATCCGAAGCTTTAAATTCCTGTTTTTCTCAACCGGCAGTATCTTAAGTTATAAATTCCAACCGTATGAATATAATGAAATAGGCTTGTTATTTTTTCATATTTTTATTTTACGGTTTGGAGGCAACAATGAAACAATTTATAATCAGGAACAGGAGAAAATACATTAAAACAATACGGATAATATTACTTACATTATCCGTATTTTTTATATTGCGTATTTTTTTCCTGGTCATATCCGATGAATTTAACCAGGCAAAAAATAAAGTAAAAACTTCGGTAATAACCATGATATATTCAAAAATAATGGATTCCGGTTCGGCCCTTGTAGGCTATCAGTCCATAAAAGCTAAAGAAAGCTATCCTTTCCCATTAAATATTGCTTCGGATTATTATGATATTCACAAATACGTAACATCCGGACCACAGCCGTACCTATTGGAAGATACTGAAAATAATGCTATTGAAACAATTAAAAATGATAATAAAACAGGTAAAATAAATTTTAATGATAGGCTAAAAGGAATACTGTCAAAAGAATATATATTAACAAACGGAGCAATATTCAATACAGATGATTACATTGAGTATATTAATGCCGGTAAATTGAATATCAGAACTCAGGAGCTGCCCGTAAAAATAATGGACGGAGCAATTGATATTAACGAATTAACTAATAATTCCAAAGGGGACGGAAAAACCGTTGAAACTATGAGGACTTTTAACGGGACTCCATTTACCCTTGATATGCTTAATGACGTAAATTTCCTGCTTCGGCATTTTTATATTATCGATTCTGCTACAAGGGTAACGGAAGACATGTTCAATGCCGAGGTCCTTCTTGGAAAAGATATGACTATAAAAACTCCCAATGACAAACCTCAGATACTTATATATCATACCCACTCACAGGAAGCATTTATAGACAGTAGAGAAGGAGAAAAAGATGATACGGTTGTCGGTGTCGGGGCGCTGTTGGCTAAAATATTAAAAGAAAAGTATGGATATAATGTAATACATGACAAGAGCGTATACGACCTAGTTGACGGAAAACTTGACCGGAATAAGGCGTACAATCTGGCGCGGCAATCCATATTAAAAATTTTGGAGGAAAACCCGAGTATCGAAGTACTTATAGACTTGCACAGGGACGGGGCCGAAAAAAGGTCTACATACATAAACGGGCAGGAAACAGCCCAGATAATGCTTCTTAACGGCCTTAGCAGAAATCAGTACGGGCCTATAGCGAGACTTGACAATCCCAATTTGCAGGATAATCTGGCTTTCAGCCTTCAACTGCACCTTAAATCACTGGAGCTGTATCCCGGATTATTCTATAAAAACTATCTGCAGGACTATCGTTATAACCTTGATCTAAGGCCAAAGAGCATACTGGTGGAACTAGGCACCCATAAAAACACCTTAAAATCAGCCAAAAATGCCATGGAACCCTTCGCCGAAATCCTAAACGCCGTCCTAAAAGGCGAATAAATCCTTGTAACTAAAATTTTCATATGATATAATGTACGCGATAAACGAAGCTTGGATGTTCAGAGGTTCACAAATGAAACTTATATTTTAAGTTTCATTTGTGGACTTCTGAACATCGGAGCGAGTAACGCGAGCGAAGTGCCGAAGGCACTGAGCTTCGTTTATCGCGTACTTTTACTTAAAATGAAACGAGTAACGCGAGCGAGATGCCGAAGGCATCGAGCTTCGTTTATCGCGTACTTTTACTTAAAATGAAACGAGTAACGCGAGCGAGATGCCGAAGGCATCGAGCTTCGTTTATCGCGTACTTTTACTTAATATAAAGCGAGTAACGCGAGTAAAATGCCGAAGGCACTGAGCTTCGTTTATCGCGTACATTCACTTTATTCAAATTTTCATTTATCGCGTAGATTTTCGTTAATGATTTTCCCTTCACTTTGGTGAGATTAAATATACACAGGAGGATATGCATGGGAATTGACCAGAGTAAAATCAGAAATTTTTGCATCATAGCACATATAGACCACGGAAAATCCACTTTAGCGGACAGAATTATTGAAATGACCGGTTTGCTTACCGACCGGGAAATGCAGGATCAGGTTTTGGACAACATGGATCTGGAAAGAGAAAGAGGAATTACGATTAAGGCTCAGACGGTACGAACCGTATATCGTTCAAAATCCGGCGAAGAATATATATTTAACCTGATAGATACACCCGGACATGTGGATTTCAATTATGAGGTATCAAGAAGCCTTGCCGCCTGTGAAGGGGCAATTCTTGTTGTGGATGCAGCCCAGGGAATTGAAGCCCAGACCCTTGCCAACGTTTATCTGGCTATTGATCATAATCTGGAGATAATGCCGGTTATAAATAAGATTGATTTACCCAGTGCCGAGCCGGAGAGGGTTATAAAAGAAATAGAAGATGTTATTGGGCTTGAAGCCCATGACGCACCCTTAATTTCCGCAAAACAGGGTATTAACATCGATGAAGTTTTGGAGCAAATCATAACCAAAATCCCCCCTCCGAAAGGCGATCCTCAAAAGCCTTTAAAAGCCCTGATATTTGATTCTATTTATGATTCTTACAAAGGTGTTATAGTATTTTGCAGGATTATGGACGGCACGGTAAAAAAAGGAGACCAGATAAAAATGATGGCGACCGGTGCCACTTCAGAAATTGTGGAACTAGGAACTTTCGGACCGGGCCAGTTTATCCCCAGCGAAGAACTTTCTGCCGGTATGGTCGGATATATTGTTACCGGACTTAAGAACGTAAGAGAAACCCGAGTGGGAGATACTATAACCGACGCAAAAAACCCTTGTGACGAACCCCTTCCCGGATATAAAAAGGTGCTGCCTATGGTTTACTGCGGCGTTTACCCGACAGACGGAGCCAAGTATCCTGATTTGAGGGATGCACTGGAAAAACTTCAGCTAAACGATGCGGCTTTGCAGTTTGAACCTGAAACATCCGTCGCTTTGGGCTTTGGATTCAGATGCGGCTTTTTGGGGCTTTTGCATCTTGAGATTGTCCAGGAAAGGCTGGAGAGGGAATATAATCTTGACCTTATAACCACGGCACCCAGTGTTATATATAAGGCCTATTTAAAAAACGGTCAGGTTATCGATATAACCAATCCTACAAACATGCCCGATCCTTCCCAGATAGACTATATGGAAGAACCTTTTGTTTCGGCAAGCATCATGGTTACTACGGATTACGTAGGGCCTATAATGACCCTGTGTCAGGAAAGACGGGGCATATATCTTGGCATGGAATACATGGAAGAAAAAAGGGTAGTATTAAGATACGATCTTCCATTAAACGAGATTATCTATGATTTCTTTGATGCCTTAAAATCAAGATCCAGAGGATATGCTTCACTGGATTATGAGTTTAAGGGTTATGTCCAATCCAATCTGGTGAAACTGGATATTCTGGTTAATAAGGAAGAAGTAGATGCTCTGTCATTTATCGTACACGCCGACAGTGCATACGAAAAAGGAAGAAGGATGTGCGAGAAACTAAAAGAAGAGATTCCCCGCCACCTGTTTGAAATTCCTATTCAGGCAGCCATAGGAAGCAAAATAATTGCCAGAGAAACCGTTAAGGCCGTCCGTAAAGACGTACTTGCCAAATGTTACGGTGGTGACATAACCAGAAAGAAAAAACTGCTTGAAAAGCAAAAAGAAGGCAAAAAGAGAATGCGCCAGATCGGCAACGTAGAAATACCTCAAAAAGCTTTCATGAGTGTTTTGAAGCTGGATGATAACTGATTCCGCTTCCTAAGGAGCTGAAATAATGGATTACGATAACAAAATAAATTTGGGAACATGGAAGAAGGATTTGAGACTTTATGTCCATGTTCCTTTTTGTATTAAAAAATGCAATTACTGCGATTTTTTATCCGCTCCGTCAAAAGAAGAGCAGATTAATGCTTATTTTGAAGCCTTGTATAAGGAAATTGAAAGCTACAAGGGCAGGACGGATGATTATGTGATTTCCTCAGTTTATATAGGAGGGGGAACTCCCTCTTGTGTTGATTCGGAAAAAATAGTCCGAGTCATGGAAGAACTAAAAAAAGTATTTAGGTTCAAAGAAAATAACAATAATGTTATATGCCAAAGAAGTTGTAATGAAATTAACAAGGAAGCTGAAATAAGCATAGAAATAAATCCGGGAACTATAAGTGCAACCGGAATAAACAGAAAAAAACTTTCAGATTATAAAAATGCCGGAATAAACCGTTTAAGTTTCGGCCTTCAGTCAACCCATGATCATGAGCTTAAACTATTGGGCAGAATCCATACTTATTTCCAATTCGAAGAAAATTACTATCTTGCCAGGGAAACAGGATTTAAAAATATAAATATCGACCTTATGTCAGGCCTGCCGGGGCAAACCCTTAAGACCTGGGAAGATAGCCTTATTAAAACAGCTTTGCTGAAACCGGAACATATATCAGCCTACAGCCTTATTATCGAAGAAGGAACACCTTTTTATGAAAATTACGGGCCTGACGGACCGGATAGTCACAGGCTTCCTTCGGAAGATCTGGACCGTGAAATGTATAAGCGTACCAAAGAGCTTCTTTTTTCATACGGTTATGAAAGATACGAAATATCCAATTATGCACAGCCGGGTTTTGAGTGCAGACATAACCTTGCATATTGGGAACCGGCAGACTATCTGGGATTGGGTCTTGGTTCGGCATCTTTGATAGAAAATACCAGGTTTCATAACACTTTTAGCCTGCATGAATATATTTATAAAATTGGCTGGAATGCTAATTCAAGTGTTTTGTCCTTAAACGCCGACAACCAAAATAAAAATCTGCTTTTACTGGATTACTTTGGAATTAGAGAAGATACCGAAGTTCTTTCAAAAGCACAACAGATGGAAGAATTCATGTTTCTCGGTTTAAGAAAGACTAAAGGAGTAAGCATTCAAGGTTTTTACGAAAAATTCGGGGTTACTATTGATGAAATATACGGAAGTACCGTTAATAATTTAAAAAACCAGGGTTTAATCGAATCAGACAATGAAAGAATATGGCTTACAGACTTTGGGGTTGATGTAAGTAACAGGGTTTTGGCCGAATTTTTATTTAATTAAATAATGTAAATTTATCCTTGACAAATAGATATGATAGTGATATTTTATTACTAGGTGTTAGCACTCAAATCAAGTGAGTGCTAATCAATAAAGAAAATACATAATAAAGGCCTTAAAAATACGCTATATTTTACGATGTTACATTTAAGATAATATAAGACGATTACTTATTATACGATAAGTAACAAAACGATTTACAAGAAGCGATACATAACTGACTTGATATTCAAAAAACATTTATCTTTATGAATTTAGTAACAATACCAGCTGATGCATCAATGTAAAAATAAAGATAATCAATTTTAAATTTAAGAAAGGTGATTGAATGCACGAGCTTGATGATAGGAAATTAACAATTTTACAGGCAATTATCCAAAATTATTTAGAAACGGGTGAACCTGTCGGTTCCAGAACAATTTCAAAGGGAACTAATCTGAATTTAAGCTCGGCAACAATCCGCAATGAAATGTCTGATCTTGAAGATATGGGATATATTTTTCAGCCCCATACCTCAGCCGGCAGGATTCCGACAGATAAGGGATATCGCCTTTATGTAGATATGCTTCTTAAAGAAAAAAATAAAGAAATTGAAAATATGAAGGAGATTCTAATCGAAAAAGCTGACCGCCTGGAAAGTATGCTGCAAAAAGTGGCTAAGCTGTTGGCTGAGAACACGAATTATACTACGATGGTAACGACACCCAAATACAAAAAGAAAGTTAAGTTTATACAATTGACCGATATAGACGAAAGACAGTTGCTTGCTGTCTTAGTCTTTGAAGGAAATATAGTTAAAAATAAAATTATAAATATTTCAGTTTCCTTAAGTAAAGAAACAATTTTAAAACTGAATATAGTACTTAATACCTTTTTACAAGGCCTGGATTTGACCGATATAAACCTTCCTGTCATATCAAAGATGAAGGAACAGGCAGGAGATTACAGGGATATAGTCAATGATATATTGGATGCAATCATGCAGGCTGTAAATGAAGAAGAAGATTTTGAAATATATACCTCAGGAACTACCAATATATTAAAATATCCTGAATTAAGCGATGTTGAAAAAGCATCTGAGCTGTTATATACACTGGAAGAAAAGAAGCTCCTGTCAGGACTAATTCAGCATCGTATGGACAGTGAGGACAGCAGAGGAATCCAGGTCTTTATCGGAGAAGAAACACCTGTTGAATCTCTTAAAGACTGTGCAGTTGTTACTGCCACCTACGAAATTGAAGAAGGGGTATATGGCAAGGTGGGAATTATCGGTCCTAAGCGAATGGACTATGAAAAAGTGGTTGCTACGCTAAAGAATTTGATGGCGCAGCTTGATGAGATATTTAAAAAGAAAAAATAATATTAGAAAGGTGGTAAGCAGGCTTGGAGGATATGGACAAAACAGTTGAAGTGGTAAAAGCCGCCATGGAAAAAGAGCAAAAAGGCAAACAGGCCAGTGATATTATGGATGAAAAAATAGATAACGTGACGGAAAATAACACTTACGACAATGAAGAAATCCTTCAGAATAAAGAAGCAATGGATAATGAAGCTAAAAATGATGATTTAAAAAATCAGGCAGACAATACAGACCAAACTAATGAAGCTCCTTCCCAAGAAGAAACTGCAAATGAAACTGCCGCAGAAGGAAGCTTTAAAAATAAGGCGGCAGAAGATGAGCAGGAAATCTCCGAGGAAGATGATTCTGATTCCGAAGGAGAAAAGGAAGCCAAAACCAAAAAATCATTATTTAAAGGAGCTAAAAATAAAGAATTGGAAGCTAAAGATCAAAAAATACAGGAACTTACAGATAAAATCTTAAGAATTATGGCTGAATTTGATAATTACAGAAAGCGTACCGAAAAAGAAAAAGCCCAAATGTTTGATATGGGAGTAAAAAGCGTAATAGAAAAACTGCTTCCCGTAGTAGATAATTTTGAACGGGGACTCGGTGCGGTTGATGAAGCAAATAAAGACAATGCCATAGTTCAGGGCTTTAATATGATTTATAAGCAACTGATGACAATGCTTGATGATATAGGTGTTAAGCCTATTGAAGCTGTTGGAAAGCCCTTTGACCCTAATTTCCATAATGCCGTTATGCATAGTGAAGATGAAAATTACGGCGAAAATATTGTAGCCGAAGAGTTCCAAAAAGGATATATGTATAACGACATGGTCGTAAGACACAGTATGGTTAGGGTAGTTAATTAATAAACTTTGACTTAGCAGCTATTTATTCTTAATCATATAGGAGGAATCAATATGGGAAAAATTATTGGTATTGACTTAGGTACCACAAACTCATGCGTTGCCGTAATGGAAGGTGGAAAACCTGTTGTCATTGCTAACTCCGAAGGTGCAAGAACCACACCGTCGGTTGTAGCTTTTACCAAAAACGGAGAACGTTTAGTAGGTCATCCTGCCAAGCGTCAGGCAGTTACCAATGCCGATAGAACCATCATGTCAATAAAGAGACATATGGGATCAGATTATCGTGTTACGATAGATGATAAAAAATATTCTCCTCAGGAAATATCAGCTATGATACTGCAAAAGCTTAAAGCTGATGCCGAGGCTTACCTGGGTGAGAAAGTAACAGAAGCGGTTATTACCGTACCGGCATATTTCAATGACGCTCAAAGACAGGCTACAAAAGATGCCGGCAAAATCGCAGGTTTAGAAGTAAAAAGAATCATTAACGAGCCTACTGCCGCAGCCCTTGCTTACGGTCTTGACAACGAAAAAGAACAGAAAATCATGGTTTACGACCTGGGCGGCGGTACATTCGACGTATCAATTATTGAAATAGGTGACGGTGTTATAGAAGTACTTGCTACCTCCGGTGACAACAGGCTCGGCGGTGACGATTTTGATGAAAGAATTATAAATTATATGGTAGAAGAGTTTAAGAAAGCCGAAGGAGTGGATCTTTCCACCGATAAAATGGCTATGCAGAGATTAAAAGAAGCCGCAGAAAAAGCAAAAATAGAGCTTTCTTCTTCAACTACCACCAATATTAATCTGCCGTTTATTACAGCAACCGCTGACGGTCCTAAGCATTTTGATTTAACTTTAACCCGTGCTAAGTTTAACGAACTTACCGCTGATTTGGTAGAAAGAACCGTAATACCCGTTCAGAATGCGCTTAAAGATGCAGGACTTACTCCTGCCGATCTTTCTAAGGTACTGTTAGTCGGCGGTTCAACAAGAATTCCTGCAGTTCAGGAAAAAGTTAAGCAGCTTACCGGTAAAGAACCTTCCAAGAACTTAAATCCTGATGAATGTGTTGCTATCGGTGCTTCAATTCAGGCTGCAAAACTGGCCGGAGATGCCGGTGTAAGTGATATTCTGCTTCTTGACGTAACTCCGCTGTCACTGGCTATAGAAACTCTCGGCGGAATAGCTACAAAAATCATTGAGAGAAACACAACAATTCCTACCAGAAAGAGTCAGATATTCTCAACTGCAGCCGATAATCAGACCGCAGTTGATATACACGTTGTCCAAGGTGAAAGACAATTTGCCAAAGACAATAAGACCTTAGGCCGATTCCGCCTGGACGGAATTCCGCCTGCTCCCAGAGGAGTTCCTCAGATCGAAGTTACATTTGATATTGATGCCAACGGTATCGTAAATGTATCCGCTAAGGATCTGGGAACCGGAAGAGAGCAGCACATTACCATTACAGCATCATCCAATATGTCCGAAGATGAAATTCAAAGAGCAATAAAAGAAGCTCAGGAGTTTGAGGCACAGGACAGAAAGCGCAAAGAAGCCGTTGATTTAAGAAACGACGCTGATTCAGTGGTATTCCAGACAGAAAAAGCCCTAAAAGATGTTGGAGATAAATTGGATGCTGCCGACAGAAGTGTTGTTGAGGCAGACCTGAAAGAATTAAAAGATCTTCTTGAAAAGACCAGTCCGGAATCTATGACCGATTCCGATATCCAGAATATCAGATCTGCAAAAGATAAGCTTCTAAACAGTGCTCAAAATCTGTTTGCTAAACTTTATGAGCACAATCAGGCTTCCTCAGGTAGCAACTCAAACAGTTCAAACGCTTCTCAGACCTATGAAGGCGACGTTGTAGACGGCGATTATAAAGAGGTTTAATAATTGCCTTAATTGTCCCAAAAGGCCTTACAAAAAAGGCTTTTTGGGACATTCAATAAAGGCATAATTAAAATTGCGCAACTATGAAAGGTGAAGGATAAGATGGCTGAAAAAAGAGATTATTATGAGGTTTTGGGTGTCAGCAGAAATGCGACGGAAGAAGAAATAAAAAAGGCATACAGGAAACTGGCAAAACAGTATCATCCCGATGCCAACCCCGGAGATAAAACTGCCGAAGCCAAATTTAAAGAAGCATCCGAAGCCTATGCCGTACTAAGTGATCCGGAAAAAAGAAGGCAATACGATCAGTTCGGCCATGCCGCCTTTGAAAACGTAGGCGGAGGAGCCGGTGGATTTGACTTCTCCGGTTTTGATATGGGAGATATTTTCGGAGATTTATTCGGAGATCTTTTCGGAAGCCGCTCAAGGAGAGCCAATACCGGGCCGGTACCGGGTGCAAATATAAGAACTTCTGTAAGAATAACTTTTGAAGAAGCCGTATTCGGTACGGAAAAAGAATTGGAATTAAATCTCAAAGACGAATGTGAATCCTGTCACGGAACAGGTGCCAAACGCGGAACCAGTCCCGAAACCTGTCCTAAATGTGGCGGCAGAGGTCGGGTTATATATACTCAGCAATCCCTGTTTGGTATGATAAGAAGCGAGCAGACCTGTCCGGACTGCAGAGGAACGGGTAAAATAATCAGAGAAAAATGCCCCGACTGCTACGGTACCGGATATGTTTCGGGAAGAAAAAAAATAAAAGTAATTATACCTGCAGGTATTGATAACGGTCAAAGTATCAGAATACGAGGGAAAGGTGAACCAGGCCTTAACGGAGGACCCAGAGGAGATTTGCTGGTGGATGTGGAAGTGGCAAGACATCCCATTTTCCAAAGAAAAGATTATGACATTTATTCTACGGCTCCTATATCCTTTGTTACTGCAGCTTTAGGAGGAGATATCCGTATAAGTACCGTTGACGGAGACGTCATATATACAGTAAAACCCGGAACTCAGACCGATACAAAAATAAGACTCAGAGAAAAAGGCGTTCCTTCATTAAGGAATAAAAATATTCGGGGAGACCACTACGTAACCCTGGTAGTTCAGGTACCTACCAATCTTACCGCAGAACAAAAAGAACTTCTAAGAAAATTTGAAGATTCCTTAAACGGTAAGAGCGTTAATACCGACAAGGAAGAAAACGGAAAAAGCAAACGAAAATTTTGGAAGTAAGGAAAAAGGGAAGCAAATATGAAATGGACTAAGATTACTTTGGAAACCACCAGCGAAGCGGTGGATTTTATCAGCGGAATGCTGTATGATTTAGGCATTGAAGGAATTGAAATAGAAGATAATGTACCGCTTACCGAGGAAGAAAAAAAACAGATGTTTGTAGATATACTTCCTATTGTCAATGAAGGCGACAATACCGCCAAAGTCAGCTTTTATGTCGATCCTGCCGATGATTTGGCTTCATTGCTTATGAGAGTAAAAGAAGGTTTAAAAGAAATTTCCGAATTTGTTTCCGTAGGCAGCGGTAATATTTCAATATCCGATACCGAAGACAAAGACTGGATAAATAACTGGAAGGAATTTTTCAAACCTTTCCGTATAGACGACTCTATTGTCATTAAACCTACCTGGGAGACACTGACCGAAAAGAAACCGGATGATTTGGTTATTGAAATAGACCCCGGTATTTCTTTCGGTACAGGTTCTCATGAAACAACAAAACTATGTATCCTGGCTCTTAAAAAGTATCTGAAGCAAAATGACACAGTTTTGGATGCTGGCAGCGGAAGCGGAATATTATCCATTATAGCAAGTAAGCTTGGCGCAGGTTATGTGCTGGGTGTTGATATAGATCCTATAGCCACAAAATCCGCTTTGGAAAATGCCCAAGTGAATAATATTAATGCATCGGAATGGAACGTGCATGAAAATGATATGCCCAATACCCCGGTAGCTTTTGCTACGGCAAATTTAATCGAAGATCAAGAAATCAGAACCCGTATCGGTAAAGATAAATTCGATCTGGTAGTAGCCAATATTCTGGCCGATGTCATTATTCCACTTTCCGGAATAATAAAAGATAACATAAAAGACGGCGGTTTATTTATATGTTCGGGCATAATTAATACAAAAGAAGATGAAGTAAAAGCCGCTTTGGAAAAAAATAATTATAAAATAATTGAAGTTAATAGGATGGGAGATTGGGTAATGGTGGCAGGTACTGTAAGCAAATAAATTTAACAATAATGGCTTTGTCGGCCTAGTTTACAGTGCCTGACACCTTTATTGTTTTTAGCATGGCTTCAATTCTTGCCCCGTAACCTTCCTGAGCCTCAAGAAAATACCCGCATTCGATTATGAAATTTTTATCGTCTTGATTAATTATATAATAATCTTTAATAATCGAATTCCAGTTATTGCCGGATTTATACTTATAATGACCGGCTGTATATGATCCTATTGAAACTTCGCCAACATACTCAGCGGCATCTTTCCCATCGGTGGTAATGGTGTCGCTGTTTGGCATTTCAGGCAATATATTAATATTTATATATACATCGGGATATCCGTCAGAGTCCTGATTATTGGCCGTAAACTTGTCGGAACCGTCTTTTTCTCTGCTTAAATTAAACCGCTCAGAATCAAATATAATCCGGTATCCTAAGGGGCTGGTATAAGATACGGCATCAATTTCCTCAGTGGTTCCTTCAATTTCAACGGTTAATTTTGCTGGCTCCAATTCAAAAGATTCGTTTTTGCCGTAATCCTCTTTTTTGGTCTTGTTACCGTTTTTATCGGCAGAAGATATTTCATCTGCCGTCTCCGATATATTCGGTTTTTTGTCCTCATTGTTTAAAGTATTATCATCTTCGGGATTATCTGCATTTTCAGTTATATTATCATTAAGCCCGGTATTATTACCTAATTCATTATTAGCTGCTTCTTCAGATATTATATCTTTATTTACTTTATCAGGTATTACGGTTTTTCCTTCATCTTTTTTACAGCCATAAAAAATGACTGCAGCAATAAGAGTTATAAAAAGTATCTTAGCAAATTTCATCATATATCTTCCTTTCAAATCATATTTTTGCAGTCTGTCTACAAGCGTTATGTTTATGATATATAGGTATTTTGTTTTATATAAGTCAAATATGTTAACATTGTATTAATATTTCAGAACAGATGTTTGTCTTATTTTAAACAATATGGTATAATATTCATTGTTGTAAAGTAATTTTAGTAAAGGAGACCATATGCATCGCTTTTACGTAGATAATGAAAAAATCCTGGATGATAAAATAATTATAACCGGCCCTGATGTTAATCACATTAAAAACGTACTTCGCATGAAACCCGGTGACGAGCTTATAATTTGTAATGGACAAGGAAAAGATTGTTATTGTATAATTAATAAGGTGTCCGACCGGGAAATAGAAACTCATATAAAATCTATACAGGAAACTGAAACCGAATTACCTGTTAAGATAACCTTGTTTCAGGGAATTCCCAAGTCCGACAAAATGGAACTGATTATACAAAAAGCCGTGGAACTTGGGGTTTACGAAATAGTTCCTGTTATGACTGCGAGATGTGTGGTCAAATATTCCGACGCCAAAAAAGAAGACAAAAAGATATCCCGGTGGCAGGCAATTTCTGAAAATGCCGCAAAACAGTCCCAAAGAGGCATTATACCGAAAGTACTGCCTGTTATGTCTTTTAAGGAAGCTGTACTTTATGCATCAGGGATGGATTTGAAAGTCATTCCTTATGAAAACGAAAAAGGAATGAGTGCCACTAAGGATGCTTTATCTGGGTTAAAGGACTGCCGGACAGCCGGAATATTCATAGGTCCTGAAGGCGGATATGAAAGCTCGGAAGTTGAGCTTGCTAAAGAATATAACATTATACCCATATCCCTGGGAAAAAGAATATTACGAACGGAAACGGCAGGGCTGGCATTGTTGTCAATGATGATGCTGACATTGGAAATGTAATTTGTATTGTATATTCTACAAATGTAGAATATATGTGTTGAAGGTATTTATGGGAGGTAAAACATTATGGAGATACAGTTGTGGAGAGAAATTCTGGATCCCTATGCCCTGGCAGTGGATGAACTGATTGTAAAATTTAATCATATAATAAGAGAATATCGTCATTTATACGGTTATTCCCCTATCGAACAGGTAACCGGAAGAGTTAAAACCATATCCAGTATACTGGAAAAAGCCCAAAAAAAGAATATTCCCCTTGAGCAAATCGAGGATAAGATAGATGATATAGCAGGAATCCGAATAATATGCCAGTTTGTTGAAGATATTTATAAAGTGGCAGATATCATAAGAAACAGATCTGATATGATTATTAAAAACGAGATTGACTATATCGAGAATATGAAAAAGAGCGGATACCGTTCTTATCATATTACGGTATTTTATGATGTGGAAACCCTTAAAGGGACAAAGCGGCTTCAGGTTGAAATACAAATTAGGACCCTGGCCATGAACTTTTGGGCTACTATTGAACATTCGCTGCAATATAAGTACAAACAGAATATGCCTGAACACATAAGAGAAAGGCTTACTTCGGCAGCAGAAGCAATTCTTATTCTTGACAGGGAAATGAGCGTAATCAGGGATGAAATTATGGATGCCCAGAGTTCCTTTACCATTAAAGCAAATATGGTTGCAGATATTCTTAACAATATACAGAACCTGTATAAGGTTGCCAACAAACAGGAAGTTTTAAAGATTCAGGACGAGTTTTTCAGGATTTATCAGATGAATGATACCGAAGAACTTGAAAAATTCAGCAAAAATCTGGATTTGCTGGCACAAAGATACAGGGCACAAAGCTTGCAATAACGGATGGTGAATATATGAAATTACCAAAATTATTTGAGGACAGGATGAGAAATCTTTTAGGGGATGAATATGAGGAGTATTTAAAATGCTACGACAAACCGCATTTTGGCGGAATTAGAGTAAATACCCTTAAAATATCTCCGGAAGAATTCGAAAATCTTTGTCCTTTTTCTATAAAGAAAATTCCCTGGGTTTCTAACGGGTATTATTATGACATTAACGATCAACCCGCAAGACATCCTTACTATTATGCAGGATTATATTATATTCAGGAACCCAGTGCCATGACTCCTGCCAGCCTTCTTCCGGTAAAACCGGGTGAGAAGGTACTGGATTTATGTGCCGCTCCCGGCGGAAAAAGTACCGAATTGGGAGCAAAACTAAAGGGCAAAGGCCTGCTTGTATCCAATGACATAAGCAGTTCCAGAGCCAAAGCCTTATTAAAAAACATTGAATTATTCGGAATATCGAATGCTTTTGTAATTTCAGAATCCCCTAATAAACTGGCTGAGTATTTTCCCGAATTTTTTGATAAAATACTCGTAGACGCTCCCTGTTCAGGCGAAGGTATGTTTCGAAAAAGCCCTTCCATTATGCAAAACTGGGAGCAGTACGGGGTTGATTACTATAATAAACTTCAAAAAGAGATAATTATTCATGCCGCCAGGATGCTAAAACCGGGCGGAATGATGCTTTATTCAACCTGTACTTTTTCACCGGAAGAAAATGAGGGTACCATAGCTTTCCTGCTAAAAGAATGCCCGGAGTTTCATGTGGTTGAAGCTTTACCTGATGCTGAAGAAAGACAAAGGCTCGGTGTATCATATGACGGATTTGATTTCGGAAAACCCGAATGGGTTAACGGTCCCGAAGAATTAAAACACTGCTTAAGACTATGGCCTCACAAAATAAACGGAGAGGGCCATTTTATTGCCTTGCTAAAAAAAGACGATAAGACAAATGATTTAAACTTTGATGATACATCCAAAGAGGACCGGAAAATCCCACCTAAAAGTAAAATTTCCCTTTCGGACGAAACTGTTGAATTTTTAAAGCGCATAAAGCCTTTATCGGATGTAGATATTTTACTTAAGCAAAACAGATTTTACATTCAACAGGACAGGGTTTATCTTATACCGGAAGGATTTGAAGAAAAGAAAGGCCTTAGGACATTAAGGCAGGGTCTTTTTCTTGGAGAAATGAAGAAAAACCGCTTTGAGCCGTCCCAGGCTTTAGCCATGGCGCTAAAGTCATCCGATTATGACCAAATTATTGACCTAAAATCAGACAACCAGGATGTTATCAAATATCTGAAGTGCGAAACCCTTACAACCGAAGGACGTGACGGACTTAATCTTGTATGCGTCGACGGTTATCCCTTGGGATGGGGCAAATTAAATAAGAATGTTTTAAAAAATATGTATCTTCCTGGCTGGAGATGGATGTAATTTGGCCAAAGTTACGACATCAGTTTAAAATATATTGTTTAATTACAGGTAAAACTTCTTACACATAATTATTAGTAAATTTATTTATTTGTTTTATTCTATAAGTAGAATTAAAATATTTCTTTTACGTCAAATAATAAAAACGGAGTTAGAAAAATGGGAGACCGGATAAGGATAGATAAATTTCTTTCAGATATGAATAAAGGAACAAGAAGCGAAATAAAGGATTTAATCCGTAAGGGAAGAGTAAGCATTAACGGTATTCCCTGTAAAAAACCCGATGAAAAAGTTGATACGGATTCCGATACTGTAAGTCTTGACGGTCATATTGTCAGTTATGAAAAGTATATATATCTTATGCTTAACAAACCGGCCGGAGTCGTATCTGCCACAAAGGACAATAAAGAAAAAACGGTTATCGATTTGGTAAAAGAAAGCAGTCGTAAAGATATATTTCCTGTGGGAAGGCTTGATAAAGATACGGAAGGCCTGCTTATTCTTACCAATGACGGGGCCCTGGCCCATAATCTTTTATCCCCCAAAAAAGAAGTGGACAAGGTTTATTATGCAAAGGTTGAGGGAAAAGTTACCGCTAAAGATGTGGAAGCTTTTTTATCGGGAATATCCATAGGTGAAGATGAATTGTGCCTGCCTGCAAGACTTGAAGTTCTGGTTTCAGGCGATATTTCGGAAGTAAATCTCACTATACAGGAAGGTAAATTTCATCAGGTTAAAAGGATGTTTGAAGCTGTCGGTAAGAAAGTTATTTATCTTAAAAGATTATCTATGGGTGGTCTTAAGCTTGATCCTACCCTAAAACCCGGTGAATACAGAAGCCTGACAAAGGATGAAGTAAAATATCTAAAGACTATAACCATGCGTTAATCAGCAATTTTTTTGACAGCTGTCAAAACAGATTTGCTTTGTAGGCTACAACCTAATTAAAAACAGTCTTTATAAGCAATTTAATATTTATAGCAATTTAGAATGAGAAATATAAGCCATTTAAAACTGGAAATACCGGTATATAAAAGCATGAAGCTAATTTAAAAAAGCAAATTTAAAATCTGATAAACGAAAGATAAATATTATAATATTTAATATTTACATGTGAAAACATATACCGTATTACGTTACATATGAAGGAGAAAATGTATATGTTAAAAGATATTGATGCGGTGATTTTTGATTTGGACGGTACATTAATCGATTCCATGTGGTTGTGGAAGAATATCGATATAGAGTATTTAGCCAGATTTGGAATAGAATTTCCCGAGGACCTTCAAAGATGTATAGAAGGGATGAGTTTTTCCGAAACAGCCGTTTATTTTAAACAAAGATTTAATCTTCCTGACAGCCTTGAAAAGATTAAAAGTGACTGGAATCAAATGGCCTGGGATAAATATCTGTATGAAGTGCCGTTAAAAGAAGGGGTAAAAGAGTTTCTTGATTATTTGAAAGAATTGAAACTTCCTCTGGGTATTGCCACAAGCAACTCCAGGGAACTTGTTGAGCTGGTGCTTAATAAGCACAATATCTCAGGATATTTTTCTTCAATAAGGACATCCTGTGAAGTAGATAGAGGAAAACCATATCCTGATATATATCTGCTGGTGGCAAAAGATTTGGGTGTTAAGCCGGAAAAATGTCTGGTATTTGAAGATGTCATTCAGGGAGTAATCGCAGGAAAAAGCGCAAATATGAAGGTATGCGCCGTGTATGATGATTATTCAAAAAGCGACGACGAAGAAAAGAAAAAACTTGCCGATTACTATATCAGATCCATGAAGGAACTTCTTCCATAAAAAATGCCAATTAACATAAAATATATATTATAATTAATCTTAAAAAGATTATTATTTATTAACTTGTAAAGCAGGTGTGGTATGAAACAGATTACAGTCAACGAAAATCAAGCCGGTCAGCGGCTGGACAAACTTTTATTCAAAATACTGAATAATGCTCCCAAAAGCTTTATCTACAAGATGCTAAGAAAAAAGAATATTGTCCTTAACGGCAAAAAAGCCGCTGGATCGGAACTTTTAAAGGTAAATGATGAAATAAAACTTTATCTTTCCGACGAAACCATTGACAAGTTTACGAAAAAACTTGAATCGGCTATTCTTGATTATGAACTTGATATTATTTATGAAGATAAAAATATACTTTTAATAAATAAGCCGGTAGGTATTCTTTCACAAAAAGCGGTTGTAAATGATTTTTCTATGGTAGAATATGTAATATCCTATATGCTTTCTAAAAATCAGATAACAAAAGAGCAACTGATGACCTTTAAGCCCAGTGTATGCAACCGCCTTGACCGGAATACCAGCGGCCTTTTAATTGCCGGAAAAACCTTGGTAGGCTTGCAGGAAATGTCACGTTTATTGAAAGAAAGAAAAATTGATAAATATTATCTGTGCATAGTAAAAGGTAAGATAGATAAAACTACTCAGATTACCGGATATCTAAAAAAGGACAAAGATAAAAATATTGTAACCGTCACTAAAGAAGCTTCATCTGAATCAGATTATATATGTACTGAATATAAGCCTTTGGCTCTGTCAGACGAATTCACCTTATTACAGGTTAAACTTATTACGGGAAAATCCCATCAGATTCGTGCCCATTTGGCAAGCATAGGCCATCCAATTCTGGGAGATTCAAAGTACGGGGATCCTACATTAAACGAACGGTTTAGACAGAAATATGGCCTTACCCATCAGCTTTTACATTCACACCGTCTGGTATTTCCGGAGCTTATCGGCCCCTTGTCAAATTTGTCAGGCAACGAATTTAAAGCTCCTGAACCTGAGATTTTTGTAAAAATCCGAAAAGATTTATTTGGTATATAAAATCTATTACCGAAGACTAAACAGCAAGGAGGGGGCAAAATGGCATCTTGGAAATCCAGAGGCCTTCGGGGGTCCATGCTGGAAGAGATGATTAATATTACCAACAGCAAATACCGGGAAAAATGCCTGGCCTTAATTCAGAAAGTTCCAACCCCAATAACCCCAATAAGTATCGATAAAGAAAAGGGGCATATTGACCTGGCTTTTTTTGAGCAAAAAAGTACGGTCGATTATATCGGTGTTGTACAGGGTGTTCCGGTATGCTTTGACGCAAAAGAATGTGCCGGAGATACTTTCAGCTTAAGAAATGTCCATGAACACCAGGTTCAGTTTATGAAGGAATTTGAAGCTCAAAAAGGGGTAGCATTTTTGCTTATTTATTTTAAAAAATATGATATTTATTATTATATGCCCTATGAAATGTTATCAAAGTTTTGGCAAAGATCTCTTGACGGAGGCAAAAAAAGTTTCAGGTTTGAAGAACTGGATATGTCATATCAAATAAAAGTTGTAAATGGCGTATGTATTCACTATCTGGAGCAACTGCAAAGAGATTTGCTTGATAGAGATAATAAAAAGCATAAGGCCAATTATTAAAATCTTTTATTGACTTATTTAGTCAAATAAATTATAATGTAAAAACATATCAGCATGGCAGCGAATTATCACGTCACCGTATGAAAGTATATTGTAAAGGTTGGAGTTGCTTATGAAGGATAAATTGCTACATACCCCTGAAGGTGTTAGGGACATATATAGTACGGAATGCGCAGTAAAGCTTCTGATACAGGAAAAATTACATCAGGTTCTTAAACTTTACGGATTCAGGGATATTCAGACGCCAAGCTTTGAATTTTTTGATATCTTCAACCATGAACGTGGAACCGTTTCTTCAAAAGATATGTATAAATTATTTGACAAGGAAGGAAATACCCTGGTGCTTCGGCCTGATATTACCCCTTCCGTTGCAAGATGTGTAGCCAAATATTATAAAGACGAAGAACTTCCTGTCCGTTTATGTTATATAGGCAATACGTATATCAATAATACCGCATACCAGGGCAAGCTGAAAGAAGTAACCCAACTGGGGGCAGAACTTTTTAACGATGACAGTATCGATGCAGATGCGGAAATGCTGGCTCTTACCGTTGAATGCCTCCTTGAGGCAGGTTTAAAAGAATTTCAGCTGGAAATCGGCAACGCCGATTTTTTCCGTTCCCTTATTGAAGAAGCAGGCCTTAAGAACAAAGAGGATGTTATAACCCTTCGTACCTTAATTGAAAACAAGAATATGTTCGGTATCGAAGAAACAGTCCAAAGTAAGATTATAAACGAAGATCTTAAGGAAATCTTTTTAAAACTTCCGGAGTTATTCGGTTCTTCCGAAGTTTTGGACTATGCAAAAAAATTAACCAAAAATCCCAGGGCTTTAAAAGCTGTTGAAAGACTGGAAAAACTTTATGAAATAATGACCCTTTACGGTTTTGAAAAATATATATCTTTTGATTTGGGTATGACCGGCAAATTTGATTATTACACCGGCATTATTTTTAAAGCTTATACATATAAAACCGGGGAACCTATTGTAACCGGAGGCCGATATGATAAGCTTGTCGGCCAATTCGGCAAGGATTGTCCCGCTATCGGCCTTGCCATTGTAATTGACAGTTTGATACTGGCCTTGTCAAGACAGAATTTACTGCCGCAGATTGATTCGTCCGATACTTTGGTAATATATAAATCCGAATATAAAAAACAAGCCATTTCCCTGGCAAATTATTTCAGGAAAGACGGCATCAATGTTATTCTACAATTGTCGAAAAACAACATGGATTTAAATGATTACCTGGCATATATGAAAAGGATGAATATCGGCGGCTTATTGTATATAGATAATGATACCGAAATTTCAGTTATGGATGCTTCCGAGGGGAGTATAAAAAAAGTAGCTGTAAAAGAACTTATGCAAGGCTGACTTCAATTTGTTTAAGCCTTTTACGTATATTCTGAAAGGAAGATAAGGATGAGATATATTACTATTGCACTGGCAAAAGGAAGGCTCGCTGCCGACACGTTGGACCTGTTGGAGCAAATAGGCATATCATGTGACGAAATAAGAGACAAATCATCCCGTAAACTTATTTTTGAAAATAAGGAACTTAAGCTGAAATTTTTTCTAGCCAAGGCAAGCGATATACCTACATATGTAGAATACGGTGCGGCAGACATAGGATTTGTAGGCAAAGATACCATTCTTGAGGAAGGCAGGAAAATGTACGAAGTTTTGGATCTGGGACTTGGCAAATGTAAAATGTGTGTCGCAGGCCCGGAATCTGCCGAAAAGCTTCTTCAACACGGAGAACTTATAAGAGTTGCAACCAAGTATCCCAATATAGCCAAAGATTACTTTTATAATAAAAAACATCAGACTGTAGAAATAATCAAACTGAACGGCTCTATAGAACTGGCCCCGATCCTTGGCCTTTCCGAAGTAATAGTGGATATAGTGGAAACAGGAAAAACTCTAAAAGAAAACGGCCTGGTCGTTCTTGAAGATATATGTGATATATCCGCAAGAATGGTAGTTAACGAAGTCAGCATGAAAATGGAGCATGAGAGAATCTCTGCTATAATAAAAGATTTAAAAGAATATCTGAATAATAAAAAGAACGGATCGTAAAGGGGGATAAATATGCGGATTATTGAACTTAACGAATCAAGCAGAAAAAAAATACTTGAAAATTTATTAAAAAGAAGCCCTCATCAGTACGAAACCTATAACGAAACTGTAGCCCAAATAATTAATGATGTAAGAAGTAATGGGGATGAGGCTTTATTTTTATATACAAAAAAATTTGATAAAGTAGATATAAACGCAGATAATATAAAAGTTACTGACGAAGAAACAGAATATGCCTATAAGCAGGTAGACCCCAAACTGATAGATATTATAAGAAAAGCCAAGGCCAATATAGAAGAATTTCATATAAAACAGAAGCAAAACAGTTGGATAGATGCTTCAAAGGAAGGCATTATACTCGGTCAAAAAATTACACCTATTGAAAAAGTGGGAGTATATGTCCCCGGCGGTAAAGCCGCCTATCCTTCAACGGTACTTATGGACATTATACCTGCAAAAGTTGCGGGAGTAAAAAGGATTGTAATGGTGACCCCTCCCGATAAGGACGGACGGGTAAATCCGGGTACATTGGTGGCTGCAAAAGAAGCCGGAGTAACGGAAATCTATAAAGTAGGAGGGGCCCAGGCTATTGCTGCTTTGGCATTCGGTACCGAAAGTATACCTAAGGTAGACAAAATTGTAGGCCCGGGTAATATATATGTTGCCCTGGCCAAAAAAGCTGTTTACGGCTATGTAAGCATTGATTCTATAGCAGGCCCCAGCGAAATTCTGGTTTTGGCAGACGAAACCGCCAATCCCAGATATGTGGCGGCTGACCTTTTATCACAGGCTGAACATGATGAACTGGCTTCATCAATTCTTATTACTACCAGTAGGAATCTGGCAGATAAAGTATTGGAAGAGATTGAAAACTTCCTTAAAACCCTGTCCAGAAGCGATATAATTAAAAAGTCCTTAGCAAATTACGGTTATATATTAATTGCCAAAAATATGAACGAAGCTATTGAAGCAACCAACGAAATTGCTTCGGAACATCTGGAGATTATGACAAAAGACCCCTATTCAGATATGACAAAGATAAAAAATGCCGGAGCCATTTTTATAGGGGAGTATTCCTGTGAACCTCTGGGAGATTATATGGCAGGTCCTAATCATACTCTGCCTACCAACGGTACCGCCAGATTTTTTTCTCCTTTGAGTGTTGATGACTTTGTTAAAAAATCCAGCATTATTTCTTACAATAAAGATGCTCTTGAAAAAATCTATAAGGATATTGAAACCTTTGCCTTATCCGAAGGGCTCAGCGCCCATGCCAATTCGGTATCCGTAAGATTTAATAATTAACCTAATTTAAGATAAAGTTTGACATCAAAACCAACCATTGGTAAACTATTTTAATATAAATGTCGTTTAGGCTTATAATATTATACCGATAATTGCCAGTTTCTTATTTTACAGGGGGATGAACTTTATGGGCGGTAGAATTTCAACCATAAACCGGAAAACAAAAGAAACCGATATTTTTATGGAATTTAATCTGGACGGAAGCGGCAATTCTCAGATTGAAACAGGAATCGGCTTTTTCAATCACATGCTGGACAGTTTTGTAAGACACGGCTTATTTGATATGAAACTTACGGTCAAAGGCGATCTTTACGTGGATTCCCATCATACGGTGGAGGATACCGGTATAGTCTTAGGCCAGGCCATAAAAAAGGCTTTGGGAGACAAAAAAGGGATACGCCGTTACGGTTCATTTATGCTTCCCATGGACGAAGCCTTGGTTTGCTGTGCCATAGATTTGTCAGGTCGTCCTTATCTTTCCTATGATCTTAAATTTACTGCTGAAAAGATCGGGTATCTTGATACCGAACTTATTAAAGAATTTTTCTATGCTGTTACCTATAACGCAGGATTAAATCTGCACCTAAGAATGTTAAGCGGCGAGAATAACCATCATATAGCTGAGGCAGCATTTAAAGCTTTCGGTAAGGCTTTGGATGAGGCAGTAAGTTTTGATGAAAGAATACAGGATGTCTTATCTACTAAAGGTACTATTTAAAATCCCCAAAAATAACTTCAGATGAAAGGTAATGATAAGATGAAGATATTTCCGGCAATAGATATAAAAAACGGTCAGTGTGTCAGATTAAGGCAAGGAAATTTCAATGATGTTTACGTATATTCCGATGTACCCTTAAAAGTTGCTAAAGAATGGGAAGCCTGCGGGGCATCGTATATTCATATTGTTGATTTGGACGGAGCATTAGTCGGCCATTCGGTTAATGAAAAAGTCATAAAAGAAATTGTTAAAAATGTAAAAATACCGGTGCAATTGGGAGGCGGAATCCGTTCCATAAAGGATATTGAGCAAAAGCTAAACTTAGGTATTGCAAGAGTTATTATAGGTACCAAAGCAGCTACCGATGCCGGCTTTATGAAAGAAGCCATCGACATTTTCGGACCCGACCGCGTCATTGCGGGAATTGATGCAAAAGACGGGATAGTAGCCGTAGAAGGCTGGGAAAAGCTCAGCCATTATAATGCCGTATCTTTGGCTATGGAAATGAAGAAAGCCGGCGTTAAAACCGTCATTTACACCGATATCGCAAAAGACGGTATGCTGCAAGGACCAAATCTCCATTATACAGCGGAAATAGTAGAAAAAACCGGACTTAATGTTATAGCATCCGGAGGAATATCTTCATTAAAAGACCTGGAAGTCTTAAAAGAAATAAACGTTTATGGTGCAATTATAGGCAAAGCGCTTTATGAAAACAAAATAAACTTAAGGAAAGCAATTTCCATGTTTGAATAGTATTTGGGAGGTTATTTCTTTATGCCATATAAAAAAATCATCCCCCTTATAAATACCGAGGGTGAGATAAGTGCCAATGTAATCCGTCTTGCTGATAAATACTGCGACAGCGGTGCCGATGAACTTATATTATATAACTTCTCCAAAGACGAAAATTCGAAAGAAGAGTTATTAAAATTATCAAAAAATCTGAAAAGGGCTCTTGATATACCATACATTATCGGCTTATATGCCGAAAGTTTTGATGATATTAAAAGGGTTTTATATACCGGAGCTTCCGGTATACTGCTTTCTTATTCCCTTCTTAATAAACCGGATCTGATAAAATATGCTTCCGAACGTTTCGGAAAAAATAAAATATATCTAGAAGCCAGGCAGGAAGACATTTTACAATCAGACGAAATCTTTGAAACTTGCGAACAACTTGGAATAGGAACATTAGTTATAAACCACATTGATACTTCCGAAGCATTTATAAGTAAACTATCCAAGTCGCCGGTTTCTGTAATTATCCGTGATGACCTTAATAAAAACGATATAAGAAATCTTTTGAACATTCCCAATGTTACAGGTATTACTACCGAGTTTTACAAAGACAAAGACATCTTAAAGGCAAAACTTGCCCTAAAGGAAGAAAATATATCGGTAAATGTATTTGAAAGCAAAATACCGTTTTCGGAATTTAAAGTAAGTGAAGCCGGCTTGATACCTGTTATAACTCAGGATTACAAGACCGGCGAAGTTTTAATGCTTGCTTATATGAATGAAGAGGCTTATAATAGGACTGTTACGGAAGGACGGATGACTTACTACTCAAGAAGCAGAAAATGTCTTTGGCTTAAAGGAGAAAGCTCAGGTCATTATCAGTATGTAAAAGCCTTATATACGGATTGCGATAAAGATACGCTTCTTGCCAAGGTACGTCAGATTGGTCCGGCTTGCCATACGGGAAATAAAAGCTGTTTTTATACAGGCCTGTTAAACAATGAATATAAAGAGTCCGATCCCTACCGCATATTGCAAAGTGTTTATGGCGTAATAATGGATCGCAAAAAGAACCCTAAAGAAGGCTCTTATACCAACTATTTATTTGAGAAAGGCATTGATAAAATACTGAAAAAATGCGGAGAAGAAGCGGCTGAAATAATTATAGCGGCAAAAAATCAAAATGTTGACGAGCTTCGTTATGAGATAGCCGATTTTTTGTATCATCTTATGGTGCTTATGGCTGAAGTTGGCCTGGATTGGGATGATATAGCAGCAGAACTGGCTGACAGAAAATAAGTATCGTCTTGCTATATGGCTTAAAATTTATTTTATTAATTAAAAATATAGACATATGCTCCTGTTTTTTTGTAAAATACATTTCAGCAGAAACTTTATTAAAGTCAATCGTAAAAATATAATTTTAAGCAAGTAATATATAATTTTTTTAACTTCAAACATTTAAATATATTAAAATTATTAACTTGAATTTTAATTTACAGGAGGCAATAAAAGTGCGGACTTACGGTGTAAACGAACTAAGGAAAATGTTTTTAGATTTTTTCAAAAGCAAAGATCACTTGGTTTTAAAAAGCTTTTCCTTAATACCACAAAATGATAAAAGCTTACTTTTAATTAATGCCGGTATGGCTCCTTTAAAACCGTATTTTACGGGGCAAGAGGAACCTCCTAAAAGAAGGGTGGCAACCTGTCAGAAATGCATCCGGACAGGAGATATTGATAATGTAGGAAAAACAGCCCGTCATGCTACCTTTTTTGAGATGCTCGGCAATTTCTCCTTCGGAGATTATTTCAAGAAAGAAGCTATTTCATGGTCATGGGAATTCTTAACCGAAGTAATAGGCCTTGATAAAAACAGGCTTTATCCTTCTATATATGAGGATGATGATGAAGCCTTTGAAATATGGAATAAAGTAGTGGGAGTTCCCGCAGACCGCATATACCGTATGGGTAAAGAGGACAACTTCTGGGAAATAGGTTCCGGCCCTTGCGGCCCCTGTTCCGAAATTTACTATGACCGCGGTGAAAAATACGGATGCGGAAAGCCCGATTGTCATGTAGGTTGTGATTGTGACCGTTTTATAGAGGTTTGGAATAACGTATTTACTCAGTTCTACGGTGACGGCAACGGCAATTATACCGAACTGGCTCAGAAAAATATAGATACCGGTATGGGCCTGGAAAGGCTGGCTGTTGTTGTACAGGATGTAGATTCCATATTTGATATTGATACATTAAAGGCAATCAGAGACAGGATATGCGAAATAGCCAATGTAACATATAAGAGTGATCCTGAAAAAGACGTATCAATCCGACTGATTACCGACCATATCAGGGCGGTTACATTTTTGGCTTGTGACGGCGTAATCCCTTCAAACGAAGGAAGAGGCTATGTCTTTAGAAGGCTTCTTCGCCGTGCTGCAAGACACGGCCGTCTGCTCGGAATCAATGACCTGTTTTTGGCTGAGCTTTCAAAAACAGTTATAGAAGTATCAAAAGACGGCTATCCTGAGCTGGAAGAAAAAAAAGATTATATACTTAAGCTTCTTACCCTTGAAGAAGATAAGTTCAACAAAACCATAGATCAGGGTCTTAATATTCTTCAGGATATGATGAAAGCCCTGGAAGAAAAGAAGCTGGATACCCTTGCCGGTGAGGATGTATTTAAACTTTATGACACTTACGGATTTCCTTTGGACCTTACAAAAGAGATCCTGGCAGAAAAGGGTTATAAGGTTGACGAAGAAGGTTTCATAAAAGCCATGGAGGTTCAGAGAGAAACCGCAAGAAGCGCAAGAGAAGCCACCAACTACATGGGAACAGACGAAACCATATACCAACATCTTGATAACAGCATCACTTCCGAATTTGTCGGATATGATACTTTGGTTCATACATCCAAAATTACTGCACTTACCACCGAAAACGAAATTGTAAATGATCTTGTAGCAGGGCAGAAGGGTACAATTTTTGTTAAAGAAACGCCTTTTTATGCAACCAGCGGCGGACAGGTTGCCGATACCGGTATAATTACAACTGAAACATCAGAGTTTATCGTAGAAGATACCATTAAGCTTCAAGGCGGCAAAATCGGACATGTTGGTACCGTAACTAAAGGTATTTTCAAACTGAATGATACGGTTACCCTTAAAGTAAATTCAGACCTTAGGGCCGACACCGCCAAAAATCACTCGGCTACCCACTTGCTTCATAAGGCCCTTCGCATGGTACTGGGTACCCATGTTCAACAGGCAGGTTCTCTTGTTTCAAGCGACAGGTTAAGATTTGACTTTACTCATTTTTCAGCCTTGACAGAAGAAGAAATAAGCAAGGTTGAAAATATAGTAAATGAGCAAATTGCAAAGAATCTTACCGTATCAACACAAGTGATGAGCCTTGACGATGCCAAAAAAGAAGGGGCAATGGCCCTGTTTGGAGAAAAATATTCAGAAAAAGTCAGGGTTGTATTCATGGGTGATTTCAGCAAGGAATTATGCGGCGGAACCCATGTATCAAATACTGGAGCTATAACTATATTTAAGATAATATCCGAAACCGGTATTGCTGCCGGTGTAAGACGTATAGAAGCCTTGACCGGAAACGGTGTAATTAGATATTATAAAGATTTGGAAAACAAACTATATGAGGCAGCAAAGACCGCAAAAACCGAACCTGCCCAGCTTACAGGCAGAATAGAAGCTTTACTTGAAGAAATCAAAGTTTTAAAATCTGAGAATGAAAAGCTGAAATCTAAGCTTGCAAGCAGCTCTATTGGAGATATTATGAATCAAGTTCAGGATGTAAAGGGAGTAAAACTGCTTGCTGCCGATGTTCCCGAGCTTGATATGAACGGCCTTAGAAATCTCGGGGACAAACTCAGAGACAAACTGGGTGACGGTGTAATTGTCCTTGCTTCATCCACCGCTCCTGACAAGGTAAGCCTTGTAGTTATGGTAAGCGACGGAGCCATAGAAAAAGGTGCCCACGCCGGTAATCTCATTAAGGAACTTGCCGTTTTAGTCGGCGGTGGCGGCGGCGGAAGACCTAACATGGCTCAGGCCGGAGGAAAGAATGCCGCAGGTATCAAGGAAGTAATCGCCAAAGCCGGCGAAATATTGAGCAAGCAATTAGGGTAAGAACGGTTACATCAGTTTTAAAAATTGTACTTTATAACGGTAATACAATTACAATTTAGAATAATATACAGAAAAAAGGGGTTGTCTAATCAACCCCTTTTTATTTATCCAAAAATATATCTAAGAATTTGTTTTATAAAAGTATCATTTTTATTTATAAACATTTTTTAATATCAGTTCTTATAAAATCCAAATAATTTAAGAAGCTTTTGCCAGAAAGTAAGTTTTACTGACTCCGCAATTTCTGCGGCTGAAACATTTGTTATCTTTATCGAGTCGGTCCTTAATACAAACTGTAAAGAAATGATCTTCGTATTCTTTTCCGACACAAAGGATTTTACTTGCTTTTCGCTGCCGAACAAATCTTTTATCAGCTTATCAATTTCCTGTTTTAATTTATCCTCCATACCGGAAGTCTTGCTTTTAAATTCCCCTGTCCCTTTTTTGAAGTTATTCATTCCTTCGTAAAGTTCTTTTATTCCCGCGTTGATTTTTTCAGCACCGTCATATAGTGCTTCGGCAGCCGATGCGATTTCAGAGGCTGATTCTTTGAATAATTTAATACCTTCAGAAAGATCACCGGCCCCTTTACTAAGCTGTGTAACCGCCCCGGTATAATCCTTTAATCCGTTTATAAACTGGGTCACACCGTCCAGTTGCATTTTAATCATGTAAAGATCGGGTATACCGGACAAAACGGAATCGTAATTTTCTGGAGTAAGAAGAGGCAGATTAAGTCCCATGCCTGAAAGTTGAGCATTAACCGCATCAAAGGCTGCCTTCTGTAAAGTATAAGCCCCGTTCATAATATTTTCATTTTCTTTAGCCAGTTCAGATAAACCCATACTTAAGGCTTCCGCGCCTACTAAAATATTTCCTGCACCGGTTGGAATATTACTTATTCCTTCACTGAATGCTTTAACACCGTTTCTATATTCATCCATGCCGTCCGCCAGTTCTTTAATACCGCAAAGAAGTTTTCCGGCTCCATTATCAAGTTCTTCAAGCCCGTTTATAAGGTCTGAAAACCGGTCTACATAATCGTCGGTGTCAATATCCATATCAAAATTAAGCCTTACCGCATTAATCGAAATTGATTCCATCTCAAAATTCTTCACATCGGCTGTTACAGACCCTTCAAAAGACTTTCCCGGAAGTACGGTAAAGCTTATTTGCTTTTTTCCACCGGCTTCGGCAAGAGTGGCATTGTCCGCTATAATGTCGGTACATAAACTGCTGTCTAAAACTAAAGATATCTGCAGGCCGTAATTTTCAAAAAATATGCTGTCCGAATTCGGATTTTGATTAACCGATATACTGATTTTTAACCTACCGTTTTTTCCGGCAAGGTCACCACCAGCTATTTCCGTGTCGTCTAAATAATATCTGATATTTATATCCCACGGAAGTTCCTTAGATACAAGATAACCCTGATAGTAGAATTTATCAGAATCCGTATTTACGGTAATCATATCGCCAGAAACAGATATCGGTTCAGTATCGGTCAAGTTTTTTACTTTTTCATAATTTCCAAAATCGGTGATTAAGCCGCCCTCAAAAATGTTGACAACATACAAATTCCTGACACTGCCATCATGGGCAAGTAAGCCGTAAACCACTTCTTCCTTGGCAGTAGGAGTAGCCGCATATGCTTTTATATATGATGTAAGCACCAATATGCAAATCATCATAAGTGAAAGCACTTTCTTCATAATATCACTCCTTTTTATATCTTATATCAAAAATATACTTCAATCCAGTGACCTTAAAAATATGTAAAACCAAATTTAATCAATAAAGCTTTTTTATTGATAATAGATCAACAATTATTAATTTTATTAATAAAGCAAAAATAACCTAATCCAAAAATTAATTTATAGATTAATCCTTAAAATTAAGGGTGGTTCTTTTAATGACTTTATCGAACAGAACAAGCAAAGCCGGTAATACAAATGTTACCATTATAAGAGACAGGGCAGTTCCTCTTCCGAGAAGTATCCCCAGCTCACTTATTATGGGGTTATTTGAAGTCAGGGCTAAAGCAAAACCGGCAAATGACAAAATTACAGCAGAAGTAATTACAGCAACCAGATTATTACTTATGGTTTCTTTCATGGCATCCTTGCGTGATAAAGTTTTTCTGTTTTTAATATAGGAGTTGGTAAACAATATTGCATAGTCCACCGTCGCCCCCAACTGAACAGTACTTACAATCAGGTATCCGATGAAGTTTATCGGTTTATCCGTAAAATAGGGGATTGAGAGATTAATCCAGATGGCGGTTTCAATGCAAAATACCAGTAAGAAAGGTAAACTTACCGAACGGAAAGTTATCAGTATTACAGTAAAAATCCCCGCTATGGCAATTATGTTAATCATTAGATTATCTTTAGAAACTATATTTTTCATATCGTACAAAGTGGCACTGGTTCCTGCCAGATAAAAGGTATCGTAGTATTTCCCTGCAATATCATTTACCGCCCGGACCGTATCAAAAGCCGCCTCATCTTCATCACCGGTATCCGTATAAAGAATTATCTGTGAATAATTTTCGAAATAAAATTGATCGTATACTTCCTGTGGTACAAATTCAGAAGGAATTTGAAAACCAACGGATGTCTCATAAGACACAATATCTGTAATATGATTCAATGAAGCCAGTTCACTGCAAAGACTGACTTTATTATCGGCATCTTCTTTCGGCACCAGCAATACAAGGATATTTTCCCTGCCGAACTTTTCATCAATATTTTTACTGTCTTTTCCGACCCTGGTTGCGGCGGTAGCATTGCTCATGCCGTATAAAAATTCGGTATTATTCTGAGCAAGAAATGCCGGAACAACCAACATAAGTGCAATTACCAAAAAAGGTATTCTTACTTTCATTATAATTTTCCCTGAAGATTTAAAATCCGGCATCAGTTTGCGGTGTTTTGTTTTGTCTATAATTTTATATAAAAGTAATGTAAAAACCGGCAAAAATACCATGACCGAAATAAAGCTTAAGCTTACCCCTTTAAGGAGGTTTAAGCCCAAATCCGTCCCTATTTTAAAGCGCATAAAAACAAGAGCAGCAAATCCAATAACGGTAGTAGCCGCACTGGCAGCCACCGTAGGCAGGGATTCTTTCATCGCCAGATGCATTGCTTTTTCAGGTTTATGATTTAATCTGTGCTTTTTAAAGCTGTGAAGCAGGAAAATAGCATAATCTAAAGATACGGCCAACTGCAGTATAGGGCTTACCGTTCTGGATATAAAAGAAATTTCACCGAATATAATATTTGTCCCCATATTTATAATAATGGCAATGCCTATGGCCGAAATGAAAAGCACTGGCTCAGCCCATGAGGTGGTTGATATGATAAGTATAAGTATTACAATAGGAAGAAGTATTAGCATGGCGTTTATGACTTCATAAACGGACATGGACTGAGTTTCAGCCAACACAACTGATTCACCGGAAGCGGCATTTTCATCTCCGATAAGTTCATATATAGCTTTTACCGTTTCCTGTTCCCGGCCTTTTTCAATGGAAACTGAAAACAGGGCAGTATCATCCTTGTAATACTTATCTGTTATTTCCCTGTCTAAAAATTCAAAAGGTACTGATGTCAATTTTTCCTTTCCTATAATGTCATCAAGCCATAAGACGGATAATACACCGTCTATGTTGCTTAAGCTCTCTTTATATTCAAGGGCTTCAGGTATAGATATATTATTAACCATGATTCTGGCTCCGGGCATATCTGTATTAAATTCATCTTCAATTATCCGTACAGAGATTGTAGATTGGGCTTTCTTTGGCAGATAATCGGAAAGATTATAGTTTACAGGTACCCTGAAAGCGAGTAACGCACAAAATAAAGCGACAGCAAAAAATATTGTTAAAACTGTTTTTTTGTGCCTTAAGATTATTTTAGAAAACCAATCCATCAAATCCCTCCTTTAATTTAAGTTTTTCGACACAGTGTTGACAAATAGTTATATATATAGTTTAATTACATTGTGTAGGTATATCAACATACAGATTTTTATTAAATGTCAGTTGTTAAACATAAGTGCCTTGTCCAGTTGAAAAAATTACACTTTTTCAAAATTTGGAGGTATTATGAAGCACGGGAAAGAGGACAGAAGAGTAAAGTATACCAAGATGGTTTTAAAGGAAAGTTTTTTAAATCTCTTGGAGAAAAAAGATATATCCCGGATAACGGTTAAGGAAATATGCGAGGATGCCGATATTAACAGGGCCACATTTTATACTCATTATACTGATGTATATGATCTGCAAAAAAAAATAGAGGATGAATTTCTTGATAATGTAGAAGTGTATCTCAGCCAACTGGACAAAAAGGGTAAGAATGTTAACGATTTTATTCTGGCAGAAAAAATATTTGACTATATTAAAGATAACGCCAAGCTTTGCAAACTCCTTTTAAGTGAACGAGGGGATTTAAGCTTTCAGAAAAAAATAATGACCATTGTTTACGACAAGATAATAAGCGAGCTTACCGACAACAACAAGCTTTCCAAAGAAGATGCCGAATACGTTTATTCCTTTACCATTACCGGTTGTGTGGGTATAGTACAAAAATGGCTTGACGATAATATGAAAAAATCCTCCCGTTTTATGGCTGAAACAGTTATAAATCTGACATATGGGGTAATAAACGCTTTAAAAAGCCAAAATACGAAATAATTTTTCTTATTTTGATTAAAGATTAACTTTATACGTTAATTAAACTAAAAGAAGATAAGTATAATTACGAAAAATCATTGACGAATGATAAAATTATGTTATAATCTTTAATAGTGCTATACAAATAATACCCAAACAGTTGTAGGCACAATTTACAACTGGAGGGAGGTAAGGTGTGAGACATGTCAACTGTTATCGTTAAAGAGAACGAATCATTAGATAGTGCTCTCCGCAGATTCAAGAGAAACTGTGCAAAAGCCGGTATTCAACAGGAAATCCGTAAGAGGGAGCATTATGTAAAGCCCAGTGTAAGACGCAAGAAAAAGTCTGAAGCTGCAAGAAAACGTAAATATTCATAATCATAATATTGAAAAAAGGACTTCCAATGAAATTCATTGGAAGTTTTTTATATAATAATATAAACTATATATAAAATATCCTTTTTAGTGTCAATGTTTATTTTCTGCTATAATTTCTAATTTTTAAGAATACTTGATTACTTTTCTATATCTATTTTTCCGTTTCTTTATTATTCAAAAATTCCCAGTTTAATTTACCCATAAAGGCCAAGGTACGGAACAAAACCAGAAGTAACTATATCTATCCTCCGGTGTTTTTATGAACTTTAATAATTAAAGTGATAAGGTTTCTTATTCATCAGCTAAGAGAATGAAAATTGAAAAGGATAAGCATCATTGACATAATATAAAAGGATTAAGATATGGCAGCAACGTATATTTGGAAAGAGAAAAAATTTATTATAATAAAACTTATATAAAATTTTTGGATAGGGAAGATGCAAGAGAAGTTATTTTATTTTTTGAAGGAAATTACAATGAAAAATTGCTGTTAATGAAAAGTGATTGCATAGTCTACATAAATCAGAAAAATCATATATTAATAACAGTATCCTTACTGTTTTTGGAGGATAAGATGAGTAAAAAACTTAAATCAAATCATAAAAAATTCAAAAAGGAAGCCAAGGACACTTTATATAAAGGTTTTGATACAAAAAACAAGAAAGTTAAGCCCAAGTTATCATATCTTGAAGAATTGTCTAACCACCTTAATTTGCCTACGGATATCCTGGCAGGAGCACCTATAGTTACGGCAACAGGAAGAAGTGAAATATGCCTTGAAAATTATAAAAGTATTATCGAATATAATGAGAGCATGGTTAAGGTTCAGTCTAAAACCTGTAAAATTTGCATTGAAGGCCAGGAACTTAACATTCCTTACTTTACAGAGGATGAAATGAAAATAACCGGTTTCATAAAGGCAATTTATTATCAATAGGCAATACATTAAGAAAAAAATTATAAAGCAATTTTAAACTTCATAATCTTATAAAAGAACAATATTTTTATTATAAATAAAATAGCAGCTTGTCGGAAGTCGCATATAAAATATGGGGGTAAATGATGCTTAAGAAACTTAAAAACTGGCTTATGGGCTATCTGACTGTACATATAAGCGGTATATCGCCTGAACGCTTCATAAACCTATGCGGCAACAGGAATATTTATATTTGGAATATAGCCAGAGACAATGAAAAATATAGATTTAATCTGTCTGTAAAAAATTATAAAAAGATTAGACCTATCGTAAAAAAAACAGGCTTAATACCAAAAATCGAGCAAAAACATGGACTACCCTTTCTTATTAATAAAAACAAAAAAAGAAAGGGATTTTTTTTGGGCATAGTCATATGCTCGGTTTTGGTTTATATTATGTCACTTTATATATGGGACATAGAAATCCTCGGAGGATACAAGTATACCCCACAGGCACTTTTAAAATTTTTAAGCGAACATAATATTAAGCCCGGTATTAAAAAGAAATATATAAACGGAAGCAAAATAGAAGAGGAAATCCGACTGGCTTATGATGATATAGGCTGGGTATCGGCAGAAGTAAGGGGAACCAGACTAATAATAAAAATAAACGAAACAAATATGCCTGCACCTATTATTGAAGCGACAGCTCCAAGCCATATAGTGGCCGCAAAAGACGCAGTAGTTAAGGAAATTATAACAAGATCGGGGACACCAAAGGTAAAACCGGGAGATGTGGTAAGAAAAGGGGATATATTGGTATCAGGTATAGTTGAAATCATGGATGATTTTGGGGGAGTTTTAAACAAGAAACCGGTTATAGCCAGTGCCGATATAGTTTGCAAATCCTATTACGATTATTATGACGCTTTTCCTTTAACACATATAGTCAGGACATATACTAATAATAAAAAAAAGGGGTATTATATTACCTTGTGGGACAAAAAAATATTTTTATATAATCCTAGATATTCCTATAGCATGTATGATATAATTGTTGACGAAAATACCCTGCATATTACCGATTCCTTCTATCTTCCTTTAAGGTACGGTACGGTGACAATCAGGGAATATATAGAACAGAAAAATAAATATACAAAAGAGGAAGCAATTGAAATAGCCAAGAATAAATTAAAAAGGTATTTCGAAAAATTAAATGAAAAAGGTGTGCAAATATTAAAACATAATGTTAATATAACATTTAAAAATAATAATTGTATTGCCGAAGGAAGGATTTTTGTTGAAGAGCCTGCCTGGGAATACAAAGTAATAGATGAAAGTGAGTGGAGGATCGAACAGACAGATGAGCTTAACGGAATCAATAATTGACATACCGGTAGAACATGAAAGAAATCTATTCGGTGATTATGATGCTTTTGTAAAAATAATAGAAAGAACGCTTAACGTAACCGTTATTGAAAGAAACGGCGAAATAAAAGTAATCGGTGAGACGGATAATGTAGCCAGAGCCAAAAGCGTGTTTATGCAGCTGTTGGAATTATCAAAACGGGGCAATACCATTACCGAACAGCAGGTAAATTATGCCCTGTCCCTTGCTTTTGAAGACAAAGAAAAGGAAATAGTAGAAATAGACAAGGAAATTATATGCCATACCATCAGTGGCAAACCTATTAAGCCTAAAACCATCGGACAAAAAAACTACGTAAATCAAATCCGTAATAAAATGATTGTTTTCGGCCTTGGTCCTGCCGGAACAGGCAAGACTTATCTTGCCATGGCTATGGCAGTTACAGCATTTAAACGGGATGAAGTAAGTAAAATAATCCTTACCCGTCCGGCTATAGAAGCAGGAGAAAAGCTGGGTTTCCTTCCGGGCGACCTGCAAAGCAAGGTTGATCCTTATCTTAGGCCTTTGTATGATGCCCTTCATCAGATTATGGGACCTGATGCATATTTAAAGAACTCAGAAAAAGGTCTTATTGAAGTTGCTCCTCTGGCATATATGCGGGGAAGGACTTTGGACAATGCCTTTATTATTTTGGATGAAGCCCAAAATACGACACCTGCACAGATGAAGATGTTCCTTACAAGAATAGGTTTCGGTTCCAAAGTGGTTATAACCGGCGATTTAACTCAAAAAGACCTTCCTAAAGGAACAAAATCCGGCCTTGAGGTTGCCATAAAAGTTCTAAGCAAAATTGAAGATATCGGTTTTTCTTATCTGACTAATCAAGACGTAGTAAGGCATCCTCTGGTACAAAAAATTGTTAAAGCCTATGACGCTTACGAAGAGAAGCAAAAGCTTCTTTCTCAAAAAAAGAAAAAATCTGCTATTATAAAAAGAGGAATATAAACAGAAAAAATCGGGAGTAGTCGTATGATATCTGATAAAGGAAAAAAGATAGATTCTAAAATATTTATTACAATATTGCCCCTTACGGCAATGCTGACCGTCTTTTTTTCAAAAATACTATATAAGGCCGAAATTATTGAAATACTAAAGGTAAGTATTACGACTCTTTTAACTACTACAGCTGTAGTATTCTATATCCGTTTTCATTCTTGTTTTAATAATGTTAAATACTCCAGTATTATTATTTTTATTTCATATATGATGTCAATACTGCTTGTAATGCTTACGAAAAATCCGCAAAATTTTATTTTCTGGATACTAGGCGGTATTATAAATGCCATGTTGATTGACAAAACGCTGGGATTATTGATATATTTTAACATGGTTTTTTTGCTAAGTATGAATTATATTGTCGGACCGGAAGTCATTATTCATTTTCTTATAATGGGTATTTTATTTGTCCTCTTATCGGATGCCCTTAAGAGTAAATCTACGGTAATTTATGCATCAATTATATTGCTTTCAACCAATATTACTTTAACTTTTGTCATAAACAATTTTATATTTGATGCAAGCAATACCGATTATCTGCTTTCATTTTTCAGTATTTTTGCGGTACTTGTTACCGCCTTTTTGCTGTCACAGTTGTATGAAAAAATAAGTAAGATTACTGCTATTGAAATGGCAGAAAATGATTATGACATACCAAATATAACCGAAGCAAGCGAAAATACCGAGGTTAATATAGGGCAAATTACTCCGGAGATAGCCGAAAATATCCCTGATACGGATAAGCAAATTTCGTCAGAATTAAACGAAAATATTAAAGATACTGATAAGTTATATGCATACGAAGAAGATACCCGGGCTAACGATGAGCAGGTTTCGTCAGCAACAGCAGAAGAAACGGATGATTTATATAAGCAGTTTACCTCAGAGAATAACGATAATATCAAGGACAGTGACAACGTGGACATAACTGACGCAAATATCAGGGATACGAATATTATTCAAAATATAACAAGGACAAGTTATGATGTGCTTTTGTCCGACGATAACGAACTTATGCAGAAGGTTAAAAATTTCTCCGAAAAGCTTTATAAACACAGCCGTTTAATCGGTGATTTATCCGCAAGAGCCGCAAAATTAATCGGTGCCGATGAAGATTTGGCAAAGGCAGGCGGATATTACCACGAAATCGGCAAGATTAACGGTTTCAATTACATAGAAGAAGGTTTAAAATTGGCCGATGAATATTCTTTTCCCGAGAAATTAAAAAATATTATCAGGCAGCATAATATCAAATATGATAAACCCACTTTTAAAGAATCTGCCATAGTTATGATCTCGGACAATGTGGCCACAACCATAGAATACATAGAAAAAACAGGAGAAGCTAAGATTGCTCCTGACAAAATAATTGATGATATTTTCCGCATGAGGATGGAAAAAGGAACTTTTGATGAATCCGGATTAACGGTAAAAGAATTTAAACTCCTTAAGGAATTTTTCCGGAATGAGTTTAAATCCACCGGCAATAATTATAAGGAGGAAAATTAATTGACAATAAATTTGGAATATGAAGCTTCAAAGCAATTGGATTTTGATTATAAGGATTTAATCGAAAAAGTGGTAACACAGTGTCTTGATGAGGAAGATTTTCCTTATGAGGCGGAAGTCAGCATTTTACTTACCGATGATAAGGAAATACAGGAACTTAATAAAAATTTCCGTGGAAAGGACGCACCGACCGATGTGCTTTCTTTTCCTGCTTTAGAATATAAAAAATCCGGAGATTTCTCATTTCTTGATGAAGCGGGGGATGAGTATTTTAATCCGGATACCGGAGAATGTATATTGGGGGATATAGTAATATCGGTTGACCGGGCTATAAGCCAGGCCGAAGAATACGGCCATTCATTAGTCAGGGAAATTGCATTTTTGACAGCCCACAGTATGTTTCATCTGATGGGATATGATCATATGACCGATGATGAAAGGCTGATAATGGAAGATAAGCAAAATAAAGTTTTGAATGAATTAAAAATCTACAGATAGTACGGAAGGTAACAGATATGAAAAAATGGATATATATTATGTTTATTTTTTTGACAGTTCTTACTCTGGGAAGCTGTAAAAAAAATAAAGATAAGAAAAATTCAGATAATAACCAGAACATAACCATCATACCCAGTCCTACTGTTCGTATAACACCTGAGCCGACTTCACCCCCCGAAACAGCAGAAGATAACCATGAAGGAGAAATGAAAAGCTATTTGACCGGTCTTTGGGTCCCGATCGAAACAGGAACCAAACGTCCCTATGCCATACAGTTCAGTAATTTTAAAACCGTAAGAAATCAATGGGGTATCGGACAAGCAGATATTGTTTATGAGGCACTTGTTGAAGGCGGTATAACCCGGCTTCTTGCCATTGGTGAAAACTACAGCGGAGACAGAATCGGATCCATAAGAAGTTCAAGGCATTATTTTGCCAGTTTTGCAGACGAATATGATGCCATATATATCCATTACGGCAAAACCAAATATGCAACATCAAAAATAAAAGAGCTGGGTATAGACAATCTTGACGGGGAAACAGGTATCGGAACTACGGTATTTTATCGGGATAAGAGTATGAAAGCCCCCCATAATGCATTTACATCTTTGGATAAAATTCTTGCAGGTATTGAGAAAAAAGGATACAGAACGGAGCTTAAATCCGATTATGAACCTCATTTTAAATTTTATGAGCAAGATACCGATATTGACGGATCGGCTTGCAATAAAATAACTATAAAATATCCGTACAATAAACCTTATTTGGAATACAACTCCTCGGACAAGCTTTATTACAGATACCAGTTTGGGGAAGTCCATAAGGATTCCAATACCGGAGAACAGCTTAAGTTTAAAAATATTATTGTTCAGTTTGTAAAAGAGTGGGATATAGACAGAAACGGATATCAGACCATGGAACTGGAAAATGCCGAAGGAACCGGTTATTATATTACCAACGGCAAGATGGTACCTATAACATGGAAGAAGAACGAAAGCAAAAAATGGATGCGTTATTATGATTCTTCCGGTCAGGAATTAACCATAAATCCCGGTAAAACTTACATTGCCATTTATCCAAATAATAAAACAAAAGATGTAGTAATTGAATAAGGAGAGGAACATGGGCGCAGATAAAAGAGAAAACCAATTTTTGATACAGGGAAGTATTCTGGCTGCGGCATCCTTACTTGTGCGTATAATAGGCTTGATTTACAGAATTCCCATGACACGTATTATTGGCGACGAGGGCATGGGCTTATACACCATAGCTTTTGAATTATACAGCATTACATTAATCTTATCGACATACAGCCTTCCTCTTGCCGTATCAAAATTGGTAGCCGCAAAAAATTCTAATCGTGAATACAGAAATTCATACCGTATTTTTATAACAGCCATGGGCTTTGCTTTTGTCGTCGGTTTAATTGCTTCACTGATACTGTTTTTCGGGGCTGATTTCTTTGCCTCAGTAGTAAATAATGATCCTAATGCCGCACTTCCTATAAAAGTTTTGGCTCCTACCTTGTTTGTATTTTCCATTATGGGAGTATTCCGCGGTTTTTATCAGGGCAAGAATACCATGATACCAACGGCCATATCCCAGGTTATTGAACAAATTGTAAATGCCGTTATAAGTGTTCTTGCGGCATATCTGCTGATGAATAACTTCAGTGCTTCGGAACATCTGGCTGCATACGGGGCCGCAGGCGGCACTTTAGGTACTTTAATCGGAGCAATTTCCGGCCTTTTATTCCTTTGGTTTGTCTATATAATTTATAGGCCGGTTTTAAGAAAGCAACTCAGATCGGACAGAAATCCTTATATGGATTCCTATAAAGATATATTAAAAATGCTGGCAGTAACAATATCACCTATTATTTTAAGTCAGACCGTTTATCATATAAGCGGTGTAGTTGACAATGCCATGTTTACGAATATTATGGCTACAAAAGAAGTAACCTATTTTGACAGTACGGTATTTTCCAATGCGGTTCCCGGCAGTTTGTATTCGGCTGAAAATATAAGAATACTTCTCGGAATCTACAGTAACAAATACAGGAACCTGTCAAATATTCCCGTAGCCATAGCCACCGCCATAGGAACGGCTACCATAACCAGTATAACGGCAGCCATGGCAAAAGGCCTGGATGGTGTTATCCGTTACAAAACCCATGTAGCGGTAAAATTTAATATGATTATAGCTATTCCTGCTGCCGTAGGCATGGGGGTATTGGCTTATCCTATACTGCAGATGCTTTTTCCCGGATCCCATCAGCTTGACGCCAATTACCTAAGACTTGGAGCTGTTGCCATAGTATTTTATTCTCTGTCAACGGTAACCACGTCCATACTGCAGGGCATAAACCGCTTAAAAACCCCTGTTATTAATTCAGCAATTTCCTTAGCTTTTCACGTTGCCTTGCTGTTTTTGCTGTTAAAATACACTTCACTGAGCGGATATGCTTTGGTTATATGCAACGTAACTTTTGCCCTGGTTGTATGTGTTCTTAACTGGCTTTCTTTGGAGAAATATTTAAGTTACAAGCAAGAAATAATAAAAACCTTTGTAATCCCTACAGTAAGCGCCGGTATAATGGGTGTAGCTATATACTTTATACATCTGGGACTTTATAAATGGACATCCAGCAATACCTTTGCCACAATTGTTTCCGTATTCATCGGAATAGTCATTTACTTTGCACTTCTGATATTTATGAAAGGGGTAGAAGAAGAAGAGCTGGAAAACCTGCCAAGAGGTAATTTGATAATCCGTATATTACGATGGGCTCATATTTTAAGATGAAATATAAGTATAAAAAACCAATACATATATAAATATTTGTAAGTAAAAACAGGGATACGATATACTAACCGCAAACACGTATTGTATAAATTTTCAAATAATGGAGAAAATATATGCCGAAGGAGTGGTTATATGAAGCTCAGGAAGGCATATATTTTTGTTTTAAGTTTTTTATCCCTGTCCCTGTTGTTCAGTGTTTGTTATTATTTGAGTTATCAGCATGCCTTAAGGCAGTTTAATAAAAGAGCTGTAGAACGGTCGGAAGAATTTGCCGCTCTTCATGATAATATTACCCCCGCTCCGGCAGAAAATTCTCCAGCCGTAGAGGATACAGAAAATAATAATGATAATATAGATTCAGATGAAACCGTAGCGGTAGACGTACAGCCTGAACCTATAATCCTACCGACCACAAAATTTATACTTGAAATCTATGACCGAAAAAAAGGTACCTTGGAGCAGATTGAGCAAAACCCTCCCGGTGATTTTGTAGGCCTTACCCGGGAAGAGGTTGAAAAATATTTGGATGATTATATGAAAGATTTGACCCTTTCCGAATATAACAAAGGTTTATTATCTTATGAATTGATTTCTTTTTCGGATAAAGCCGTTAAATTAAGAAAAAGCTATGATGCAGATATGGTACCTTACAGATTTTATGTGGTTGTAAAAAACGGTTATGTAGTAGTATACAACAGCGATTTAAAGTCGGTATATGAATATACCCATATAGAAGCAAAAAATCTTCCTGAAGAAGACAGAACAGCCTTAAGTCAGGGTATATATGTAGACAACATAGATGACTTATATGCACTTCTTGAGAGTTTTACAAGCTAATATTATTCTGTTAATGATAGATTAATTTAAAAGATAATTTTGTTGCTGTAATGTTGGCCTTCTATAAACATATGGAGCTGTTTCATAATAATTGTATACAGATAAAAAACTCTTAGGTTTCTGCATTTTTAATAGCTGTATACAATTAGAATTATGAAACAGCTCATTTTATATTATAAATAATCTTATGTTTAAACACTGATTTCAAGACTTTTTGTTTTAATTAAACTTATGGGGTAAATTATGATTTCAAGGCTTTTGATAATCAAAAATGATTTAAAATTAGTTTTTAATTAAAATTTACAAAACATTATATTAAAATAAGTAAGAATGACTTGAATTAATTTTCACGGTAAAATATAATGATACAAATGTCAAATACCGGGGGGTTTACCGTTGGAATACGACGTAATTATAGCCGGGGCAGGTGCAGCAGGCCTAGTTGCCGCAATTGCCGCTGCAAGGAAAGGCAAATCGGTTCTGATAATCGAAAAAAACACTAAAGCAGGCAAGAAAATTCTTGCAACAGGAAACGGCAAATGTAATTTTACTAACCTGCATCAGACTCCGGAATGCTATAGATCTGAAGACAGTAAATTTGCCATGAAAGTTCTGTCTAATTTTGATCTCAATAAAACATTAAACTTTTTTGAAAATCTTGGTATATTCCCAAAAGAACGAAACGGTTATGTATACCCTTTTTCCGAACAGGCTTCCAGTGTGGTTTCAGTTCTTTTGATGGAATGCGAAAGACTGAAAGTAGAAATTTCATATAATGAAAAAGTTAAATCGGTTATTCGGCCCGATTTTACCGTTGTAACAGTAAGACCTGATAATACGGAAGCGATTTATTACGGTAAAAAATTGATAATAGCAACTGGGGGATGTGCCTCACCAAACCTGGGCTCCGACGGAAGCGGCTATCAACTGGCAAAATCTTTCGGCCATTCAATTGTAAAACCTCTTCCGGCCCTGGTTTCCTTAAAGTCTCCTGATAAATTCTGTAAGACCGTATCGGGAGTACGTACTCAGGCAAAGGTAACGGCTTATGCATCGTCAAAGCCTCTTTCACAGGAAGAAGGAGAAATTATTTTTACCGATTACGGTATTTCAGGAATACCTGTCATGCAGCTTAGCCGCTTTGTTTCCAAAGCTCTGGACAAAAAAGAAGAAGTATTCCTGATTCTGGATTTTTTTAAAGAATATACGAATGATGAGCTTAAAAAGCTGCTTACAGTCCGCTGCAGTCAAAATCCTAATAAAACTCTGGAAGAGATGCTGATTGGCTTATTTAACAACAAATTAAATTATATTCTGATAAAAGAGGCAAAACTTGATCCGGGGCTCAAATGTAAAAGATTAAGCAAAGCAGATATAAATAAATTAGCCGGGCAAATTAAAAATTTTAAAATCAGAATATCCGATACCAATTCATTTGATTTTGCCCAGGTAACCGCGGGAGGAGTATCAACATCAGAAATTAATCCCGATACCTTGGAATCAAAGAAAAAGAAAAATTTATATTTTGCGGGAGAAATAGTAGATGTTGACGGTACCTGCGGAGGGTATAACCTGCAATGGGCCTGGAGCAGCGGATACATAGCCGGAAGTAATGCAGCAAAATAATTTTTCTATGGTTATTTAAATTAATGCTGATCTGGTTTATAATTAAAAATTCAATCAATCTTTTTTAATCGAATGTAATCATATATATACGGAGGAAATTAACGTGCAGGAGAGAAAGGATTTAATAAATAAAAAAAGGATAGTAGTTAAAATAGGTTCTTCATCCCTTACCCATATGGAAACCGGAAATTTGAATCTGGATAAGATGGAAAGGCTGGTCAGAATCCTTACCAATCTAAGAAACCAAGGAAAAGATGTAATATTGGTTACCTCCGGTGCCATCGCCGTAGGAAGAAATGCATTGGGCCTTACGGAAAGACCTAAAGAACGTACTATTAAACAGGCTTGTGCGGCCGTAGGCCAGGCAAGACTTATGATGGTTTATCAAAAACTTTTTGCCGAGTATAACCAGATAGCGGCACAGATTCTTATAACAAAACATACTATGCTTAATGATATAAGCAGGACAAACGCCCAAAATACCTTTAACGAACTGTTAAAAATGGGTGTTATACCGATAGTAAACGAAAACGATACGGTTTCTACCGATGAAATGGATTTCGGAGACAACGACACCTTGTCAGCTGTCGTAACCGCTTTAGTCGGAGGAGACTTGCTGATTTTACTGTCTGACATAGACGGATTTTACACGGATGACCCTCATGTGAATAAAGACGCCACCCTGATATCCTGTGTTAAAGAAATTGACGACGAACTGATGAAAATGGCCAAATCTTCGACAGGATGCAATCTCGGGACAGGCGGCATGGCAAGCAAGATATCTGCCGCCAAAATTGCCAATGCTTCCGGCGCAGATATGGTTATAGTAAACGGAGATGATGTTCAAAATATCAACCGTGTAATAGACGGCAAAGAAGTAGGAACCCTGTTTTTAGCCCATAAAGCAGACAATTTTAACATAATGGATTACTTAAGGACAAAGCAATATAATTCATAAAGAAGATGATACAGAAGAATTTACAGGATAAATAATCAAAAAGTTAAGTCTTTCACAAAAGCATACATATTTCTGTAACCAAACAGGATGGTATTTATGACAAAAAATGAAATCCGTACACTCATGAAAGAAAAAAGAAATAAGCTTTCGGATTACCAAAGGAATGAACTTAATAAAAAAATCCAAGACAGATTATACACCCTGGATTATTTTAAATCATACGAAATGTTATTTACCTACGTTTCTTTCGGTTCGGAAGCCGATACTTTAGCTGTTATTGACACTGCTTTGAAAATGGGTAAAAAAGTTTTTGTACCCAGAGTGGAAGGAAAGGAAATGAACTTCTATGAAATTGACAGCCTAAACGGTCTAATCCGAAGCAAATTCGGGATTTTGGAGCCTGCCGGAAGTAAAAGTCCTTATCTTTTTGCACCGGATGACGGTAAAAAGCTTATGCTGCTTCCCGGTCTTGCCTTTGACAGAAACGGAAACAGAATAGGATACGGGGCAGGATATTATGACAGTTATCTTGGAAGGTATCCGACTAATGGATGGCTAAAAATCGGGCTTGCTTTCAGCTTTCAGGTTACGGATAAGCTTCCGGCTTTCAGTAATGATATAAAGGTAGATTATATAGTAACCGATCAGGAACTGGTCATATGTAAATAATTTTAGAATAAAATCGAGAGGAGGATTTGAATGGATTACTTAAAGGATATCGGAATTAGAGCCAAAAATGCTTCCGTAAAGTTAGCCTTAATGCTTCAGGATGAAAAAAACAATGCACTTAAAGCCTGTGCAGCAGCCCTTCTTAACAATCAGGATGATATTTTGGCAGCGAATGAAAAGGATGTAAATCGTTCCAGGGAAAACGGCGTTAAGGAATCTCTGATTGACAGGCTTATGCTTTCACCTGCCAGAATAAAGGCTATGGCTGACGGCTTGCTTGAGGTATGCGCCCTTCCCGATCCTATAGGTGAAGTATTATCCATGAAAGTAAGGCCTAACGGCCTTGTTATAGGAGAAAAGAGAGTCCCTTTGGGTGTAATAGGCATGATCTATGAATCCCGTCCCAATGTTACAGCCGATGCTTTCGGATTATGCTTTAAAACCGGCAATGCGGTAATTCTTCGTGGCGGAAGCGATGCCATAGAATCCAACAAAGCTATAGTTAAAGCTTTGCACCAGGGCTTAAAAGAAACCGGTATAACAGAGGATGCGGTTTTGCTTATAGAAGATACATCCAGAGAACTGGTTAATAAAATGATGAGAATGAATGAATATATAGATGTATTAATTCCCAGAGGCGGATACAGCCTTATACAGTCAGTAAAGGAAAACAGCAGCATTCCCGTCATTGAAACCGGTACAGGCAACTGTCATGTTTATGTGGACGAATTTGCCAATTTTGAAATGGCTTTGGATATAATTGATAACGCAAAGACACAGAGGTTAGGGGTATGCAATGCCTGTGAATCCCTGGTTATTCACGAAAAAATAAGTGAGTCCTTTATACCTTTGGTTTATGAAAGGCTTAGTGCAAAGGGAGTAGAAATCAGGGCCGACGAAAAAGGCTGCGCTATATGCCCGGGCTGCGTACCTGCCACAGAAGAGGACTTTTATGCGGAATATCTGGATAAAATCATCTCCTTAAAAGTGGTCGCAAATCTGGATGAAGCCATTGCCCATATCAACAAATATAATACCAAACATTCAGATGCCATAATTACCGATAATTACAATAACGCCATGCGCTTCCTAAACGAAATCGATGCTGCAGCCGTTTATGTCAATGCTTCCACCAGGTTTACGGACGGCAACGAATTCGGTTTCGGTGCCGAAATCGGAATCAGCACTCAAAAACTTCATGCAAGAGGCCCTATGGGTCTCAAAGCCTTAACCACTACGAAATTTATTATTTTCGGTAACGGCCAGATCAGAAAGTAATGCCGGCCTTTAAATAAAATATTAATTTGGCGTATAAAAAGTAATACTTTAAAAATTTTAACTTAACATAAAAGTATTACTTACGCTAATTATTTTACATAGTTTTACCCAACAATTTTACTATTCAATTTCAGTAAGAAAGAAGGTGTTTTACTAATGGTTGAAAAAAGGATATATGAATTTCCCTCAACTGATTTTAGAAGTTTTCTAAAGAAATTTAAAAATATAATGCTTGCAGTAATTCTGCTTTTAGCGTTGTTTATATTGTCATTAAATTCATTTTATACAATTAAAGAACAGGAACAGGCGGTTGTAACAACTTTCGGAAAAGCAACGGCTGTCTCGGAAGCGGGCCTTCATTTTAAAATTCCTTTTATCCAAAAAATAAAAAAGGTCGATGCCACAATAAAAGGCTTTCCCATCGGTTACGATGAGGCAACCGACAAGACCATTGAAGCAGAGTCACTAATGATTACCAGAGATTTTAATTTTGTCAATGTCGATTTTTATCTGGAATATAAGGTTTCCGATCCGATAAAGTATCTTTATGCTTCATCGGACCCCGAAACCATACTGAAAAATATGGCCCAAAGCAATATCCGCACTATAGTCGGAAGTTATAATGTTGACAGTGTCTTAACCGACGGCAAATACGAAATCCAATCCAAAATCAAGGATTCTATCGTGGCAAATCTTCTGGAACATGATATAGGCCTTATGCTTGTTAATATTACCATTCAGGATTCAGAGCCTCCTACAGAGCAGGTTATGGAAGCCTTTAAATCGGTTGAAACAGCCAAGCAAGGTAAAGAAACCGCCATCAACAATGCCAATAAATACAGAAATGAAAAACTGCCTCAGGCAAAGGCGGAAGTGGACAGAATCCTTCAGCAGGCCCAATCGGAAAAAGCCAAGAGGATTAACGAAGCAGAGGCTGCTGTAGCCAGATTCAATGAAATGTATGAAGAATACATTAAGAATCCTTATATTACAAAAGAAAGAATGTATTATGAAGCAATGGAAGAGATTCTTCCTTCCCTCAAAGTTATTATAGACAACGGTGAAGGGGATATAAATAAACTGCTTCCTCTTGATTCTCTTACGGAAGGAGGAAATGAATAATGGCAAGGAAAGTTAAAGGTATTGTCGGGATATTGTTTTTGATTATAATAATCGGAGTAATTATAATCGGGTCCAACGCCCTTGTTATTACAAACGAAGATGAATATACCCTTATTAAAAGGTTTGGGAAAATAGAAAGAGTCATAGACAGTGCAGGCTTATCATTTAAGACCCCTTTTGTTGAAACGGTCGATAAACTTCCTAAAAGCATTCAATTTTATGATATGCCTCAGTCAGACGTAATAACAGTCGATAAAAAAGCTATGGTTGCAGATTCTTATGTCTTATGGAAAATAACCGATCCGGTTTTATTTGCCCAGACCTTAAATTCCTCCTTGGTTCTGGCTGAGAGCAGAATTAATACCATAGTATACAATGCCATGAAAAATGTTATCAGCCGCAATACCCAAAATGAGGTTATAAGCGGAAGAGACGGTGAGTTAAATGCTGCTTTTATGAATGATATCGGCGACAGCATGAAGCAATACGGCATTGAACTTATCACCGTAGAAAATAAGCATCTGGATTTACCCAGTGATAACAAGAATGCGGTATTCGAAAGAATGATTTCAGAAAGAGCCCAGATGGCTGCAACATATACAGCAGAAGGCGAATCTGAGGCTCAGATGATCCGTAACAGCACCGACAGAGAGATAGAAATAAGCATATCAGATGCCCAAAAAGAAGCGGCAAAAATAATTGCCGAAGGTGAAGCGGAATATATGAGAATATTGTCCGAAGCATATTCCGATAGCTCAAAAAGTGATTTTTATACCTTTATAAGAGCTTTAGACGCGGCAAGAACATCTTTTGCCGGTTCGGATAAGACCGTTATCTTATCTAAAGATTCACCGATAGCACAGATTTTTTACAATCTGGATTAATTGAATAATATCGGATTTAATTAATCTAATAATATAGGATGTAATTAATCTATTCAAAAGGAAATTCTTATGAATTTCCTTTTGAAATTTATGCAGATTTCCATACTAACTATTAAGCATATCTTTAGCCAAATACCCATATATTGTAGTGAATATAACCGTTTCCTTAGGACATAATTTGGATACGCAGCCGGCCAAAAAGCGATTCTATTATAACCACTCAGAGGAATGTTTTCATTGTATTTCTTGGATTCTTAATATTTTACGATTTGATATGGTTTTTCGTTATTTGAAACATCCTTTGAAATAATATTTGTTTAAATTTTTATGGGTAATCATAATTTTAAGTTTTAATACCGGCATAAATGTAACAGTTCTGAATAGGGAGTCTGCATATGATTATAGATTTTAATAAGCCTCAATATTCTTATATTGATTTAATTTCCGATGCCAATGCCCTGGCCCAAACCTATGGCAATATCTTGCAAAATGTCACGATTGGCAAATCCCATGACAATCGTGACATTGTTATGCTAAAACTGGGGACAGGCAAAAAATATATTCTTTTTTGCGCCGGCGTTCACGGCAGAGAAACCATAAATCCTATTGTACTGTTGAAGATAGCGGAATATTATGCGAAAATATATGAAGAATTTAATAATGCAACAGAAAAATTTGAAAATCTTATAAAAAAACCCGATGGGGATGTTCAAAAGCAGTACAACCGGATGATTTTCGGGAAATGTGTGTATGAATTATTACGTACATATACAATCCTGATTATTCCTCTTTTAAATCCGGACGGATATATGATATCATTATATGGATACAATGCTATTCAGGATCTTGACCTAAGAAAACGGGTAAAAAAAATGGGTATCAACCATACCGAATGGAAATATAACGGCCGGGGAGTAGATATTAACCGAAATTTTCCCTGCAGGTCCTGGAAGCCTAAGGGTCCGAGGGATTATGCCGCCAGTGAAAATGAAACCCAAACTCTTATTCAGATATTTCACCAGTACCGTATAAGATGTTTTTTGGATTTCCATTCAAGGGGCAAGTCCATATATTATTACAGAAACAGCATGACCTCTTCATATAACGAAAATCAATATAAAATCGCAAAAAAATTAAAGGAAATAACCGGATATGAACTGGTTAGTCCGGAAAATGAAATTGAATACGGCGATTCCGGCGGCAATACGGTCCATTATTTTTCAGAGCGGTTTAACAAACCGGCAATTACAATAGAAACAGTTGACGAAGATGCAGGTTTTCCTTTAGATTATAAATACCGGTTTTCAACTTTTGAGGAAATAAAACTGGTATTGTTTATACTGGGAAGCCTGTCACTATAAATTAAATACATAATACAAATGATTTGGAGGTAACTGTGGAAAACATAATAAAAAACGAACTGGAAGCCCAAAGGCAACTAAATATAATTAATGAACTGAAAGAAAGATTTGAAAAGGAATACCAAAAAACCGGCATCAGAAAAACCTTTCATATAGTAACATTCGGATGCCAGATGAACAGCAGGGATTCTGAAAAAATATCTGGTATCTTAAAGCAAATCGGTTATGTTCCGACCGATACTGAAGATGCCGATTTTGTCCTATATAATACCTGTACTGTAAGAGAAAATGCCAATAACCGTGTTTACGGCAGGCTGGGCCACTTATATACCTTAAAAAAGCAACGCCCCGACATGCTTATTGCTTTGTGCGGTTGTATGATGCAGGAAAATACAACGGTAGAAAAAATCAAGAAATCCTATAATTTTGTAGATATAATTTTCGGTACCCATAATATTTTCAAGCTTGCAGAACTTATAAAGACCAGGCTGGATAATGAAAAAACCGGCGGCGACCATTCCGATCATATGGTTATTGATTTATGGAATGATACGGACATGATAGTAGAAAACCTGCCCAATGACAGAAAATATCCGTTTAAAGCAGGAGTTAACATTATATACGGATGCAATAATTTCTGCAGCTATTGTATAGTTCCTTACGTTCGAGGCAGAGAAAGAAGCAGAAATCCCCAAGATATTATTGATGAAATAAAGGCCCTGGCACAAGACGGTGTTATAGAAGTTATGCTTCTGGGACAAAATGTAAACTCATACGGCAAAACTCTTAACCCTCCTACAAGTTTTGCAAAGCTTTTACAGGAAGTCGAAAAAATAGACGGAATACAAAGAATACGCTTTATGACTTCCCATCCTAAGGATTTGTCCCAGGAACTTATAGATGTTTTGGGCTCATCAAAAAAGATCTGCAAACACCTGCATCTTCCTCTGCAATCGGGAAGCAGCAGATTATTAAAGATTATGAACAGAAAATATACAAAAGAAGATTATCTTGATTTGGTGGAAAGAATCCGCAAAGCTGTACCCGATATTGCTCTTACAACCGATATCATTGTAGGCTTTCCGGGAGAAACCGAAGAAGATTTCCTTGAAACCCTGGATGTTGTAAAAAAGGTCCAATACAGCAATGCCTATACATTTTTATATTCAAAACGAACGGGTACTCCCGCCGCCAATATGGATAACCAGGTGCCGGCTGAAGTAGCAAAAGAGCGTTTTGACAGATTGGTTGAAGAAATTCATAAATCTGTGCAAAATAACTCCAAGCGTTATGAAAACACGGTTCAGGAAGTATTGGTTGAGGAAGTCAATGAGCATGACAGTTCCCTGCTTACAGGAAGGTTAAGCAGCAATATGCTCGTACATTTCCCCGGAGATAAAAGCCTGATCGGTAAAATTATACCTGTATATTTAAAAGAAAGCAGAGGATTTTATTTTATAGGCTCACAGTTATAAATAAATATAACATTTGCTTGACATTTAATAAGATAGGAATTTCGCAGGATTTTCCTATCTTATTAATTATATCATAAAATAGGAAATTTATCCTATTATCCTTAGCCATGATTATTTATAACTTATAAAACAAACCCTTGGTTTTACCTTGTGTATATATTTACATTTTAGTATAAATTTATGCATACATTATTTTGTCTTGTACTAAATTAATTTTAGCTATACTTGACAGATTCATAAATACGGTATAAAATTAATTTATTGTATTATTTATAAAATTGAATTTCTAAATAACTTTAGGAGCAAGAAGAATATTTGAAGATTCTACTTGCAAATAAGGTTGTGAATTTACTAGAATTGATTTTGTAATTGTACAATGAAAACTGAATAAGGAGGTGCTCCTGTGCTCGAAGTAATAATTGCGGTTATTGCTACCTTCCTGATAGTTGCTCCTCTGGCTTGGAAACTTGCGATTGCTTATCGTATAAAAGTATATGAGGCTAAGATAGGCAGCGCAGAAGAAAAAGCAAGGGAAATCATAGATGAAGCTTTGAAAACTGCCGAAACCAAGAAAAGAGAAGCTTTACTCGAAGCTAAGGAGGAAGCTCTCAGAGCTAAGAATGAGTTTGAGAGGGAAACTAAGGAAAGAAGAGCAGAGCTACAACGCTATGAAAAACGGGTTCTGACTAAGGAAGAGATTTTGGACCGGAAAACCGAAGCACTGGAAAAAAAGGAAGCTAAACTTGCTTTAAAAGAAGCCGAACTTGATAAATTAAAGCAAGATGTCGAAGAATTCCATGCTAAACAACTACAGGAGCTGGAGAAGATCTCCGGATTAACCTCCGAACAAGCTAAGGAATATCTTTTAAAGACTGTTGAGGAAGAAGTTAAGCTTGAAACCGCTGTTCTCATTAAGGAAATGGAGAGCAGGGCAAAAGAAGAAGCTGACAAAAAAGCCAAGGAATTAATCGTAAATGCAATTCAACGCTGCGCGGCAGACCATGTGGCCGAGACCACAATCTCGGTTGTGCAACTTCCTAACGACGAAATGAAAGGAAGAATTATCGGTAGAGAGGGTCGCAACATAAGAACCCTTGAAACCTTAACAGGCGTAGATTTAATTATTGATGATACACCTGAAGCTGTAATATTATCAGCCTTCGATCCGATCAGACGAGAAGTAGCAAGGATTGCACTGGAAAAACTTATAGTAGACGGAAGAATACATCCTGCAAGAATCGAAGAAATGGTTGAAAAAGCCCAAAAAGAAGTTGATGTGATGATCCGTGAAGCCGGTGAAGCAGCTGCTCTTGAAGCCGGTGTCCATGGGCTTCATCCTGAACTGATTAAGCATCTGGGCAAAATGAAATTTAGGACAAGTTATGGTCAGAATGCTTTGAAACATTCTGTTGAAGTTGCCATTATAGCAGGCTTGTTAGCCAGTGAAATAGGAGTTGATGTAAGACTTGCAAAACGTGCAGGATTACTGCATGATATCGGTAAATCTGTGGATCATGAAGTCGAAGGAACGCATGTACAGATTGGTGTAGATTTGTGTAAGAAATATAAAGAATCGCCTATTGTTATCAATGCTGTCGCAGCTCATCATGGTGATGAAGAGTTCCAGTCTTTGATTGCATGTATAGTTCAGGCTGCAGATACAATATCGGCAGCAAGACCTGGAGCAAGACGAGAAACCTTGGAAACATACACCAACAGGCTTAAACAATTAGAGGATATTACCAATAGCTTTAAAGGAGTAGATAAGTCATACGCTATCCAGGCGGGTAGGGAGATCCGAGTAATGGTAGTTCCTGAACAGATCAGTGATGCTGACATGGTATTACTTGCTCGTGACTTATCAAAGAAAATTGAAAGTGAATTAGAATATCCGGGACAGATCAAGGTTAATGTTATCAGAGAATCCAGAGTAATAGAATATGCAAAGTAAGAAAATTAGAGGGTGTCTTTAAATGACACCCTTTTTTATTAACTTATTTATATAATCAATATAATGAATTCGATTAATACCCCTCTTATTCAATGTACTCCGCTTTTAGACAAATTGCACAATAATTCCGCCGTATACGGACATATGCCTACACTCCAAAA
>Ga0207747_1000091_pt1 | contig 101480 bp, 107 predicted proteins | sample HigsolmetaGSP11D_FD_184839 | JGI IMG/M metagenome (GOLD analysis project Ga0207747, IMG submission 184839) | High solid enriched microbial communities from the Joint BioEnergy Institute, USA - SP1-1-D (SPAdes) | ecosystem: Engineered > Bioreactor > SSF (Solid state fermentation) > Aerobic >...
GTCCAAGTCCGAACTTGTATTCCGGGCGAGCCCGGAATACAAAATCTTATATTCACTTGTCAATGAGCAGCAGAATGAACTGGAAATTGACATCCACTTTGGATTTAAACTTATTATACGAGGAGGGTCTTCATGAAAACGAAAGATGATTTTCTGGAAGGCGCCAAAGTCACAAAAGACAATCAAATTTACGGGACGCCAAACAGCAAAGCAAAAGCCGGAACCGGCAACTCGCCGAACGATGATCTCGGAAAAAGAAAAAAGTAACCGGCAGCCAAGTATTTCTTGGCTGTTTTTTGTCATAAGTCCGGCTTATGGCAGCTGATCTGAAAATGGAAATGGCTTTTTCCCCAGCCGGTCGTATAGTAAAAATGAGGGAGGAGAAAGAATTGTCCCAAATAATCCTGTTCTCATTATCTAGAAATATCCCGGGACACCCAAGAAATTTGACTTATTACTGCAGGCAAGTAGAAAATGCAGGTTCCGAAACAAGGGCCTAAAAATAATATACGAGGGGGATGGAAAATGGACAATAAACAGGATGTGATAAAACAATTCGGCCAAAATCCGGAAAGCTATGTGGAAAGTGCGATCCACCGCGAGGGGAAAGATTTGCAGATGCTTGTTGAAATGGCTTCGCTTCAAGGCGGCGAAAAGTTCCTCGATATCGCAACGGGCGGCGGGCATACCGCTAATATTTTTGCACCGCTTGTGACGGAAGTGGCGGCACTCGATTTAACGGAAGGAATGCTAAAGGCTGCTGAAAATTTTATCAGGGGAAACGGGCATCAAAACGTTACGTTTATTCAAGGGGATGCCGAAAACCTTCCTTTTCCGGATAGGGTATTTGACATCGCCGCCTGCCGCATTGCATCGCACCATTTTTCGAATGTAAAAGGATTTGTCAGAGAAGTGCAGCGTGTGTTAAAGCAGGGTGGGCAGTTTCTTCTGGACGACAATGTCGCTCCGGAAGACGATGAACTCGATCAATTTTATAATACGATAGAAAAATGTCGCGATTACAGCCATTTCAGGGCATGGAAAAAATCGGAATGGGTCCGGATGCTGGAATGTGGCGGATTTGATTTAGTGGAAATGCGCATTTTCAGAAAAACGTTCTATTTTGAAAAGTGGTGCAGGCAAATGAACCTGCCGGAAAAAGAAAAAATAAATTTGAATCGTTTCATATTGGCATCAAATGAAAAAATCAATAACCATTTTCATATTGTGATAGAGGATGGACTGGTACAAACCTTTCAAGGGGAAGCGGTGTTGATCAAAGCCGTTGTACGCTGATAAACGGATACGCGTACTTTTTATAGTACGCGTTTTTTGTGGAAAAATATAATATTTTCAAATGAAAGTTTATTGTTAAAATTCTAATGGAAGCGTATAATCCAAATTGTAATAATATACCATAGGGAGAAGGCGAATAGGGATGAAAAGGTGGAGAAAAATTGCAGGGTGTATTGCCGTCAGTTCGTTGCTGCTTTTCGGCGCAGTTCCGCCTGTTACGCATGCGCAGACAAACAGCACTGTAAACGTCCAGCAGGCGGGGAGCCCGAAAGACGCAAAAATTTTTGGGGATTTGCCGGGGGATACCCAAGTTTCAGTCGATTTGGTCATGAAAATCCAAAATAAGGACAAGCTGGCGCAATTCATCAAGGAAACGACGACACCGGGAAACAAGAATTATAGAGATTATTTATCAGTTTCCGATTTTAGTAAATCATATGGCGCCAAACCGCAAGTAATTAAAAAAGTAACGGATTATTTAAAAAGTTATGGTATTGCAACAAGCGTTGAGCCGAATCACTTAATCATTAAAGCCAACGGGACGGCCGGCCAATTTAACAAGGCATTTTCGGTTCAATTGAAAAAAGAAAAATATAAAGGAAAAACTTTCCATGGAACAAAAGACAAACCGCGAGTTCCGGCAAGCATCGGGCATGACCTGCTCTGCATTTTAGGGTTGTCCAATTATTCGAATTTCAGTTCTCATGTAGTGAAAAGGGTTCCGTTAAGTAAAGGTGAAAGTGTTCCAACCGGCCCGCTGAACTTAACGCCAAACGATCTCATAAAACAATATCATGTCCAGCCGCTTTACGACAAAGGCGCTGCCGGGGATGGCCAAACGATCGGCATTGTGACCCTTGCCGACTTTAATACGGAAGATGCTTACAGCTTTTGGCAACAGCAGGGAATTTCTGTGAAAAATGACCGGATTACAAAAGTGAATGTGGACGGCGGTTCAGGTTGGGACGGATATGATGAAACGACGCTCGATGTTGAGCAGTCGGGTGCTTTGGCACCGCAAGCCGATATCCGCGTATATATTGGGCCAAACACGGATACTGGTTTTGCCGATGCATTTGCCGCAGCCATCGATGAAAATAAAGCACAGCAAATTTCCGTCAGCTGGGGCGAAAGCGAAATGGCTGTAAATTATTTGGTGCAATTGGAAGAAGAATCACCTGCATATGAAGAAGTGTTTAACCAGTTGTTTATGCAGGCTGCCGCCCAGGGTATCAGCATGTTCGCCGCTTCAGGGGATGAAGGGGCGTATGATGCGGTAAAGGAATTCGGTTTAACGTCAGGCGTTACAGGTGCATCATCCTTGTCTGTCGACACACCGGCGGACAGCCCGTACATTACGGCAGCGGGTGGAACAACATTGCCGTTTACGTTCCATTCCAATACGTATAATATTGATGTCACCAACAGCAAAGAACGTGCATGGGGCTGGGATTATCTCTATGACTATTTTGATGCACGCGGCTTCAATAATGTTGATTCATGGGCAAGCCGGTACCTTGCAGGGGGCGGCGGCGGTTTCAGCAAAGTGTTTGCGACGCCGTATTACCAGCAGAAAGTGCCGGGTGTCAATACGTTTACAGGCGTAAAACAATGGACGCCGAACAGCGACGAATCTTCCCTTACCCGTGACGAAACGCCGACGATTGTAAAAGGCACCGGAACAGGGCGGAACTTGCCGGATATCAGCATGAACGCCGACCCGTACACTGGTTATCTTGTATATTTCAGCGATCCGGGGGAACCGGGAGCATATGCGGGTTATGCCACTTACGGCGGGACAAGCTTTGTTTCTCCGCAGCTTTGCGGCCTTTCCGCTTTGATCAACAGTGCAAATGGTTCGCAAGCAGGTTTCTGGAACCCGCAGCTTTATCGTTTTGCCGTCCAGAAAGATTCGCCGCTGCACCCGCTAAACGATAGAGGTGCGACAAATGACAACGGTTTTTACACCGGAACGCCGGGAACAGTTTACAACCAGGCTACAGGGCTTGGGACACCGGACATTTTCGCACTTGCGAAAAAATTGAAATAAACTTTAGATGACTGTTCCAGAAGTTTGGAACGGTCTTTTTCTATTTTTGTATAAAAATAGAAGCGGACATAGCGCATCTTCCATTAGCAGCGAGTGAGGGATAACTTGGCCAATGTTATCCTCGTTTTTTATCTATTTTTAAAAAAGGTATTATTATAAAATAATAAAATATTTGTTTTTTCGATACAAACAATTGTTTTTTTAGAGAAAACATACTAAAATGAAATAGTAACTTGTTACAAAAACTGATAAAGGTATTTTATATGTTTTAAGAATTTTTGGTAGATTGGTGTATTCATGAATGCAGCAAACCATATCACGATCAAGATTGTAGCTGGAGTGAAAGGCATGGAAATAAAAGAATTAAACAGAGGCTTGCGGGCGCGCCATATCCAAATGATTGCGATCGGCGGCACGATCGGCGTCGGGTTGTTTATGGGCTCGGCAAGCACGATCAAGTGGACCGGCCCGTCAGTTCTTTTGGCATACGCCATTGCCGGCATTTTTATTTTTTTTATCATGCGCGCCATGGGTGAAATGATATACGTTGAGCCGAGTACAGGGTCATTTGCCACTTTCGGCCATAAATATATCCATCCGCTTGCAGGCTTTATAACAGCCTGGAGCAACTGGTTTCAGTGGGTCGTTGTCGGCATGTCGGAAATTATTGCTGTTGGTTCCTACATGCAGTTCTGGTTTCCGCATTTGCCGGCATGGATTCCGGGATTCGTTGCGATGGTGATTCTCGGCACCGCCAATTTAGTTTCCGTAAAATCGTTTGGCGAGTTTGAGTTTTGGTTTGCCATGATCAAAGTGGTTACCATTGTTCTCATGATTGTCGCCGGCCTCGGCATTATCTTCTTCGGATTCGGTAACGGGGGGCATGCCGTTGGATTCTCCAATCTTTGGCAGCACGGCGGTTTCTTTACAGGCGGAGCAAAAGGATTCTTCTTTGCATTATCTTTGGTCATCGGAGCTTATCAGGGAGTCGAACTAATCGGGATTACGGCTGGCGAAGCGAAGGATCCGCGGAAAACTTTGACGAGCGCCATCCAAAACATCATATGGCGCGTGTTGATTTTCTATATTGGCGCGATTTTTGTTATTGTCACTGTTTATCCGTGGAATGAACTCAATTCAATTGGCAGCCCGTTCGTGGCGACTTTTGCTAAAATCGGGATTACAGCTGCGGCCGGCTTGATTAACTTTGTTATTATTACAGCGGCTTTATCCGGCTGCAACAGCGGGATTTATAGTGCGGGGCGCATGCTATATACGCTCGGGGTGAACGGCCAGGCTCCGAAAATTTTCACGAAAGTTTCCCGGAATGGGGTTCCGCTTCTGGGGACGGTTGGAGTTCTCGCTGGCCTTTTGATCGGCGTCGTTTTAAGTTATATCGCGCCGAAAAACTTATTTGTATATGTATACAGCGCAAGCGTGCTTCCGGGTATGGTGCCGTGGTTCGTCATTTTAATCAGCCAAATCCGTTTCAGGAAAATTAAAACGGCCAAAATGGCGGATCATCCTTTCAAAATGCCGTTTGCACCGGTTTCCAACTATTTCACGATTGCTTTTCTTCTTATGGTATTAATCGGCATGTGGTTTAACCCTGAAACAAAAGTTTCCTTGATCGCCGGAATCGTATTTCTCGGTGTTGTTGTCGCCGGCTATTACGTGTTTGGCGTCGGACACGCGGCTTCAGTTGCGGAAGAACCGGCTAAAAAGCAAAGCAAAAATTTACTGAACGAGTTAAAATAATGTTCTATAAAAAAAGGGGTTGTCCCAAGCCGGCAAATTGGCAAGGGCACCCCTTTTAAAATGCATTGCAATTGGTGATAGCAAATTTTACGAGAGATTTCTGCGGGAAAAGCAGGCCGGGGCGGGATCGTGCTGAGGCATTACATAAGGAGGCTTGCGGCTCGCGTGAAAGAACGTGAATTTCGGAGTAGTTCACAATCTGTGACCAATTTCCCGACCTGTTTTGCAGAATCAGTGGAAACTCCGGAAAAATCAGCGGAAAGATTCGAAAATCGGCGAAAAGTAGAAACAGCAGGAGAAAGAGCTGCAGTCCCCTTGAAAAATTCCTAACACAAACTTCTTTTCAAAATCCATGAGCCCGCCTGGTTTGTTATTAATTAAAAAAACAATTCAAACAACGGATAAAAAGGATTTCTTGACTTCAAGGTGTTACAGCATTAAAATGCTAGGAAACGGGGTGATGTATTGCAAACCATTCTGCATCTTTTACTGCTCAGCCTGGTTGAATTGGTAAATCTTCTGGGGATCATTATTTTGGTCGGGTTTATGCTCGGGTTTCTTGAAAAATGGACGGTACAAGTTTGGTTCCGTGCGTTCGGCTGGAAGGGCATAGCCGCAACAGCATGGCTCGGCACGCCCGCCCATGAACTCAGCCACGCCCTCATGTGCATTGTATTCGGGCACCGCATTACGGAGATCAGATGGCTGCAGCTGAACAGCGGGGATGGGACGCTTGGGTATGTCAGCCACCAATACAATCCAAATAGCATTTACCAAAAAGTTGGAAATTTTTTTATCGGAACGGCGCCTGTGTTTATGGGGATTTTAAATTTGACTCTCGGGATGCATATTTTAGTGCCGGAATCATACGTGCCTTTTGTTGATGCCGTATATGCCATGGTCCGCGAAGATAAGAGCGGCGGCTGTTCCCTTGCTTTGTTGGGCGGGTCCATCGCCGCAGTCACACAACATTTGTTCACAACAGAAAACTTCGCCAACCCACGTTTTTGGCTCTACTGTTTGCTTGCCGTATGCATTTCTTCGCATATTGCGTTAAGCGCGGCAGATTTAAAAGGTGCTTTCAACGGGTGCGTGACAATTTTCGGAGTAATCGTATTACTGAATCTGCTTTCCTTTGTATTTGGTTTTCATACGGATGATCTTATCGCCAAAATTGCGGCTTATAATTTGTATATCATTGCATTTTCAAGCGTCGCAATCCTTTTCTCGCTGCTTTGGCTGTTTGCGGGGATGGCCTTATGCTTGTTGAAGGGAAGGCGTACATAATAAAAAGGGGCTGCCCGATAAACCGGTAACCGGCAAGGGACACCCCTTTTCAAATTGCGTAATTTTTTGCTGATTGTGAAATTTATGAACATTTGCATAAATAGCTTGCAACATGTGTGAAAACGGGTAAATTTCGCGATCATCATATTATCCCGGCATGGGAAGGTCACTTTTAAGCGGCTGCCCCTGCCCGCTTCGGCTTGATGCTGATCAAAAACGAAGCCACACTGACGGCGATCAGAATAATGCCAAGTAGCAGGAACTTTGCCGGTGTAATTTGGCTGGCAAACACAATCCCCAGCACGACCGAAGAAAGGATCGAACCTAAGTACCGGCATGTCTGAAAAAGGCCGGAACTGGTGCCGACCATATTTTCCGGGGATTCTTCAAGCATTGCGGCCTGGAGGGCAACATTGCCGATGCCGTATCCGATGCCGAGAATAAACAGGATAATGCCCATGAGCCAAACCGGTGCGTTGACAAAGAAAAGCGCCATTAATACGGAACCGGCAATCATGGTGAGGGCGCCAATTCGGATCGGGCCGGCTGTACCGACAGCGTCTATCCATTTACCGGATGCGAGGGAAACGAGAATGCTTGCACCCGACATAAACAGCATCATTAAGCCGCTCGTATGCACGCTAAAATGCAGCCCGTCCTGGAAAAAGCTCGGCAGCCCGAAAAATAAGCAGTAGTTAAATAAATTCAGTACGATAAACTGGACATACACAATTGTTAAAGAAGGATGACGGGCCAAAAAGCGGACATCGATAAAAGGCGTTTTCGACTTCAATTCATACAAAATGAACAAAGCCAGCAAAACGGTGCCGGAAATTGCCGCCCACCATCGCACCGCTGTTTCAAGTGTTAATAGAAAATATAACAGCAGGACTAGCCCGGTTGCAAACAGGAAGATGCCCGCCCAGTCCAGCTGGTGGGTCACGTTTTTCAATGTGGCACCTTTTTTTGCCAGGTCTTTCGGAATCATAAACCAGCCGAGCAACAAGCTGACCGCGATAAAAGGGAAATTCACAAGAAAGATGGACGGCCAGCCCCCGATACCAATCAAAAGGCCGCCGACTGTCGGGCCGAGCGCAGTCATGGCAGAAGCGAAAATCGACAGCACCGCCAAAGCGGAAGCCTGGTTTTCGTGAATGTGCTTGCGGATCAGCGCCACCCCTGAAGGATAAATCGCGCTTGAACCGATGGACTGGAACAAGCGCATCACAAGCAGCACGAAAAATGCCGGGGCAAGCGGTGCTCCGAATGCCGAAACCGCAACGAGCAAAAGCCCTGCGAGAAATATTTTTTTACACCCAATCATATCGCCGATTTTCCCCGTCACAGGCTGTGCGACTGCACTTGCCAAATAAAAGGATGAAATCAGCCATGACACCGTTGGAAAACTTAAATGGAAGTCTTTCTGGATGCTGTGGAGGGCGAGCGAAATCATCGATGAGTTCAGCGGGTTCAACATCGTTCCGGATGCAATTGCCGTTAAAAATACTGTTCTTTTAGATAAAGCCATACGTTCATTCGCCTCACTCGTAATAGGAAACCTTTCCGACAGGCTATCCATTCAATCTTTTTCATTCTTATAAAAACAGGAATATGATACTACAAATATTTTGGATATGCAAATATTAAGATGGTGAAGAATGCATCCCATTTTGAGATTGGCGCTTTTTCTGGCATAATAAAGAAGCAAAATCGATAGAATTGAGGTTGGAAGATGAAAGTAAAAATCAATCGCAACGCAGCAAAAGTGTTAAAGAATATGCTGAACTCGGAAGAGGCGGAAGGGAGAATGATCCGTGTTTATGTAACCCATATGCATGGCGATCATGCCCATTACGGCATTATGTTCGATACGCCGGGGGAGCATGACGAAATTGTGAAAACAGACAAGGATATTGATATTCTCCTTGATTCCCGCGAATCGTTTCTGGACGGCATCTGGATCCAATATTTTTATGTCCCGCAGGAAGAGTTTGTCATCACGAATCCGAGGATTGAGCGCGAGCACGGTCATCACCATCATCATTAATTTGAGAAACATTACAAAGATGAAAATTTTCCCAAAAATCCATTGACGGATTCCGGCAGGCGTGCTACAATATGGCTACTAAAATAAAGTACGGAAAGGAGGCTGCGTGCGATGAGAAGAATGCAAAACCCGCAAAAATTTGCACAATTCCATATGCACGCAGCCTTTGCGGTTTCTGCCTGACCGGGCTTTAAGTTGCAAGAAAGCCGCATGGCATGTTATGTGCATCGCCTTGCGCATTTTTATGAAAGCATAGTATTGCTCGTCATAAAGAGCGTGCTGTGCTTTTTTGCATTTTTAAAGGAATTCAGCTGATCAGGCTGTTCTCATATTATCCGGCAAAAGAGAAGGAGAGGAAATGAGGAAAAGAATGGTTTGGCTTTTCAATTTTGCTGAGAAAGAGAGCGGATAGAAGAAAATTCGGAAGGAGGACGACGGTTTGTTTAGCGTACTGGGGAAATTGCGCTGGTTTTTTAAAACATACTGGAAAAGATATACGATTGCGGTTCTTGCGCTCTGCATCGTGAATTTGTTGGAAGTCGTTCCGCCGATGATTGTTGGCGATTCCATCGATAAGATTTTTAACGGGGGGATGACGGCGCAAATTTTTACCTATTATATTGCCGGAATGCTGGCCATTGCGGCTGCGCTGTACGGGCTGACGTACATATGGCAGTACAATTTGTTCGGCGGTGCGTTTATCGTGGAAAAAACGCTGCGTTCCCGGCTGATGAACCATTTTTTGAAGATGGCGCCCCCTTTTTTTGAGAAAAACCGGACGGGGGACTTGATGGCGCGTGCCACGAACGATCTGCGCGCGGTATCGCAGACGGCGGGCTTCGGTATCCTAACGCTTGTCGATTCGACAATGTATATGCTAACGATCATCATTACGATGGGCTTGCTTGTATCTTGGAAATTAACGCTCGTTTCCGTATTGCCGCTCCCTTTTCTTGCGGCAGGCATCAAAGTGCTGGGCGAAAAAATCCATAAGCGTTTTACGGTTGCCCAGGATGCATTCGGGGACTTAAATGACCGCGTGCTGGAGTCGGTGGCGGGCGTCCGCGTCATCCGTGCCTATCATCAGGAACAGGCGGATGAAGCGAAATTCCGGATGATGACAGAAGACGTTTATCACAAAAACATCGCGGTTGAAAAAATCGATGCGCTTTTTAATCCGCTCACGAAAATCATTACCGGGCTGAGTTATACAATTGGTCTTGCATACGGCACATATTTGGTCTTCCGGCAGCAAATCACCCTTGGGAACCTCGTCTCCTTTAATGTGTATTTGGGGATGCTGACATGGCCGATGTTTGCGATCGGCGAGCTGATGAATGTTATGCAGCGCGGCAATGCCTCACTCGACCGCGTGCAGGAAACATTGCGGTACGAGGAAGATGTGAAAGATCCGGATGTGCCGAAAACCGTTGAAAACCCGGATGAGATCGACTTCCGGAATTTTTCATTCCAATATCCGCAGTCCCGTAATAAGAATTTGCGGGACATCCATTTGCATATCCATAAAGGCGACACCATCGGGATTGTCGGGAAAACCGGAAGCGGCAAAACGACGCTGATTAAACAGTTGTTGCGCGAATATCCGCTTGGGAGCGGGGTGCTTTCGGTTTCCGGGACGCCAATCGAGGAACTGGAAAAAGGGAAAGTCCGTAGCTGGATCGGATATGTGCCGCAGGATCATATCCTGTTTTCCCGGACGGTAAAAGAAAACATTCTTTTCGGCGTAGACACGTCATCGGAAGAAGAACTACAGAAAGTGATCCGGATTACCGCTCTTGAAAAAGATATCGGGATGTTACCAAACGGATTGGATACGCTTGTCGGCGAAAAAGGCGTGGCGTTATCCGGCGGCCAGAAGCAGCGGATTTCGATCGCCCGGGCACTGATAAAAAACCCGGAAATTTTAATCCTCGATGATGCCCTTTCTGCAGTTGACGCGAAAACGGAATCGGCTATCATTGCGAACATCCGGAAAGAACGGCAAAATAAAACGACCATCATCGCGACACACCGGCTGTCGGCAATCGAACATGCGCAATGGATTATCGTCTTGGACGGGGGCCGGATAGCGGAAGAAGGCACGCATGAACAATTGCTTGAAAGACGCGGCTGGTATTATGAGCAGTACATGCGCCAGCAGGTCCTTGCGTCGCACGAGGAGGTGAAAGCATAGTGGCTGCCAAACGTCTTATCCAATATGCGCTAACGTTTAAAGGCATCATTATTACCGCTTTGGCGGCGCTGATGGTGGCGGTTGGTGCTGATGTGCTTAGTCCGATCGTTTCAAAAAATATGATCGACCACCATATTACCGGGATTGAAAGCGAGTGGGTGGAAACGGCCAAGTCACCGCAGGCCGTAGCCTACGGAAGCCGTTATTATAAACGGTTAGCATATGCGTCTGAAGAGGAGAAAAAAGGGAAAAAGGTTTCAATCGTGCAGGTTGGCAAAAACTTTTACTTCGCGGAAGGAAAAGTGGAAACCGACGGAAAGCATTCAATCCGGAACGGAAAAGTCTATGTCACCTATAACGGGAAAACAACAACCTATCCGGCTGTACGGTTGTCTTATTCGGAAGTGCTGCGTTTTTACAGTCCGGAAGTCCCATATATTATCAACCTACTAGTCCTATATTTTGCCCTCTACATTGTGTCGGGCCTCGGTCAGTTTGCACAGTATTTTTATCTGCAAAAAGCGGCAAACCGGATCATCCAGAAAATGCGCAACGATGTGTTCAGCCATCTGCAAAAGCTGCCGATCCAGTTTTTTGACAATTCGCCGGCCGGAAAAATCGTTTCGCGCATTACGAATGATACGGAAGCCATCCATGAGCTGTATGTGGCCGTGCTGTCGAATTTTTTCAGCGGCGCCATTTATATCATTGGTATCTATATTGCGATGTTTTTACTTGATTGGAGGCTCGCGATGATCTGCACGGTTTTAATCCCGGTTTTGTTCATTTGGATGCGGGTGTACAGAAAGTTTGCACAAAAATATAATTACATGATCCGTTCCAAAGTAAGCGAAATGAACGCGATGATCAATGAATCGATTCAGGGGATGCCGGTTATCCAGGCTTTCCGCCGCGAAAAACAAACGAAGAATGCTTTTGAAAAACTGAATGGGACGCATTTCCGCTACCAAAAAAAATTGCTTGTTTTGAATTCCTTGTCGTCCCATAACTTAACCGGTATTTTGAAAAACTTGGTGCTCGTCTCGTTCCTCTGGTATTTCGGGCACGATGCGGCTTCAGGGCTTGTTTCGGGGCTATCGGTCGGCCTGCTGTATGCGTATGTGGATTATATTAACCGGTTGTTTAACCCGATCAGCAATATTGTAAACCAGTTTGGTAATTTGGAGCAGGCAATTGTTTCCGGCGAACGGGTTTTTAAACTGCTGGGCGAAAAAGGAGAAGATGTTAGCAGCGAAGCAGTGCCGCGCTTTAAAGGCCATGTCGTTTTTGACCATGTATACTTTGCCTACAAAGAAAATGAATACGTGCTAAAGGACATCGATTTTGAAGCAAAACCGGGCGAAACAGTTGCGCTTGTCGGTCATACCGGTTCCGGAAAAAGCTCGATCATGAATGTGCTGTTCCGGTTTTATGACTGTACGAAAGGCGAAATCCGCATTGACGGCACCGATATCCGGTCGCTTCCCCGGCAGACTGTGCGCGAACATATGGCGATTGTGCTTCAGGACCCGTACTTGTTTACAGGCACCATTTATTCGAACGTGAGTCTTGGCGATCCGCGCATTACACGGGAAAAAGCAGCCGCTGTTTTAAAAGCAGTCGGCGCCGATAAAGTGCTTGGGAATCTTGAAAAAGGGCTGGATGAGCCGGTGATCGAAAAGGGAAGCACCCTTTCTTCCGGCCAGCGCCAATTGATTTCTTTTGCGCGCGCGCTCGCTTTTGACCCTGCCATTTTAATACTGGATGAGGCAACTTCAAATATTGATACGGAAACTGAAACGCTAATACAGGAAGCAATGGATGTGCTGAAAAAAGGGCGCACAACTTTCATCATCGCCCACCGATTGTCCACAATCAAAAATGCGGACCAGATTTTGGTGCTGGACCGCGGCCGGATTGTTGAACGGGGAAACCACGAGGAACTGATGGGAAGAAAAGGTAAGTATTACCAAATGTATCAGATGCAGCACGGAAACCGGGCGGAAGAAGCAGGTTAATGGGCAGGGCGCACCGTAAATGCCGGTGGTGCGCCTTGTGAATAGGTAAATGTTTATTCCCTTTTTGCCGTTTTTGGTAAAATAGAATATAGAAGAAACTTCATATCGTCCGGGAAGGGAAATATGATGAAGAAGGGAAGTGATCGTTTGCCAATTATGGAAGATGAAGAAAGCTATGTGATCCATGAACTGAGCCAAAGCCTGGTTGCGGCGAAGCACACGACCGTCTTTACAGGTGCCGGAATGTCGACGGAAAGCGGGCTTCCTGATTTCCGTTCATCCACAAAGGGGTTATGGAAAAAAGTGCATCCTGAAACGGTTGCAAGCGTATCGGCGATGAATGAAAACGTGCAAAGTTTTATTGATTTTTATTACGAGCGGATGAAAAGCCAGCAGCAAGTGGAGCCCCATGCCGGCCATACCATTTTAGCCGTTTGGGAAAAACAGGGGCTGATTTCATCCATTATTACGCAAAATGTTGACGGACTGCACCAGGATGCCGGCAGCAGCAATGTCATCGAATTGCACGGCACTTTGAGAAAATGCCATTGCAACCGCTGCGGCAAGGAGTATCCGGATACGGCCTTTCTGAAAGGTGATTACAAGTGCGCTTGCGGCGGATTGATCCGGCCTTCCGTCGTTCTATTCGGCGAGAGCCTGCCGTTTGATGCGTTTTACAAGGCAAGCGAAGAAACGGAACAGGCCGACCTCTTTATCGTGCTCGGTTCCTCGCTTTCAGTGACGCCGGCCAACCAGTTTCCGCTTGCCGCAAAGAAAAACGGCGCGAAGCTGGTTATTGTCAACATGGAACCGACGGAACTGGATTATGCGGCGGATTTGGTGATAAGGAACTGGAAAATCGGTGAACTGCTTGAAACGGTAAACCGGTTTGTTTAAAAAATTTACCCCCCGCGTATTACAGCGGGGGCTTTTGCTTACTCTTTAAATCCGGTGTTGGCTTTTACCGTTACTTCCGCGAACCGTTTTGCATCCTGTTTATTGGAAGCAACAGCCAATATAGGAGCCGATAAATCCGATCGGAACGGAAAAAATCGCCGGATTGGTCAGCGTGATGAGCGGGTTCACGGAAAAATGGCCGCCCCTTCAACAGGGAAAAACACATTCGGGCTGACCGCCACCAGTACAAGTGAAGAGATCAGGCCGCAAAGCATACCTGTGATCGCGCCTGCGGTATTAAATTTTTCCAATAAATCGTATAAATCATGACCGGCAAATTTGCGCTCTCCGCCACGCAAAAGGCAAGCGTAACGAGAAAAGCTACGTTCATTTCCTGCGCAAACAATGCGAGCAACGAAAATACCGCAACACCGATGGAAGCATAACGGGCCGCAAGCATCTGCTGTTTCTCAGACACCTGTCCTTTTTTAACAATTTGGCCGTAAATATCATGCACAAATGCTGATGCACCGGAAAGCACAAGGCCGGAGACCACCGCCAAAATGGTTGCAAACTACAGCACAACGTGATAAGCGACAAGATAACCGAAGCTGTAGAAAAATCCGTCAATCCCGTTTAAAGCAATCATTCCGGAAATGCCGAGGAAAGAAGCCGCGGATAAATAATTGCCGGCAATCGCCATGCCGTTTTGCCAGCCGCTTAAGCCCCCGCCCGCCGTGTAAAATTCGTTAGCGGTTTTCGTGTGTTTTGTGGCGTAGTAAGTGATGACGAGCGTCAAGGCAACAATAATGATAACGATTTCATTCATACAACTTTATCCCCCTTTTGCATATGCTTATCAAGGACATCCTGCGCCAGCCGGTCAATGGTCAAAAAAGCGGTTTTCTGACGTATACGGTACATAAGATCCAAGTCATCACAAATTGAGAAATTGCAAATACCCAGGTCCATGTAATATCACCGGCATACGGACGGTTCAACACTTTAGAATATGAGGTTAAAACGGGAAGGGAGAAATAAAAAACAAGAAAGAAGGCGGTAAGCGGTACTATAAATTTCTTTTTCTCTGCCATCAGCTTTTAGAGTTTGGGACTTGATGCAATCTGTTCAAAATCCACATTTGACGAATGATTGCGTACCAATTTCTCCATAAATGCGACTCTTTTTGATGGAATTTCCCCTAATCGTAACGGATTGTTCACAAAATTGCAATGTTATTTTTAGATAATTAAAAAAATAAAATGCGACCACAGAATAGTTTACGAAAAGAATGATTTGTGGAAGAAAAAATATGATTGCAATGCCGTTTATACGCGTATAAATGAAAAAAACGAATGAGAGGTGCAGAATGCCGATTTTTGTAAATGAAAAAACGCAGGAATTTCATCTGCAGAATAATGGGATCAGTTATATTTTTGGCGTCATCAGCGAGAGCGGGCAGCTGGAGCACTTATATTTCGGGAAAAAAATCCGCCACCGCCCGTCTTTCCAACATTTAAAGGAAAGAAGAAGGCACAGTGCTTCGACGAACCGCATTGAAGGCAGCTATACGACATCCCTCGAATACATCAAACAAGAATACCCTGCTTACGGCACAACAGATTTCCGTATGCCTGCATATGAAATCAGGGACAAAATGGGGAGCACCATTTCTGATTTCCGTTACCGGGGGTATTCGATCCGTAAAGGCAAGCCGAAACTTGAAGGACTGCCGGCAACCTATACAGAAAACATCCATGAGGCGGAAACGCTTGAAATTTATTTGTTTGACGATGTGCTTGGGGGGGAGCTGATTTTATTTTATACCATTTTTAACGGCTGGGACGCTATTACCCGTCATGCGGTTTTTTCAAATAAAGGCGGGGAACGTTTTTATTTAAATGCAGCGATGAGCGCAAGCATTGATTTTCCTGATTCCGATTTTGAAATGGTTACACTTGCCGGGGCATGGGCGCGCGAGATGGATGTGCAGGCAAAGCCGCTGGGGAGGGGAATCCAATCTGTATACAGCGCAAGAGGGGCAAGCAGCCACCAGTTCAACCCTTTTCTTGCGCTGAAAAGGCCGGATGCGACAGAAGGAAGCGGGGAAGTATACGGCTTCAGTCTTGTGTACAGCGGAAATTTTCTTGCCCAAGTTGAAGTCGATAACTTTCACGTGACACGTATCATGATAGGTATTCATCCGTTCCAGTTTAAGTGGAAACTGAATCCGGGCGAAACTTTTACAACGCCGGAGTGTGTGATCGTCTATTCCGTCCGGGGCCTGAATGGTATGAGCCAAACGTACCATGAACTGTACCGCACCCGTCTTGTCCGCGGCATTTGGCGGGATAAACCACGTCCGGTTTTATTCAATAATTGGGAAGCAACCTACTTCCGTTTTACTGAAGAAAAGATTTTGACGCTTGCAATGGAATCAAAAAAATTAGGGATTGAGCTGTTTGTGCTTGATGACGGCTGGTTCGGCAGGCGGGACAATGACAAAAGCTCCCTCGGGGACTGGGAGCCGAACCTTGAAAAACTACCGGGCGGAATCAAAGGGTTGTCGGAAAAAATCGAGGCGCTCGGTATGAAATTCGGCCTTTGGTTCGAACCGGAGATGGTGAACAAAGATTCCAATTTGTACCGGAAGCACCCGGATTGGGTCATCTCAGTTCCAGGCAGGCCGATGTCGCACGGACGGAACCAATATGTGTTGGACTTTACCCGGGACGAGGTCGTGGATTATGTTTTTGAAGCGATGAGCAGAACAATCCGGGAATCGAAAATTTCTTATATCAAATGGGACATGAACCGGAATATGACGGAAGTATTTTCAAAAGCATGGCCGAAAAGCAGGCAGGGGGAAATTTTCCACCGTTATATTCTCGGGGTGTATAAGCTATACGAAAAATTAATTTCACATTTTCCAAATATACTTTTTGAATCATGCGCAAGCGGGGGAGGGCGGTTCGATCCGGGCATGCTGTATTATGCGCCGCAGACTTGGGCGAGTGATGACACGGATGCGGTCGAAAGATTGAAAATCCAATATGGAGCATCACTCGTTTATCCGCTTTCCTCCATCGGCAGCCATGTATCCGCTGTGCCGAACCATCAAACAGGAAGGATCACGCCGCTTGAAACACGGGCAAATGCCGCTTATTTCGGCGCCTTCGGCTATGAACTCGATCTTACGTCTTTAACCGTTGAAGAAAAAACCGCCATAAAAAAACAGATCGCTTTTTTCAAAGCAAAACGTGCCCTGTTCCGATTCGGCCGCTTTTACCGTTTGTTAAGCCCGTTCCCCTCCAATGAAGCTGCCTGGATGGCCGTATCCTCGGACCAAAAGGAAGCGGTCGTGGGATATTACCGGGTACTGGCACAGCCGAATCCGCCTTTTTCACGCATCCGGCTTGCGGGGCTTGATCCGGGGATGCTGTATGCGGTGGATGGATACGGCGAACCGGTTTATGGCGATGAATTGATGCAAGTTGGCCTCCTCCTTGATAAAATAGAAACCAAAGGTGATTTTGTATCATCCTTGTATTGCATCCGTGCTGCCGAAAAAGACGGATAAATATATGGTATATATCAATAAAAACGGGCAAGGGTAACCCTTTTCCCGTTTTTACCTTTTTTTCAATTGTTCCTGCGCCAAGCGGACCAATTCTTTCACCATGCTCCCGCCGATCGGCCCCTCGATTTTGCCGACCTGTTCGGCGGTTAATCTTCCGTTGTAGCCTTTTTGGAGTGGAATCCCCTGGACATCCGCTACTACAAATTTTACGTCGTCCGGCTGGTCCGCATCGGTATGGAACCCCTGTTTTGCCATAACATCCGCTTTAAAGCGGTCGAGCGCATTCCTGGATCCTGCAACGAGCGGCTTTCTTTTTCTTCTAGGTATCGTATCACCTCTTTTTTAATATGTGAAACGAGTGCGGTTTTCATTCCGAATGCTCCCGCGGAAAAGTCTATATTTTTTGCAAAAATCTTAAAGGATATTTAAAACTTATATCGAATATTTGTATAATATAAACTGTAATAATACAGTAAACTCAAAGGGAGTATGCAACATGAAAAAGGCTTTTTTCGGTGCATTGCAGATCGGTTTGCTCTGGGTGATATACGAAATCGGGCTGGAAGCGGTTAAAATGCTGCATTTGCCGATACCGGGGAATGTGTTCGGCATGCTGCTGCTTTTTCTATTGCTTGCAACAGGCATATTGAAATTGCAGTGGATAGATATGGGCGCCACCTGGATATTAAAGCATTTATCATTCTTTTTTATCCCGATCTCTGTCGGGCTGATGACGCTCGGTACCGTTTTTATCCATGAGGGGCTTGTGTTGTTTCTGATCTTGGCTGTCAGTGCGGCAGCCGGCATTTTGGGGACGGGGATTTCCGCACAATTTTTGGCAAGGAGCCGTGAGGAAAGCCATGAGCAGCAGCATAGCCACTCTTTATAGCATTTTCGTGACCGTGTTTGTCTATTTGTTGTCTTTACGGTTATCGAAAAAATACCCGTCCCCGTTTACAACACCTGTTTTTTTCAGCACAGTTGCCGTGATACTCATCCTGTTGGCCAGCCATGTCCCTTACAAAGAATATCTACCCGCAAAAGGACTGATGACTTATTTTCTCGGCCCGGCTACGGTCGCGCTTGCCGTGCCGCTTTATAAAAACAAGGCCATCCTGCTCCACTATTCGATGCCGGTATTGGGCGGCATGCTTTCAGGCAGTGTGCTCACCGTCGGGATTGCGTTGATCCTCGCGAAAGTGTTCCGACTGTCCAATTATATTTTTGCTTCTCTTGCGGTTAAATCGATCACGGTTCCGGTAGCGAGCGAAGTGGCAAAAATCATCGGTGGAAACCAGGTGCTTGTCGCCGGTTTTGTTATGATTACAGGTATGCTCGGGGCAATGTTCGGTTTGAAACTATTGACATGGGCCAAAATTGATGACCCGATCTCCAGGGGGCTTGCGCTTGGAACCATTTCCCACGGCATCGGCACCGGTGAAGCCGTTAAGGAAGGCGACCTGCAGGGGGCCGTGTCGGGTGTTGCAATGGGTTTAACCGCGATTTTGACTTCTTTTATCCTCCCGTGGTTTTTTTAAGCGGGATGAATATATTTTTACAAAAGTGGGGTAGATGCATATGATGAACACGCCGCTTTTGCTCTCTTCCTTAATAGAGAGGGCTGAGCGCTACTTTCCGAGGAAACTGGTGGTGTCGCGGACGCACACCGGCATACAGCGGATACCGTATGCCGAGATTGCCAAGCGGACGCGCCGGCTTGCCAGCGCCTTGGAAAAGCTTGGCATGAAAAAAGGCGACAGGATCGGGTCTTTTGCCTGGAACCACCACCGCCATTTAGAAGCGTATTTTGCAGTGCCGTGCCGTGGGGCTGTCCTGCATATGGTGAATATCCGGTTGTCGGAAGACCATCTTGCTTATGTCATCAACCATGCGGAAGATAAAATTCTTTTAGTGGATGTTGATCTCGTTCCTCTCATTGAAAAAATCTGTGACAGGCTGAAGACGGTGGAGCATTTCGTTATCATGAGCGATAGCAAAACGCTTCCGGAAACAACGCTTTACCCTGTATCTTCTTATGAAGCAATTTTGAATGAAGGAGATGAAGATTACCCGTTTTTGCATGGCCTCGATGAAAATGCGCCTGCTGCCATGTGTTATACTTCGGCAACTACCGGTTACCCGAAAGGTGTTGTCTATTCCCACCGCGGCCTTTACCTTCACAGCATGGCGCTAGGCCTTGCGGATAATCTTGGTGTTTGCGAACAAGATGTGGCGATGCCGGTCGTCCCGATGTTTCATGTGAATGCATGGGGTCTGCCGTATGCCGCCGCCTGGTTCGGCGCAACACAGGTGCTTCCCGGCCCGTCTTTTACACCGGAGCTGCTGGCTGGACTGATTGAAAAAGAAAAAGTGACAATTACGGCTGGCGTCCCGACGATATGGATCGGCATGCTGAAAGTGTTACAGGAAAAACAATACGATATCAGCAGCCTGCGTCTCATTGTCAGCGGGGGAGCAGCATCACCAAAAGGGCTGATCCGCGCTTACGAGGAAACATACAAAGTGCCGTTTATGACCGGATACGGGATGACGGAAACTTCTCCGATTGTCTCCGTTGCATCCTTAAAAAGCAGCATGAAAGATGATACGCTGGACCAAATTATTGAAACGAGGGGAAAAACAGGCCTGCCGGTTCCCGGGGTTGAAGTAAAAGTCGTAAATGAAAAAGGGGAAGTGCCATGGGACGGGAAAACGATGGGCGAACTTACCGTTAGGGGCCCTTGGATTGCGGATGAATATTACCGTGACAACAGTAGGCATGAAGCCTTTAAAAATGGTTGGTTATTTACCGGGGATATTGCGGTTATCGACGAAGAAGGCTACTTAAAAATTACCGATCGAACAAAAGACTTGATAAAAAGCGGAGGTGAATGGATTTCTTCCGTTGAACTCGAAAACGCTCTCATGTCCCATGAAGCAGTGTTCGAAGCGGCGGTCATTGCTGTCCCACATCCGTTATGGCAGGAACGCCCGCTCGGCTGCGTCGTTTTAAAAAACGGCTATGAAAATAAAGTCACCGCCCAAGTGTTGAAAGATTATTTAAAAAAGCAGTTTGCCTCGTGGTGGATCCCGGATGACATTATATTCGTAAAAGAGATCCCAAAAACCTCGGTCGGCAAATTTTTAAAGCGGGCGTTGCGCGAACAGTTGCAGAACCATTATGCGAGCGCCCAATAGAAGGGCAAAAGCCGGAATCTTCCCGTGGATTTCGGCTTTTACATTCGGTATGATATAAAGGAAAGATGTGAAAGGGAAACGAGAAAGGACTTATACGGAAATGCCAAAATCATCCAAGAGGAAACAGAACCGGCGCAAAACATTCATCATCCTATTGATCCCGGTGTTGGTCATCGGCTATTACTTGATTTCCCATGAAGAAAAAATAGAGAAAAAATACAACTCCTACATACCGAAAAAATATATGGCAATATACTTGGAAGCACAAAAAGTTTACGGGGTTCCCTGGTATGTGCTTGCTGCCCATCACCGGGTTGAAACGAGATTTTCAACATTGAAGCCAATGGTTTCACCGGCCGGGGCAGAGGGGCCGATGCAATTTATGCCGTGCACTTTTGTCGGATGGAAGCACCCGTCATGCAGCGGGCTTGGAAAAGGGAATATCCCCGAAAAGGAAAAAACGGACCCGGCTGTAATCAAAAAGTACGGGGGATACGGCATCGATGCGGACGGGGACGGGAAGGCGGACCCGTTTGACGATAAAGACGCCATCTTTAGCGCGGCAAATTACCTTGCGAAAAATGGCGCGGCGGACGGCCAGATTGAAAAAGCCGTCTACTCCTACAACCACAGCAACAAATATGTATCCGAAGTGATGTATTATGTCCGCCTGTATAAAAAAGAAGGCGCGCAGGAAGTAAACCGGTAAAAAAGGGCGGGACCGTCCGCCCTTTTCCATTATGCTTTTCTGGCAGTTCTTAAAATAAAGCTCAATACAAAAACAAGTATGATGGCGCCGATCAGAGCTGGAATAATCGCCATACCTGCAACGGCCGGGCCGAAATTCCCGAAAATTGCGCCCCCGAGCCATGCGCCGATGATTCCCGCAATAATATTGCCGATGATACCGCCCGGGATATCCCTGCCTAAAATGAGGCCTGCAAGCCATCCAATAATCCCACCTATGATTAAATATAAGATAAACGACATTTTACCATTCCTCCTATTCTTTCTATATGGGGCTAAACATAAAGGACAGTATTCAAAAACGTCTAAAATTTACACATTTTTGCGTGCACCGGTGAAGGCGGGGCCAGTCCCTGCCTGCTTGAAGTCTTACATATCGTGTCCTGCGTTATGTTTTTGCCTCGTATGGTTGCGGTTTTTTACTTTTTTTGACCCGCTTAAGGGTTCTGGCTGCCCGCCGTTGTTTACTTTCGGCTGGTTTCTGTGCATATCGTTGCTGTCGTTTTTGTTTGTCAAATTCCATCCCTCCTTTTTATACTTTTTGCTTTTTTGAAGCCGGTTATACGGAATATTTGCGGAAAAATGGTATACACTAACCATTGCAATTTTTTTGAAGGAGAGATGACAATGCCTTACCATAAAGACAAGCAGCAGGCGTTCCAGGCAGCCCAGCAAAGCAAGAACCAGACGGAAGATATTTACCGGGATTTCGTTGTGGACAGCGAAGACTACGGCCATCATTTAAAACATTTAAAAGAAGAAATCAATGAAACATACCAGCAGATTGAAAACGCGCTCGAAGTGGCCAGCGAAACGCAGCGTCCGCAATTGGAGCGTTTCCGCAACGATTTGGATAAAATCGTGAAAAAAGTAGATGAAAAATAAGGCGGGGGAGCACCCTGCTTTTTTCATATGGTTGTCTGCCTGAATCTGGTATAATATTGAAATGTATCGGGTCTGCACAAAAAAATATGGTTTATAACAAAAAATTGCATTTATTTAGGAGGGAACAGTATGGTATTATCGGATTTTGAACGGAATTTACAGAAATATGCGAAATTGCTTGTGTCTAAAGGTATAAATGTCCAGCCGGGAGATTGGGTAAAAGTGTATATCACGACAGACCAGGCAAAACTCGCACGCCTTGTCGTGAAAGAAGCTTATGCGCTCGGTGCCGAAAAGGTTATTGTCGACTGGTCTGACGACGAAATCACAAAGCAGCATTATCTGAACCAGCCGGAGGAAGTGCTGACCCATATTCCGGACTATAAAATTGCCGAAACTGAAGATCATGTGCTAAACCATAAAGTCAGCCGGCTTTCAATTTTGTCAAGCGACCCAGGGCTGTTGGATGAAATTGACCCGCATAAAGTCGCCGCTTATCAAAATGCGGCATCGAAAGCGTTCAAGGCGCAGCGGGTGGCCACCCAAAATGATGATATAAAATGGACGGTCGCAGCAGCGGCGGGTGCCGGCTGGGCTGCAAAAGTGTTCCCGGATTTAAAAACGGAAGAAGAGCAAGTCGATGCCCTTTGGGACCAAATTTTCAAGACGTGCCGAGTGTACGCCGACGATCCTGTTGCCGCCTGGGAAGAACATAAAAAGATTTTGAACGAAAAAGCGGCAAAATTAAACGAAATCCAATTTGACGCGCTCCATTATACGGCGCCTGGCACGGATTTGACACTGGGCCTCCCGAAAAACCATATTTGGGCGAGCGCGGGAAGCTTTAACCCGAAAGGCGAGGAGTTCATTGCCAATATGCCGACAGAAGAGGTATTTACCGCTCCTGATACCCACAGGATGGAAGGCGTTGTCCGCAGCACAAAACCTTTAAGTTATGCCGGCACGTTAATTGAAGGGATTGTTGTCCATTTTAAAGACGGCAAGATTGTGGACATTTCTGCCGAAAGAGGCGGTGAAGCGATCAAAAAACTCGTTTTTGAAAACGAGGGGGCAACTGGGCTTGGCGAAGTGGCGCTCGTTCCAGATCCGTCGCCAATTTCACAATCCGGCATCACCTTTTTCAACACGCTGTTTGATGAAAATGCTTCAAACCACCTGGCAATCGGCGCCGCCTATCCGACCACAATCGAGGGCGGCACGAAAATGAGTGAAGAAGAACTGTTAAAACACGGCATGAATGTCTCCAATGTCCATGTTGACTTTATGATCGGTTCTGCCGAAATGAATATTGATGGAATCAAACAGGACGGAACAGTTGTGCCTGTGTTCCGGAACGGGGATTGGGCCATTTAATGAAAAAACATTAATATTATATTAATAAACAACCTCGAATGCACAAAACAAAGAAATCAGCCTGGCAGGCTGATTTCTTTGCATTCTCTACTGTTTTTTCTTGCACTTTTTATTGAACTGCTTTTCCCTCTCGGTTAACGGCTCGTTTGAAACTTCTTCATTATATCCCGCGCCTTTTCCCTGCGCTTTCGCAGCGTTCATGCCTGGGCGTATATGGTTGGCTTTCTGCCTTGCCATCATCGTTCACCTCCAGTTTCTTTAAGCTTAGTATGTTTGAAAAGGGAAAAATCATGTCTGTTTTAGATGGGGTCATAAAATTTTTTCGATTCAAAATTGAAAGTAAAATAAAGAAAACTTATCACTTACAATAACATTATTGTTATTTACTTATGGTGATTATTGTAATATGATGGAACTGCGAGAAGTTTTTACGGATTATTCCGCTTTTCTATGAAATGATGAAAACACGAATCTTGAAAAAGGGGGAAAAGACATGTCGAATGATGTCTTTCAAGCGCGTTCTACGTTTGAAGTAAATGGGAAACGCTATCACTACTACCGTTTGACGGCGCTCCAGGACGCAGGAATTGCCAATGTTTCACGCCTGCCGTATTCGATTAAAGTGCTGCTCGAATCTGTGCTCCGCCAAATGGACGGCCGTGCTATTACAAAAGAACATGTAGAAGATTTGGCCAAATGGGGTTCAGATGAAGTGAAGGACAAAGAAGTTCCGTTTAAACCGTCCCGCGTTATTTTGCAGGACTTTACCGGCGTACCGGTTGTGGTCGACCTTGCATCCCTCCGCAAAGCGATGGCCGATATGGGCGGAAATCCGGACAAAATCAATCCGGAAGTTCCGGTTGACCTTGTCATTGACCACTCGGTACAGGTTGACAAATACGGCACACCGGACGCCCTGCAGGCCAACATGGATTTTGAATTCAAGCGTAATGCCGAACGCTACAAATTTTTAAATTGGGCGCAAAAAGCATTTGACAACTACCGTGCCGTTCCGCCTGCAACCGGGATCGTGCACCAGGTTAACCTTGAATACCTCGCAAGTGTTGTCCATGAAAAAGAACTGGAAAACGGCGAATATGAAGCTTATCCGGATACGCTTGTCGGAACCGACTCCCATACGACAATGGTTAACGGGCTCGGCGTGCTCGGCTGGGGCGTCGGCGGGATCGAAGCGGAAGCCGGCATGCTCGGCCAGCCTTCCTACTTCCCGATCCCCGAAGTCATCGGCGTAAAACTTACGGGTTCCCTGCCGAACGGCGCTACTGCAACAGACCTTGCGTTAAAAGTGACACAACTTCTGCGCCAAAAAGGGGTAGTCGGCAAATTTGTCGAATTCTTCGGACCTGGTGTATCGACGCTGCCGTTAGCGGACCGCGCCACAATTGCAAACATGGCTCCTGAATACGGGGCAACATGCGGATTCTTCCCGGTTGACGATGAATCGCTTGCTTACTTGCGCCTAACCGGCCGAAGCGAAGACCATGTGAAATTAGTGGAAGCCTACTTAAAAGAAAACGGCATGTTCTTTACCCCGGATAAAGAAGATCCGGTTTATACCGATGTGCTCGAACTGAATCTTTCTGAAATCGAAGCGAACCTTTCCGGCCCGAAACGCCCGCAGGACCTTATTCCGCTCTCCCAAATGCAGTCCGCTTTCCAAAAAGCGATCACGGCGCCTGCCGGCAACCAAGGTTTCGGGCTGGATGAAAAAGAACTTGAAAAAGAAGCCGTCATCCAATTCAACAACGGTGAATCGGCCCCGATTAAAACCGGTGCTGTTGCGATTGCAGCCATTACAAGTTGTACAAATACATCCAACCCTTACGTAATGCTCGGCGCCGGCCTGCTTGCGAAAAAAGCGGTGGAAAAAGGCCTTGAAGTGCCGAAATATGTAAAAACTTCGCTTGCGCCTGGATCGAAAGTCGTTACCGGTTATTTAAATGATTCCGGTTTAATGCCGTACTTGGAAAAACTAGGCTTTAACCTTGTCGGATATGGTTGTACAACCTGTATCGGAAACTCCGGGCCGCTGAAAGAAGAAATCGAAAAAACGATCGCGGAAAACGACCTGCTTGTCACTTCCGTCCTTTCTGGAAACCGCAACTTTGAAGGCCGGATCCATCCGCTTGTCAAAGCGAACTATTTGGCATCGCCGCCGCTTGTTGTGGCATACGCTTTGGCCGGAACCGTCAACATCGATTTAAATAACGATCCGATCGGAAAAGATAAAAACGGAAATGATGTATACTTAAAAGACATTTGGCCGTCCCAGGACGAAATTAACGAAACGATCAAACAAGTCGTAACACCGGAACTGTTCCGCAAACAGTATGAAAATGTCTTTAGCGATAATGAACGCTGGAATGCAATCGAAACGAGCGACGAACCTTTATACACTTGGGATTCTGAATCAACATACATCCAAAATCCGCCGTTCTTTGAAAACCTGTCTCCGGAACCGGGCGAAGTCAAGCCGTTAACCGGCCTGCAAGTCATCGGCAAATTCGGCGATTCGGTTACAACTGACCATATTTCACCTGCGGGGGCAATCGGAAAAGATACTCCGGCCGGCAAATACTTGCTTTCAAAAGGTGTTGAACCGCGTGACTTTAACTCTTACGGATCGCGCCGCGGCAACCACGAAGTCATGATGCGCGGGACATTTGCCAATATCCGCATCCGCAACCAAATCGCTCCAGGAACGGAAGGCGGCTATACAACTTACTGGCCGACAAATGAGGTCACATCGATTTACGATGCTGCCATGCGGTATAAAGAAAACGGCACCGGCCTTGTTGTCCTGGCCGGCAAAGATTACGGTATGGGCTCTTCACGTGACTGGGCGGCAAAAGGCACATATCTGCTCGGCATCAAAACCGTCATTGCGGAAAGCTTCGAACGGATCCATCGCTCGAATCTAGTGCTGATGGGTGTGCTTCCGCTGCAGTTTAAAAAAGGCGAAAATGCCGACACACTCGGCCTTACCGGAAAAGAAACGTTTGAAGTGCAGATTGATGAAAATGTGAAGCCGCATGATTGGGTTAAGGTTACTGCAACCGATGAAGCAGGAAAGAAAACAGAATTTCAAGCGCTCGTCCGTTTCGATTCCGAAGTGGAAATCGATTACTACCGCCACGGCGGCATCCTGCAAATGGTATTGCGCGGCAAACTGCAACAGTCGAGAGATGAAGTACAGACAAAATAATTTTGCTCCAAAAAGCTGCGATCTTACGGGTCGCAGCTTTTTTGACGCATTTATAATTTTTCTCATAATTGCCCATACTAAGTAAAAATACATACGCAAGGAGTGGCAAAAGTGAGAAAAATGCACAAAAAAACTTTTTCCGATTTGGTTGCCGAAAATAAGCAGGCATTATTACGCGATATGGATGCTATGAAGCAAATAGAAGAACGGCTGGAACGGAAACATGCGATGAAATTAGCAGAATAAGCCACTAGCATCGGCTCATAATTCATCCTTTCCCGGGGGAAGATGTAGGGGGAGGGGGGATAAACATGGGCAACCCAAAAAAGAAAAGCAAATATTTTGTTCCGGATCACCTCGGCACACAGCCACGCGGATTTTCCGGCAATAAAGGGAAACAAATGCAGGACCGTTCGGGACAGCATGCTCAAGTGATCCAGACAAAGGGCGAGTAACTGTGCAGCGAAGGAGGAAAACAGCATGGCCAATAACCAGCCAAAACCGGATGACCGCAGCGATAATGTCGAAAAACTGCAAAACATGATCCACAATACAATTGAAAACATGGAAAAAGCGGAAGAGTCACTAGCATTTACAACGGACGAAACGCAAATCCAGCAAATTAAAGAAAAAAATGAACGCCGGCGCGAAAGCCTTGAAGCAATGAGAAACGAAGTCAAGGACGAAGCCGCTTACCATGAACGACAATCATAATTTTTCACGGCCGGGCCTTCTAAGGAAAAAGGCAATGTTTCCAATATCGAAACAACGCTATTTCCCTCTTGGAGGCCCGGCTTTTTATAGGCAGCGCGTAAAATCGGGACACGATGCTGCCCTTCCTTTTATGCTGGCTCTGTTAAATTTTATTGTTGATTATCGCTAATTTCTGAGACACCTGCGGGATAAGCGAGCAAGAAGAGTTCCCTCGTGCTGAGTGACAAGCTAGGAGGCTCGCGATGCGTGCAGAAAGTGAGCGGATTTCGCGATCATCAACATTGATCACGATCATAGCCTTTATGTTAAAATAAACATATTGACTGTACATAGAAGAGGTGTCCAAAATGCAAGTATCTGAAGCTAAAATTCATGTGCGTTATGCGGAAACGGACCAAATGGGTGTTGTGTACCATGCCAATTATTTAGTCTGGATGGAAGTGGGCAGGACAAAATTGATTGAAGATCTCGGTTTCCGTTACGCCGATATGGAAAAAGATGGGATCATTTCTCCGGTGATTGATATCCAGGTTTCATACAAAAAACCGGTACGGTATGGGGAAACCGCGACAGTTAAAACATGGATCGATCACTATGACGGGCTGCGCGTCCATTACGGATATGAAATCTATACCGGAAACGGTGATCTGGCCGTAACAGGGGTTTCAAAGCATGTGTGCGTGAAAAAAGATACGTTCCGTCCAATATCGATCCGGCGGGTATATCCGGACTGGCATGAAGCATACGAAAAAGCGAAAAAATCGTAAAGCGGGGGATTGTGTTGGCTTTTGGGATTAAGCGGAAACAGATCCAGGAATGGAAAGCGGCAATTGACCGCGGGGAAATTGCGTTTTTAACACACTTTTGGCTCGATGACCGTTTTCCGGAAGCAAAATCGGTCACAAAAGTCGGCTGCAATGACCTCGGAAAGCTCGCGGAATGGGGGGGCCGCTACCAATTAAAAAAAGAATGGATCCATGTCAGAAAAGACGGGTACAGCCATTTCGATCTGCTTGGAAGCAAGCAGCGGGAGGTTTTGGAAAAAGAAGGGCAACTTGAGGCAGCGCTGAAGTTTTTAAAATAGGCGTTGATGACCGTGAAATCCGGTTCTCCGGTATGCATCGCGGAAAATTAACACTCACATCGCCTTAAATTAAAATCGGCGTCCGGGGCTTGCGGCGTATTGCCTCCTGCTCCGGCGCCGATTTTAATGTTTTGGATATTCATAAACCGGTTCATCCAGTTTCGGGTCATATCCGACATATAAATCATGGCCGTCAAAATACCATTCATCCGTGCTTTCGATGAAAAAGGCATGACCGTGCCGTTCAACGGCGGCTGCAGGATCATCGGGGAAATCTTTGCGGACACCGAGTGAAAATCCGTGCTGAACGGGAGTCGAACCGCCGTATTTTACAAAAAAGCGTACAGACTCGCCGTCATCGAGCTCCATTTCTCTTTTAAACCAATTTGCTGCTTCGTCTGTTATGTGAATCCTCATGCCGTTCTTCCCTCCAACTGCTTTTGCTTTTTCTATTATAAATCAAAACGGCAGTTGATCCCTAACCTTTTGCCTTAGGGCTATAGCTATAGCCACTTGACTTTTGGCTCGGTTTTGTCTTTGATCCGTTTAATATTTGCTTTGTGGCGGTAAATGATGAAGGAAGCAAGCGCCAAAATAATCACAAACAGCGGCCAGTCGTGCGTAAAGACCATATAAACGAAAGTATAAATAAGGGCAAAGACAGCGGCCAAGATGGAAGACAGCGAAACATATTTGCTGATTTTCAACGTAATTAAAAAGACAACAACCACCATGACAAATAAAGGCCACTGATAAGCAAGGACAACGCCGGCCGATGTCGCAACCGCTTTCCCACCTTTAAATTTCGCAAATACCGGAAACATATGGCCGACAACGGCGATCAATCCGATCAAGAGCGGGTGCAGCACATGCTCCATTCCAAAAAAGTGCGGGAGAAGGGTCGCCAATGTCCCTTTTAAAATGTCGACAACCGTTACAACGCTTCCGGCTTTTTTACCGAGGACGCGGAATGTGTTCGTTGCCCCAAGATTACCGCTTCCGTGCTCGCGAATATCTATCCTATAAAAAAGCTTACCAATGATCAAGCCGGTCGGGATTGATCCAAGCAGGTAAGCCAAAATAATAATCAGCGCGATTTTCATGTGCAAAACTCCTTAGAAAAATTCTATGCTTATTGTAGCATGAACTTACAGGAAAGAGGAGATTTTTTTGTGATGTCTATTGAATGTATGTTTATTGGATTATTCGGAAGAAAGAAGGATTTTGAAAAAGTAGAATCGAATGGTATAGCTGAGGGAATGAAATATGTATCACCTTAACACCAGAAAAGAGGGGTTGTAAAATGGCGATTGAAAATCCTAGCAGGGAAGAAATCAGGGACATTTTAAAAAAAGCGAGGCGGATTGCGGTTGTCGGATTAAGCAATCATCCGGAAAAAACTTCGTATATGGTTGCTAAAGCGATGCAGGATGCCGGTTATGAAATCATCCCGGTCAACCCGAAAGCAACAGAAATTTTAGGCGAAAAAGCCGTTCCTTCTTTAAAAGATATCAAGGGACATGTTGATATTGTCGACATTTTCCGGCGCCCGGAATATTTGCCGGAACTGGCCAGGGAATTCGATGAAATTGACGCGGATGTTTTCTGGGCACAGCTTGGCATTGAGAACGAAGAAGCTTATCATTTTTTGAAAGAAAAAGGCTATACGGTTGTGATGAACCGCTGCATCAAAGTCGAACATGCATTGACAAAATGAAGGCAAAGCCGCTAAGCAGGTGCCTATTGAAAGGCGCTTGCTTTTCTTTACCCCTTCACTTATGCTGGATGTTATGTCAACCCGCCATTTTACAAATTCCGTTTTATCGCTAAAATGGGTATTAGACGAAACGGGGAAGTGTGTTATAATAAGAACGAATGTTTGTTCCTGTGGATGCCCAGCGGGAACGCTTTTGGTACTGAAAGGGGAATATTTGTGGCAAAGAAACAAAATACATTGGAATATAATGACGATGCCATCCAGGTGCTGGAAGGGCTGGAGGCAGTAAGAAAAAGGCCGGGAATGTACATCGGCTCAACCGATACGCGCGGCCTGCACCATCTTGTTTATGAGATTGTCGATAATGCGGTCGATGAGGCGCTGTCCGGTTACGGGGACCACATCATCGTCAAGATACATAAAGATAATAGCGTCAGTGTGCAGGACTTCGGGCGCGGCATGCCGGTCGGGATGCACAAGCTTGGCAAGCCGACAACAGAGGTCATATTAACCATTTTGCACGCCGGCGGAAAATTTGGCCAGGGCGGCTATAAAACGAGCGGAGGCCTGCACGGTGTCGGCGCTTCCGTCGTCAACGCCTTGTCCGAATGGCTTGTTGTAACCATCCACCGCGATGGCTATGTATATGAACAGCGTTTCCGTGACGGCGGCAAACCGGAAACAACGCTTGAAAAAATCGGCAAAACGAACCAGACCGGCACGACAATCCATTTTAAACCGGACCCTTCTATTTTCAGCACAACCACTTTCAATTACGATACGTTATGCGAACGGTTACGCGAATCTGCGTTTTTGCTGAAGGGCTTAAAAATTGATATCACGGATGAGCGCTATGGGCAGAAAGATGTTTTCCATTACGAAAATGGGATTGAAGCGTTTGTATCGTACTTGAACGAAGGGAAAGAAGTGCTCCATCCGGTAGTGTTTATTGAAGGTGAAGCGGGCGGGATCGAAGCGGAGTTCGCATTCCAGTTTAATGACGGTTTTTCGGAAAATATTTTGTCGTTTGTCAATAATGTGCGGACGAAAGACGGCGGCACGCATGAAGCCGGGGCGAAAACGGCGTTGACGCGCGTCATGAACGATTATGCGAGGAAAACCGGGCTTTTAAAAGACAAAGATAAAAACCTGGAAGGCTCTGACATCCGTGAAGGATTATCGGCCATTATTTCCGTCCGCATTCCGGAAGAGCTGCTCCAATTTGAAGGGCAGACAAAAGGGAAGCTCGGCACAAGCGAAGCCCGTTCCGCTGTCGATACGATCGTGTCGGAGCATCTCGCTTATTTCCTTGAAGAAAATCCGGAAACAAGCAGCCTGCTGATTAAAAAAGCGATCAAAGCATCGCAGGCCCGTGAAGCGGCACGGAAAGCGCGCGAAGAAGCGAGGAGCGGAAAAAAACGAAAAAAATCAGAAACGACTTTATCCGGAAAATTAACGCCTGCGCAAAGCCGCAACCCGCAGCGGAACGAATTGTATCTTGTGGAAGGGGACTCTGCCGGCGGTTCCGCCAAACAGGGGCGTGACCGCAAATTCCAGGCCGTCCTGCCGCTGCGTGGAAAAGTCATCAACACTGAAAAGGCTAAACTGCAGGATATTTTTAAAAACGAGGAAATCAACACGATTATATACACAATCGGTGCCGGGGTGGGCCCGGATTTTAATCTGGATGATGTCAATTACGACAAAGTCATTATCATGACTGATGCCGACACGGACGGCGCCCATATCCAGGTGCTGCTTTTGACATTCTTTTACCGTTATATGCGCCCGTTAATCGAGGTCGGGAAGGTGTATATCGCACTGCCGCCGCTTTATAAGGTGAGCAAAGGCTCCGGGAAAAAAGAAATCGTCGAGTATGCCTGGACCGAAAGAGAATTGGATGAAACGATCAAAAAAGTCGGACGCGGCTATGTGCTACAGCGCTATAAGGGGCTTGGCGAAATGAATGCCGACCAGCTGTGGGAAACGACGATGAATCCTGAAACGCGCACCCTGATCCGTGTTCGCATTGATGACGCGGCGCGGGCTGAACGCCGGATAACGACGCTTATGGGTGACAAAGTCGAACCGCGCCGGCAATGGATTGAAAACCATGTTGAGTTTGGCCTTGAAGACGACACCAATATTTTAGACAACGAGAACTTAATGATTGAGGAAGGGGACATGAGCGAATGAGGACGGCAGAACGCTTTCAAGACTTGCCTTTGGAAGAGGTGCTGGGCGACCGCTTCGGCCGTTACAGCAAATACATCATTCAGGACCGTGCCCTTCCGGATGCGAGAGACGGGCTGAAGCCGGTGCAAAGGCGCATTCTGTATGCGATGCACGTTGAGGGCAATACAGCCGACAAAAACTTCAGAAAGTCCGCAAAAACGGTCGGGAACGTCATCGGCAACTACCATCCGCATGGCGATTCTTCCGTTTATGAGGCGATGGTGCGGATGAGCCAGGACTGGAAGCTGCGCAACGTCCTGATTGAAATGCACGGAAACAACGGCAGCATTGACGGTGACCCGGCCGCGGCCATGCGGTATACGGAAGCAAGGCTTTCCCCGATCGCATCTGAACTCCTTCACGATATTGATAAAGAAACGGTCCGGTTCATCCCGAACTTTGATGATACGATAAACGAGCCGACCGTTTTGCCCGCCAGATTTCCAAATCTTTTGGTAAACGGTTCGACCGGCATATCGGCCGGTTATGCAACCGAAATTCCACCGCATCATTTAGGCGAAGTGATTGATGGCGCGATCATGCGGATCGAAAACCCGGATTGCACGGTTGACGATTTAATGAAAGTGATAAAGGGACCGGATTTTCCGACCGGCGGCATCGTTCAAGGCATTGATGGCATTAAAAAAGCGTATGAAACCGGCAGAGGCAAAATGGTCATCAGGGGAAGAACATCGATTGAAGATATGCGCGGCGGCCGCCAACAAATCGTTATTACGGAAATTCCTTACGAAGTCAATAAAGCAAATCTCGTAAAAAAAATCGACGAGCTTCGCCTAGACAGGAAAGTGGAAGGCATGTCCGAAGTCCGCGACGAAACAGACCGTACAGGGCTCCGGATTGTGATTGAATTGAAAAAAGACGCAGATGCGAACAGCGTTTTGAACTATTTATTTAAAAACACGGATCTGCAGGTGTCCTATAATTTTAACATGGTGGCTATCCATAACCGCCGCCCGCAGCTGATGGGCCTCCGGGAACTTTTGGATGCCTATATCGGGCACCAGAAGGAAGTGGTCACGAAACGGACCGAGTTTGACTTAAAAAAAGCGCGCGACCGGAAACATATTGTCGACGGCCTGGTGAAAGCATTGTCCATTTTGGATGAAGTTATTGCGGCAATCCGTGCATCAAAAGACAAAAAAGATGCCAAATCAAATCTCGTGGCGAAATTCGGCTTTACCGAACCGCAGGCAGAAGCGATAGTAACCTTGCAGCTGTACCGTTTAACGAATACTGACATTACAACGCTGCAAAAGGAATTGGAAGATCTCGAAAAAAGAATTGAAGAATACACCGCTATTTTGGGGAGCGAGAAAAAGCTTTTCTCTGTCATTAAAAAAGAATTAAAAGAAATCCGGAAAAAATATGCGGATGAAAGAAGAACAACGATCGAAGAGGAAATCCAAGAATTAAAAATCAATCTGAAAGCGATGATTCCGAATGAAGATGTCATTGTGACCGTTACAAAAGACGGCTATATTAAGCGGACGAGCCTCCGCTCCTACGCCGCTTCAAACGGCCGGGACCTGGCAATCAAAGACAGCGACCGCCTGCTCTTTAAGTGCCAGCTCAATACAGTGAATACCGTACTGCTGTTTACGAACAAAGGCAATTATCTTTATTTGCCGGTCCATGAATTGCCGGATATCCGCTGGAAAGACCTTGGCCAGCACGTTGCCAATATCGTGCCGCTTGACCGCGATGAAAACATTATAAAAGTGCTCCCGGTTGAAGATTTTAACCAGCCGCAATATATTTTGTTCTTTACGAAAAACGGCATGGCGAAGAAAACAGAATTGCAGCAGTACCAGGCGCAGCGTTATTCCAAAGCGCTTGTAGCGATGAACTTAAAGGACGATGATGAAGTAATTGATGTTCATCTGACGGACGGGGCAAAAGATGTCTTTTTGGCTTCGCATCTCGGTTACGGGCTCTGGTTTCATGAAGAGGAAATCAGTGTAGTAGGACAGCGGGCAGCGGGCGTCAAGGGTATGAATTTAAAAGAAGGCGACTGGCTGGCCGGCGGGAAAATCGTTGAACATCCGGGAACCGATAAAATCTTCATTGCCACACAAAGAGGCGCGGTAAAGAAAATGAAACTGTCAGAATTTGAAAAAACAAGCCGCGCCAAACGCGGGGTTGCCATGCTGCGCGAATTAAAAGCGCACCCACACCGCATTGTTGGTATGGAAGTCGTGGAAGATACGGACACAGTATGGATCCGTACGGAAAAAGGCCATCTTGAAGAAATGAACATGCACGATATGCGCGACAGCGACCGCTACTCAAATGGCTCTTTTATCCTTGACGAAAGTGAAAACGGCGAAGTCACGGAAGTGTGGAAGCAGGAACTGGAAGAAGAAACAATGGAAGAAAGCTAACGGAAAAAGTGTTTGCTGTATCGGCAAACACTTTTTTCATCCCCAGGCAATTTTTACATAATTTTGCCCTTCCTGCGCATCCTAAAACTAAAACGGATGCGGGGTGAAAGCAAATGAAACGGGAATATATGCTGGGGATCTTGGCATTTTTGTTTATGTCGGTGAGCACGGTTGCGATTGCCGATGCGGGCGATAAAGCGAAAATCAGCAAAGTAACCATCCATCAGTACGATGAAGATGTAACAGGTGACGGAAAAAAAGATCTAATCGTATTAGAAGGCATTCCGTTTGAAACCGGGAGTCTGTACATGAAAAAAATATGGGCACAGATCACGGTATCGGAAGGGAAAAAGTTCCGCATCCCTTATGAACCGGGATATGAACCGGAAATGCAGTTTGCCGACCTCAATCACGACGGTGTCAAAGACATGCTCGGTTCCAGCAATAGCGGGGGCAGCGGAGGTATCATCCAATACCGCCTCGATACGCTAAAAGGCGGAATCCTGAAAAATTTGCCGATGCCGACGGGATTAAAGCTTACCGGGAAATTTGAGAATGCCCTGTCGGCCAGCCTGAAAATTGAAAACACGAATGAAACATATCTTATCGATTTAAGAAAGCGCAAAAAGGACTATATCCGGCTTGGCATCTACCAAAAAGACGGGACGCTCAATGAACCGCTTGAACTGATGATTGACCCGGTTGCTGTTTTCAAACAGGTTAAAATAAAAGGAAAAAAAGGCTACGGACTAACCGGATACCAACAGGTAAGCGGCGCCTACCATGCGGACAAGCTTGGCAATGTCATATCAACCTGGTATTTAAAAAATGGAAAATGGGAGCTTGTCAAAGCAAAATGGCAGGTTTCACAGAAATGAAATGTGGCTGTCCCAAAAGCCCCTTTAAAGCAAAAATTATTCTCAAATGATCTTTTTAAAGCTTCTAAGTTTCGTTCACATCGGACCGTTTCCACGGAGAAATTTTACTCTAACGGTTCTGAAAAAGCTTCTCAGACTTCCGGCATGCTTAAGCCAAAACGGATGATTGGATGCCGAATACGGCGGGGAAGCCAACTATTTGTATGTGCGGTCGTTCCGCAAATTTATCTTGCAGGAGCTGACCAAGGTAAACATCGAATTCGGGCTGGTAGTCATCTCCTACAACCTACTGAAACAGGCAGAAAAGAACCACCTGCTTCAGAAAGAAGATCCGGAAAATGAGAAAACCCGACGAGAACAAATATTGTATCTCATCGGGTTTTATTGTTTAATAAGGGTTTTTTTGCTTATTCCATTATTGACGATAATGAAATCATTTAGGCTACAGGCCAATACTCGTTTTCATGTAGTGGTGTTTACTTAGACATGAAGTTGTTTGGGACAGGCTCTTTTTTACAGGCGGAAAAATTTGTCTGGTTACCGGTTTCCCGCGAAAAAATCGATTATAATAGAGAAGACTATATTGAATAGAGTTGAGGTTGAGTCGAGTGAACAGACAGAAAAGCAAATACAGATGGGCAGTTTTCGCCGTGGTGCTTTTTTCTTACATGGTCATTGTCAGCCAGCGGACAGCGCCGGGGTTGATCCCGGATAAGCTGATGAGCGAGTTCCACATTACAGCATCCGTCATCGGTTTGTTGACGGGCGTGCAGTTTTTAGCTTATGCCGGCCTGCAAATTCCAATCGGGATTCTATCCGATCGTTTTGGACCCAACGTTTTTTTAATCACAGGGACATTATTCAGCGGGATCGGCACGTTTTTATACAGCATTGCGCCGAATGAAGCCGTTTTGCTCATATCCCGCCTGCTTACTGGGATGGGCGATGCGACGATTTGGGTCAATCTTGTCCTGATTTTAAGCCAGTGGTTTTATGCTAATGAGTTTGTCGGCCTTGTCGGATATGCCGGCATGACTGGAAGCGTCGGCTCTTTGCTGGCAACGGTTCCATTAACGGCATGGATATCGCTTGCGGGGTGGCGGCCTCCGTTTTTTGTGACCGGCATTATCCTGATCTTAAGCGCAGTGATGCTTTATGTTGTGCTGATTCAGCGGCCGAAAAAATGGGCTGAGCCGAAGAAGGCTTCTTCAAACGATAAGCATGAAAAAATGCTTTCGGTTTTGCGCCGTGTGCTTGCGAGCAGGCAGGCATGGGCTACTTTTTTATGCCACTTTGGAATTGTCGGCACATATGTCGGGTTTATCGGGTCATGGGCAGTGCCATACGGGATGCATGTATTCGATATGACGCGGTCCGGCGCCAGCCAGTTGGTCATGACTGGGCTAATCGGGGCGATCATTGGCGCTCCGCTCACCGGATGGATTGCCGGCAGGATCGGCTCAAGGAAAAAGCCGTACCTCATCATTCAATTATTCATATTTTTGGCATGGTCCGTTTTCTTTTTATGCAATGGCAAACCGCCTTTGTTTCTTGTCGTTCTTTTGTTTTTTGTTATTGGTTACGGAAACGGGGCAAGCGCGCTTACTTTTGCGGTGGTCCGCCATTCGTTCGAAGTGAAGGAAGTCGGTTCCGTGTCCGGATTTGCCAATACCGGCGGCTTTTTAAGCGCCGTTCTTTTGCCGAGCTTTTTCGGTAAAGTGCTCGACCATTTCCATTCAGCTGCCGCAGTCACCGGGTACCATTACGGCTTTTTAATCCCGGCTGTATTCTCCTTTTTTGGCGTGATGGGGAGTGCCATGATCCGGGAAATAAAGGAGGTGCCGGAGGAAGAACCGGCGGCATAACCGCACGATTGCTTAACGGAAGCCCAAATGATTTACTCTTCGTTAAGAATCTTTTAAACTATTTATAACTAAATAAAGCCGGCATGCCGTTTCGAAGTTTTTCAGATTTTTATTTATGAAAAAAATTTGCCAAATTAGTACACGGAACCCCTTAATTGTGTTATACTATATTTGCGTTGAGTATAACACAATTTCAGAACCATGCATAAAATAATATCGGGCAATGCGAGAGGGGTAATGGAAAAAACGAATATACATAAAGAGCAACTCATCGGCAATCGTGTCGCCTCAAAAAAAGGGTGTGGACAATACATGGAACAAAAAGAAATCGTGCATATCATTTCGGACTCGGTTGGGGAAACGGCCGAATTTGTCGTCAAAGCCGTTGCGGCCCAATTTAACGGCGGTTATATCGAAATCAGGCGGCATCCCCATGTGGAGGAAGTTGAGGATATCGATCCGGTCATCGAAGCGGCAAAACGGCAGAACGCCATCATCGCTTATACGCTCGTTGTCACATCATTAAAAGATTATTTGGACCGGCGTGCCGATGAAGAGGGGGTTATTGCGGTAGACCTGATGAACCCGCTCATGGAAGCATTTATGAAAAAGTTTCATAAAGAGCCGTACCACCGCCCAAAGTTAATGCGGAAACTGGACGAAGAATATTTTAAAAAAATCGAAGCAATCGAATTTGCGGTCAAATACGATGATGGCCGCGATGCAACCGGGTTGAAAAAGGCGGATATTGTATTGCTTGGCGTTTCCCGGACATCCAAAACGCCGTTGTCCATGTATCTGGCGCACCATAGCTTTAAAGTGGCCAATGTCCCGATTGTACCGGAAATCGATCCGCCAGAAGAATTGTTCACCATACCACGGGAAAAATGCGTCGGCCTGATGATTGCACCTGAAAAACTGAATGAAATCCGAAAAGAACGGATCAGGGCAATGGGATTGAAATCGGATGTCAATTACGCCAGCTACGACAGGATATACGAAGAACTCGCATATGCGGAAAAGATTATGAGAAAAATCAGATGCCCGATTATTGACGTCTCGAACAAAGCGGTGGAAGAAACAGCAAGTCTTATTATTGAAATGTTCAAGAATAGAGAGGAGCTGCTAAAATGACAAAATTCGTATATATGTTTAATGAAGGTAACAGCAACATGCGGGACCTTCTCGGCGGCAAAGGGGCCAACCTCGCGGAAATGACAAATATCGGCTTGCCGGTTCCGTACGGTTTTACGATTACAACACAGGCATGCAATGACTACTATGATAACGGCAAAAAAATTTCTAAAGAAGTAGAATCACAAATCGAAGAAGCGCTCGCAAAACTGGAAGAAAAAACCGGCAAAAAGTTGGGCGATACGGAAAACCCGCTGCTCGTTTCCGTCCGCTCCGGCTCGGTTTTTTCGATGCCGGGCATGATGGATACGGTGTTGAACCTCGGCATGAACGACCAAACGGTGGAAGCGGTCGCAAAATTAACGGATAACCCGCGGTTTGCGTACGATTCTTACCGCCGTTTCATCCAAATGTTCTCTGACGTTGTGCTGCAAATCGATGTGTACTATTTTGAACACTTGCTTGAGCATACGCGCACGCAAAAAGGCTACACAGCGGATCCTGAAATGACAGCCGATGACTGGAAGGAAATGATCGACGGCTACAAAAAAATCGTCAAAAAGCACGCGAAGCAGGATTTTCCGCAAGACCCGAAAACGCAATTGTTTTTGGCGATCAATGCTGTATTTGATTCATGGAACAACCAGCGCGCTATCGTGTACCGCCGCCTGAATAAAATTCCGGACCATTTGGGAACCGCTGTCAATATCCAAAGTATGGTATTCGGGAATATGGGAGACGACTCAGGCACAGGCGTTGCATTTACACGGAACCCGTCCACAGGGGAACGTGTGCTGTACGGTGAATACTTGATCAATGCCCAAGGCGAAGACGTCGTTGCAGGCATCCGCACCCCGCATCCGATCCAGGTACTTGCAAAAGACATGCCGGAAGTATACCGCCAGTTCGTAAAAACGAGCCAGCTTCTCGAAGAACATTACCAGGATATGCAGGACATTGAATTTACGGTTGAACGCGGCAAACTTTTCTTGCTCCAAACCCGGAACGGCAAAAGAACAGCACAGGCTGCGATCCGCATAGCCGTTGAAATGGTGAAAGAAGGTATTCTCGATAAAGAGACAGCGCTTTTACGCGTGGATCCGGACCAGCTCAATCAGCTGCTGCACCGTAGAATCGATGAATCAGCAGAGAAAAAACTTTTGGCAAAAGGGCTGCCGGCTTCACCGGGCGCAGCAACAGGCCAGGTCGTGTTCGATGCTGATGAGGCGGAACAATTGAGCAAAGAAGGCAAAAAAGTCATTTTAGTCCGCCCGGAAACGACACCTGACGATATCCACGGCATTGTCGCATCGCAGGCGGTTGTGACAAGCCGTGGAGGTATGACAAGCCACGCAGCAGTCGTTGCCCGCGGGATGGGGAAAGCTTGCATCTGCGGCTGCGAAGCAATGAAAATCGATCTGAAAGCGAAACAATTCTCGGTCGGCGATACGGTTGTCCGATACGGCGATGTGATCACCATTGATGGTTCGACAGGCGAAGTCATGCTCGGCGAAGTGCCGATGATTGAACCTGAACTTTCCGGTGAATTCAAAACACTGCTCGAATGGGCGGATGAGGCACGCGACCTCGGCGTCCGCGCCAATGCCGATAACCCGGTGGACGCGAAAAAATCGCTCGAATTCGGCGCTGACGGCATCGGGCTTTGCCGCACCGAGCATATGTTTATGGATATTAAACGTGTGCCGATAGTGCAGGAAATGATCCTTGCCGAAACGCTGGAAGAACGCGAAAAAGCTTTAGATAAACTGCTTCCGATGCAGCAGGGCGATTTTGAAGGCATCTTTGAAGAAATGGCCGGCCATCCGGTGACGATCCGCCTTTTGGACCCGCCAATGCATGAATTTTTGCCGGATAAAGAAGAACTGCTCGTTGAAGTAACGAAACTGCAAATCACGGCTCCTGACTCTGAAGAACTGAAGGAAAAAGAATACTTACTGAAAAAAGTCCAGCATCTCGCTGAATTCAACCCGATGCTCGGACACCGCGGCTGTCGCCTTGGCATGATTTTCCCTGAAATTTATGAAATGCAGGTCAAGGCAATCTTCTACGCTACAGCTGCGGTACAACAAAAAGGGATCCAAGTGCAGCCGGAAATCATGATCCCGCTTGTCGGCCATATGAACGAGCTGAAACGGATGCGTAAGTTGGTGAACGATGTCGCAAAACAAGTGATGGAAGAAAAAGGGCTAAGCTTTCATTACACTGTCGGTACGATGATCGAAATTCCGCGCGCGGCCCTCACAGCCGACCAAATTGCCGAGGAAGCCGATTTCTTCTCGTTTGGTACGAACGACCTCACGCAAACGACATTCGGCTTCAGCCGCGACGATGCGGAAGGAAAATTCCTGCAGCAGTACATTGAGCAAAAAGTCCTGCCGGAAAACCCGTTTGCCGTCCTTGACCAGGAAGGCGTCGGCAAGCTGATCGAAACCGGCGTCAATCTTGGCCGCCAAACTAAACCGGGCTTAAAAACCGGCATCTGTGGTGAACACGGCGGCGAAAAAAGCTCGATCGAATTCTGCTACAAAACCGGCTTGAACTATGTCAGCTGCTCGCCGTACCGCGTGCCGCTCGCAAGGCTCGCCGCTGCACAGGCCACCATCCGGAACAAGAAAGAAGACGCGGACAATGTTGCTGTTGCGTCAAAATAACGTTTTGATCAAGCACATGGGATTCGGCATGCCATGTGCTTTTTTGGTGCCAAAAGACAAAAACTGCAATTGGACAGGCAGAAAAGTTTCTGAAGAAGCGGGAAAAGGGGTAAAACGAGCGTCCGGCCAGAAAGAAATGTCTATAAGAGACTCGAGAGAAAAAACTGGAAACAGAAAAGAATTCATGTCTTGAATTCCACATTACAACATATTATCCGGACAAAAATGCATGCCTGCCCCGTGATTGGTTAAAGTAACAATTGGACCAACTGAAAGGAGGCAGAAAGATGGATAATACGCATGAGTATGTGCAGAAGCTGCAGGAACAACAAAAGAAACAGGAGCAAAACAAAAAGCGGCAGGGAAACGGGAGCCCGAGCGAAAAACTGCCGACCAAACAGCATTGACTCAAATGATTTTACATTTAAAATGGCGTGTGAAATTTCACGCGCCATTTTAGGCATTATGTTTACATAATAAAGTTATAGTCAAAACTTGTGCGTGTTTTGAATGATTTTTCAGGCATCACGTTTTATAAAACGGACAAAAATGGTCCTTTTTTATTTTTATTGGTTACCATTACTATTTTTTGTATTTCTTTGTTCATGCAAATTCCCCTTTCAAAGGATATCTAATCATATATTGTTGAAACCGATTTAACTTACTTAAAAAATACACGAGGTGCCTAGCTTTAATACAAGAGTATTTGATTTTTTATAAAAATTTTTAGATTAAATTGACAAAGCAAAAAATTACAAGAAAATTTAATCGATAAAAAATAATTTATCGATAATATTTATTTGGTGGAAGGGGAGTGGCCGTGAAATACGAAATGCTGATCGAAACGCCTGAGCAGTTGCATGCATTGTCCCACCCGTTAAGGCAGCGGATTTTATCGCAGTTGTTATACAAAGAATTAACCAATAAACAAATTGCCGAAGTCTTGGATGAGTCACCGCCGAAAGTTCATTTCCATGTAAGGGAACTGCTCGATGCAGGCATCATCGAACTGACAAAAGAAGTGGTCAATAAATCGATCGTTGAAAAATATTATACAGCTGCAGCTCGCTCTTTCCGACTTTCTCCTGCGCTTAAATTACAAAAGCGGATGAACATTCCCTTTATGAATCTGCGCTGCATGAGACATACAGGAATTTGATGAACAGCATCCACGAATTGATTGGGGTATTACCTGATTTCCAAATTTTACAGGAACAGGCGTGGTTGACGGAAAAAGAAATTGCCCGGAAACACCCCTCGAGTAGCCAAGTCATTTTAGAGGATGCCCGGCAGGAAAAAACAGAAGAGGACAGGAAGTTGTTTACACTTAGCAATTTTTTCATCCATTATCAGGAGATGATGAAAAGGGGAAACATGGAGATGGTGAAGGGTAAGCCAAGCAGCCTTTTCTCCAACAAAAACTTCCCATTATTTTTCTTCGGCCTGTCAAGTTCCGCATTTGGAGACGGATTCCAGCAAATTGCGCTGATTTATTTGATTACCAGCCTTGGCGGAGGCGGAACGGAAATGGCGCTTTCCCAGTTCTTTTTGATGTTTCCGCGCATTGTTGTGCTGCTGTTCGGCGGAGTTGCTGTGGATCAGCTAAGTGCCAAACAAGTGATTTGGGTGTCGGATTTTTTTTGCTTTTTCGTGATGTTCCTGCTGGCCGGGTTATCTTATTCTGCTGCAATATCATTTCCCATCCTGTATACATTGCTCGTTATATCAGGTATTGCGAGCGTTTTCTTTTATCCCACTTTTAACTCAATTGTACCGTCATTGGTGGAGAGGAAATTTTTGGAACGGACGAACGCATGGGTACAGGCCATTTCACAGGCCGCCATTTTTATCGGTCCGCCGCTTGTCGGAGTTGTCGTCAGAAAGCTCGGATTGGAAGCCGGTTTTGCAGTGAATGCCGCATCCTACCTTATAGCAGCTGCAACTGGAATGATGATAAAAACAAAACAACCGGTATTGACTGAGACAAAAAAACCGCATTTTTTATCGGATTTAAAAGAAGGGTTTCACCACGTTTGGACGGAAAAGTGGCCCAGTACAGTTCTCCTTGTTGAATTCATCAGTGGGCTTGCGGTTGTAGGGCCACTGCAGATTGCTTTGCCGCTGTACAGCGAGAAAAATTTGGCGTGTATCCTGAAGAAATGGGGTTTGTCATGGCTGCCTTCGGGATTGGATCGGTACTTGGAATGGTGTTTGTTAACAAAATAGCAATTAAGTTTAAAACAATCAAAAGCTTTTACCTACTGGTCACCATGCAAGGGATAATTTTATGCTTGACCGTCATTCCAAAACTTTGGGCGGTACTGCCGGCTTTAGGCCTTGTCGGTTTTCTAAGCATACTAAGCGTCATTATGATTTCTAAAATAACAGGAATACTTTCTAATAAACAGGCTCGGCAGAACGATGAGCATGGTGTCGCTTTCGTCTTACGGAGCAGTGCCAGTATCTCAGCTGCTGGCAGGCTTGGGATCAGAAATGCTTCCGCTGACACTCGTTTTTATTTTTGCTGCCGGATTATTAAGTTTAAGCTGATTTATCGGATGGCTCGTTTCAAGGAAATACACTTACCCAACATTTAAAAAGGGCAGCCAATCAAATTGCTGATTGGTTGCCCATGTTTTCTTCTTCCCTTAAGCTGCGGGCGATCTCCTTTGCATTAACTTTCGCTTCTTTGACGGATTTCGCCTTAACCGTAATCAATCGCCCGTCGATAATGAAGTTAAAAATTTTATTTCTCATCTGTAATCACCTCTTTTTTATACCCTTTGTATTTTTTTAAATTGTTGAGTGTTGCTTTAAATTGTACCCGTATCTTTTAGGAAACAGTGTGCTTGTTGGAGAATAACACATTATGGAATTACAGCGGCAGATGTTCACCGGGATGTCCGGTGGCAGGCGGGAACTGGAAGAGCAGGGATGCTTACATGTTTATTATTATAACTACACACGCGCCAAAATACAACATATTGAATTGCTATTAATTATATACCTATATATAGAAACAGTCAAACATTATGATGATATTACATCCAGCTAAACTGTACAGATTTAAATATTTCAGCAGAAAATGATGACGTTAAAAAGAATATATCTTATATCTTATCGTATGTTAATCAATTTATTACGGTTTGATTCCATTTACCCGTATCCTTTTATAATCCGCAATCCATTGTCCGTCTTTGAATAAAACGTCTTTCAATTGCTTTTTAGTATTCGAAATCATTTCGTCCTTTGTATGTACAGGGATGCCGTCAAACAGTCGGGGACAAAACATCGTGATCCAGTTTTTCAACCCTTCATCCCCATTCAGGGGTGTAGGCCGGTCAAAGTGCATTGCAAAAGTGACCCGGAATCCGGCTTTTTCCATTAATGTGGCATATTCGCCGATGCTTGGATAAAACCAAGGAAACTGCTCCACCTTAAAATCAAATCCGGCTACTTTGATCTGCTGAATAATCGCATTCGTAATTGTTTCGACATTGCCTTTCCCTCCGAATTCGGTCACAAATCTCCCGCCTCATTTTAAGCAGCGATAAATCCCGTGCAACACCACTTCTGCCTGCTTTATCCAGTGAAGGGCGGCGTTGGAGAAAACCGCCTCAAATTCGTTCTCAAATTTTAACTGTGTTGCATCTTGTATCAAAAACCGGATATGCGGGTATTTGCGGGATGCCTGCTGTATCATATTCTCAGACTTGTCTACACCAATTATCTTCGCACCGGTTTCAAAGATTGTATTGGTTAAATCTCCGGTCCCGCAGCCAAGGTCAAGGATTTTCTCGCCTTGCTGGAGAGCCAAGAGAGCCAATAATTTTCTACCAAGCTGTTTCCATATCTTGAAACAAAAGCATACCTTGAATCATATAATTTTGCATTCCAATGATCAATGGATTTCATATTCATTCTCCCTTTCATGATTTAGTACATAACTGAATGTTTTCTTCCATTAAGTCTGCGATTTCAACGAAATGATATTTTTTAGCCATTCGTAAACCATTCACAACATTTTGCTGTCTTTCAATAGAATGGATTTGGTTTAACTTCCATTTTCCCTCGACTTTGTTTATTGTGATTTTCAACATGACAATTCCATTCATCAGGCCATCAATAAATTTGGTGCCGAACGGCGCTGTCCAAGGCTCAGATAATCCAGATTCATATAAGTTGACCATTTGATCCATTAAATGAACCGTCTCTTCCTTGGATTTTACAATTTTAACTGTCCCATATACATGGGCGGCAACATAATTCGAGGTCGGAACCGTATTTTCTTCGTGATACCAGGTTGGCGAAATATAAGCGTGCGGGCCTTGAAAAACAACCAAAACTTCTTTACCGTTTAAACTTTTCCAATGGGGATTCGCTTTTGCCATATGTGTGGATAGTTGACCGCTTTCATGAAGAAGAAAAGGCAGGTGCGTTGCCATCGGGCCGATGTCATCCTGCGAAAATAAAATACCAAAGCTATTGTTTTTTATAAAGTTATATAATTTCTCTTTTTCTGTCACTTCAAACGCTTTTGGTATATACATTCCCTTTTCCCCGCTTCCTATTTTATCATTTTGCATGCATATTGTTGAAAAATTATTGTTAAAACCAAGCTCCGCTTAAAATTTTTATTCCGCTTTGGATGTCTTTTTCGCTTAACCCGGCAAATCCGAGCAGGAGCTGTGGGTGCAGCGTTTGGCGCCCATTCATCCAATATTTTGATGTCGGATATACTCTGACGCCAGCATTCCTTGCCTTTTGAATCAAACAATCTTCCGTGTCGTTTTTCTTTACTTCCATAATAACGTGCAGCCCGGAGTTTTCGCCAATCATGCGAACATTGTTTCCCATGTGCTCATGTACAGCCTTGAACAGTACCTCGTGCTTTTTCTGGTAAATATGCCTCATTTTCCTTAAATGTTTCTGCCAGTATCCTTGCCGCATAAATAAGCACAATGTCTTCTGAAGAATTTTAGAGACCGGCTGCTCATATGATTGGAAGTTCTCATTGAACTTATTGATCAACGCTTCAGGTAAAACCATATATGCCACTCTAATCGAGGGTAAAAGCGCTTTAGAAAAGGTACCAAGATAAATGACCCTGCCATTTGGATCAATTCCTTGAAGTGCCGGAATCGGTTTTCCTCTGTAGCGGAACTCGCTGTCATAATCGTCTTCAATGATAAATCCGTCAACACGATTAGCCCACTGAAGCAATTTCATTCGGTTTGCAATCGGCATAATCATTCCCATTGGAAATTGGTGGGAGGGCGTTACATAAACGAACCGGGCACGGCTTTGCTCCAATTCTGCTATTTTCAGTCCGCATTGATCGATGCCAATAGACTTTAATTGAAAACCATGATGGAGAAATACTGCTCTCGCTCCATCATAACCTGGATTTTCAACGGCAATGCCTTTGTCTTTCACTCCAATGATGAAGCAAAGCAGGCTGATCAGCTGCTGAATTCCGCCGCCGATGATGATTTGTTCCGGTGAACAGGAAACGCCTCTTGATTCGTATAGATATTTAGCTATTTCCAGACGCAGCTCCGGCTCACCCTGCCTGTCCCCGTAAGAAAAGATATCTTTTTCAAACAATACCTGGTTGCTTATTTTTTTCCAGTCTGCAAACGGAAAATTGTCAGTGTCAATATTTCCGTGGCGAAAATCGTACCGGATATGATTCGGCAGCGGTTTCTTCAATTCAGGTATGTTTATTGTGCATGCACCATGTTTCGGTACAGTTAATAATTGTCGATCCAAATCAGCAACATAGTATCCGCTTCCGGGTTTACTCTCAATATATCCTTCCGCAGCCAATTGCTGGTATGCTGCATCAACAGTATTTTTGCCGAGTTCAAGATGAGCAGCCAACTTCCGGATTGATGGCAGTTTTGTGCCTTGAGGAATCCTGTCCGCTTCAATTTCATTAAGAATATATTTGTAAAGTTGAATATAAAGCGGTGTTTGATGTTTTGGATCTAAATGAGGTGTGATTTCAAACATGAACGGCACTCCATTCTAACTGTCCCTATAAATAAATAAAAATTGTACCTTTCAGTGGGGATACATTTAATTTAAGATCATTATAACATTTATAAAAAAAGGGGGAGGGAAAATGAGAAATTTTCTGATTAGAAAAGCAACCAAAGAAGATGTACCGCAGTTATGTGCATTAATGCAAACATACATCGTAGATTTTTACAAGCAGCCACAGCCGAAAGAAGATGATCTCATCAGCCTGATTCATGCATTACTGGACCACACTGAGAAAGGTATGCAGTTTGTCGCAGAAAAAGATGGACAATTGATCGGTTTTGCGACTTTGTATTTTACGTTCAGCACACTAAAAGTCAAGGGGGCTGCTATTTTAAATGATCTTTTTGTCGTACAGCACGAAAGAGGACAAAAAGCAGGGGAGCGGCTTTTTCAACAATGCCTGTCATACATTAGGGAGAACGGCTTTGCCAATATGACGTGGGAAACGGCAAAAGATAATCTGGTCGCGCAAAAATTATATGAAAAAATGGGGGCTAAGCAGTCAAAATGGCTTGCCTATGAAATCCATTAAGGGGGTAAAGCGGATGGGTGCACATTTTTTTACCTTTATTTTACTCGGCTTAAGTATTGCATTGCCGGTTGGCGCCGTGACCATTGAAATGGTAAAACAGGGTTTAAAAAACGGCTTTCTGCACGGCTGGTGTGTGGGGCTTGGCGGAATGACAGTTGATTTTATTTTCATCCTGTTGCTGTATTTCGGCTTTGCGCCATTGTTATCCCTATCTGTTGTCCAAACCATCATGTGGTTTGCCGGTTGTGTTTTTTTAGTTTATATTGGTTGTGAAAGTGTTAAAGATGCGGGAAAAGATATAAACCTGGGAAATGAGCAACCAACGAAATCACTAAAATCTTCTTACTTAAACGGTTTTTTCGTTGCCGTTTCTCCCGGAAGCGTTATGTTTTGGATGGGGATATTTGGCACCATCTTATCCAACTCTATGCATGTATACGGCATTTCAGGCTTTTTGTTTGCGTCAGCAGGGATTTTAACCGGGATCACTCTCCACGATATCACGTTAATGGCGGTGATTTCGAAAACGCGGACATTGCTGAATAAAAAAATCATTAAATGGGTTTCCGTTACAGCGGGATGCTTGCTGTTTGGATTCGCAGCCTATTTTATGTTTGAATTTTTTAAAAGTATTTTTAAGATAATGGGATAGGGGAATGGATATGAAACTCGTATTCATATTCGGTTAACAGGCGGTTGGTAAAATGACGATGAGGCAGGAATTGAAAAAATGACGTGATCAAAGTTATTTCACAACCACATGATGATGGATTTGCTTGCGCCTTTGTTTGATTTCAGCCGGGAATATGGAGACTGTCTGATTTGTGATTCGAGGCAAATATTTAAGTTTTTTGCAAAAAGCAACGAATACGGCATGATCTTTTCGTATGTATGGGCATTTGATCACAAAAAGGATTGGCCTACCATATGACCAGGTGTATGGTTTTGGATATAAGTAGTCAGTCACGCCGCTAATAACATAGCCCACTCCCAGGATAGGGCTGGGTACGGCGGGACAATCTATTCATCGGGTTTAATTTTACGTTTGAAAGAGGTGGGGAATTGGATCCAAGGACACAGGAATTTATTGAAATAGCGAAAAAGAAATTCGGCCTGAATAATTATTTTTTGAAAAGATACAGCTTTAGCCGTACTGTAAATATCTTCAATCAGACAGAGTATACATTAAGTATGGAATGGTTGCCGAACCATGCAGATCAATATGATGGTGGTTTTAATCCGGTAGGAACAGCGGCCATTGAGATGGATGTACAGAGCCGAAGATTTAAAAGTGTTATCTTTGTCGGCGGCAAGACTTCTGCTGATAACGGAGTAGTGTTTAAAAGCTCACAAGAAATTATCAAGTGGATTGAAGAAGAGACAGGTATGGTTAATGAAAGCCAGTTTTCTTTAGTAAGGCAGGAAGAAGGGGAGATGGAGTTCAGGAGTTGTTTCAACAGGATCCAAACATCGCCTCCCGGATTTATAGAGGTTCACTATGATATAGAAGGTCGCCTTACATTTTTTTCCGCCAACGGGTATTTTCCGCCTGAAGTGCCAGCAAAAAAAGAAAAATTTTCGATGTCAATCGCAGAAATTGAGCATTTGGCAAAAGAACATGTCAAATTGTACGAAATTCCACTGTACGAGCAGGAACGTTATATTTCCATTTATGGATTGGATGAAGTCTATATTGCGAATGGCCGGTTATCCATCCTTTCGTCTCCGGATGATAAACCAACAGTTGAAGTAAATAAAGTTCTTGAATGGAAAGCCCCTTTAAGGCATCCGTTCAAAAAGAAAATAGTACATTTACTGGAAAAAGTTACGTCTGAACAAGCATTTTCGGCCGAGCCAAGTCCAGATGTTTTACCTATAACAAAGGATCTGCAAGGGAAGTGCATTTCTGCAGTGGTGGACTTCCTGCGCTGCCAGTATCCGGAAGATTCCGGGAAATGGGTGCTGAGAACATTGCGACGTGATAAAGGATACATTCACGCAGAGCTGGGCTTGAAGCAGAGAGTCTGCCGGATACCACAAAGAAAGCTGAAAGTCATAATCGATGCAAAAAGTGTTCAAACTGTAAATGATATAGACAGTTTGACGCTGATGGAAGCGTTTGAGCATTTCCAGGCACCTGGTAAGATCATCATCACAATAGAAGAAGCGTTTGAAAAACTTGTTCCATTTATGACATTGAAGCCTGTTTATGTTTTTGACAATTCAAACCAAACGTATACTTTATGCGGAAAATTGGATTGTGAATATGGCGTGGATGCGGCGACGGGCGAAGTGTTCGCATTGGAAAATTTATAGTGAAAGAGAGTGATCCAAATTCTTTTTGTTTATTTTATCAATTGTGTTGATTGTTGCTGCTGTATGTTGTGATGCGGAGAAGAAAAAAGGCGGGGGATTACAGGGATTAGAAGTGCCTTAACCCTCAACTGCCTGATGCATGTTGCGGTAACAAATCTCGCGGCCTATGTGTTTTATTTCATAGGATTGGCAAGTACGTGCATTACCGTAATTTTGCTGCTGATTTTACGAAATATTTCCAGCCGGAAAAAAGTAAAAAACGGCCGCTTATTTGATGCCTCTTATATCCGAAATTGGAAAAAACACCAGCTTGGTTTTTCCGACGATCTCCTGTTTGGGGATTAAGCCAAGGCCGTTTCTGCTGTCTTTGCTGTACAACCTGTTATCTCCCATAACAAAATATTTATTTTCCGGTACAGTGACCAGCCCAAAATTGCAGATTACTGCCTTCTTTATGGGCTGTTTTAAGATTATGTGCCAGATACGGTTCTTTGTGCAATTTGCCATCAATATAGAGTTTATCGTTTTCACTTGAATGGTTTCCCCGGGGAGACCAATAATTCTCTTTACATAGTTTTCCGTCTTTAATGATCACAATGTCTCCCCGTTGATAATTTTCAGCCGGGTTAAATTTATAGACAAGAATTTTATCATGATTATGCAGTGTCGGTTCCATCGATTCGCCTTCTACCACATAAGGCGCGAAAAGAAAAGCCCTGACGATCACAACCAGCACCACGGCAATCAATAAAGATCTTATCCAGCTTTTTATCTCATTCTTCATTTGACCAGCTCCCATGCATTTTGTCATAGTATTCTATTCTTCTAAAGTAAGGTAAATCCTTTTTCATCGGAATGATAATGCTTCATTACATTATATGTAACATTAATTTATAATAAAAATAATTCAGAATAGATGGAGGTGATAAATATGAAATGAAAGCAGGAATGAATTGTGGAAAACATAGTAAAGTCTTTGGCGATTTATAGAGACGTTCTTGAATTTCATACACGAAAGAAATCAAAAGCGGATATGCGCCTGTTAAAAAAGGAAATGTCACAATAGGCCTTGGGGAAATGCAGAAGTTGTTTGAAAATCATCCGATTAAAGTTTCCGAATCCGGCCAGAAACCCGTTTTGGAGTTGAGGTTGTTCTGAAAATTGAAAATGTGCAAGATCTCAATAGAAAAGGATTATTCCATCGAGACTGAGTTGGCTGAAAGACCATAGTGCGTAGAAGATTTATGATTATTTGACCCGGATGGATATTATATACGGATTACTTCGATAGCAAAAGGCTCTTAAAAATTTGAAAGAGTGGATAGAAAGTGGAGTTCATTCCGATTAACGTAAACCAGCATCTTCAATATATCCTCTCATTCCGGAGTGATTCATTTATAGTTAGCTTCGGAACGGATGAAGATTTTGATGAAAAAGAGTATCTCGAATGGCTGCAAAAGCAGTCAGCAAAATTTCCAGAAGGTTTTATGCTTGTAGCAGAAAATGCCGTTCCAATTGGGCAGCTGGAACTGACAGTGAAAGAATATGAAGGGAAGCCAATCGGCTATGTCAATCTTTATTACCTTGTCCCGGAGAAACGCGGATTGGGACTGGGTGCCCTTTTGCATGCGTACGCAATGAATTTTTTTAAAAAGAGAAAAGTAAATGAGTATCATCTGAGAGTTTCGCCGACAAACAAACAAGCGGTTGCATTTTATCAGAAAATGGGCATGAAACAGTTGAAACCTGAAATGGATGGAAAAGTCATCAGGATGGCGGGGAAGGTTTAAACCTTCAAGGCCATTTTTTGAACTGATTTTTGAATAATCTCTTATCTTCATCATTTTTCCTCAGAAATTTTTTAAAAAAGAATTTTTGCTTACGATTGGGTAGAACAACTTGGCGTCAAAATCATTTGTGGTAAAATAAAGAAAATATTTTCAAATGTTGAATTGCTGGAGGAAATATGAATATACAAATAATGATTGTTTTTATCCTGAATTTTATCATTTCATTAGTCGGAACACTGGAATACTCAGGATGGTAGGGGTGAGAACCGGCAAAATCGCAGTTTCTTTTGCTGTTTTTAATATTTTGGCGCTGGTGTCGAGAATCGCAGTAACGTTCCAAGTCCCGATTTTAACGAAATATGTGGATCACCACACTTGGGGAAAGCAACTTATTACATATCTTTAATCTTATTATCATTATATCGGGAATCGCAACGGTTGCAGGCGCTTTTTTGATTCCAACATTTCAAAGGATTTTTTACCGGGGCGTTTTATATTTTTCTGTTGATCGCTCGATTCCAAAACTGATCATGCACAGTTTTTCAAAAGCCGGCCTTTATTTTATGAAGGACTGTATGGCCGTTCCTGTAAAAGAAAATATCTTAAACCTTAGTTACAGGAAATTGCCGGTCAAAATTATTCTGTATAATTTTGTCACAGTCGCTTTGTTGATGATCGGTTCATTGGCGCCGATTTATGCCGGCAGCCTTGAACCCGATTTAAGGGCGACATGTGTCACGCTATCTTCCATCGTCAATGGTTTTGCAACGATTTTGATGTCCATTTTTATTGATCCGCAGTTGTCTACCATGACGGACGATGTGATTGACGGCAAATGCACTGAAGAAGACTTCCGGAAAGTCGTTGTTGCAATGGTGGGAAGCAAAACCCTGGGACTTTCGCTTCACTGTTATTGATCGTTCCTTCTTTGTATGCCATTGTGTTTGTAGCTAAAATGATATAATCATCCAATCTGTCGCAACTTTCGATGATGACGGTAGTGGGGTTTCCTGGAATATCATTTTATTTACCACTTATGAATCTTTTCATATGTAGAACCGTATGATGAGCGGGGTGGGATGTTATTGAAAAATATCAGCAAATACCTGCTTCTATACAAACTAACAAAAAATAGAACAATGCAGTAGTCTTTTAAGAAAGAGCTGATTAAAGCATACGAAAAGAAACAAAAAAAGATAAGTAAGAGAATGACGTCGACAGAACTGGGCTTTTAGTCTGGGTAAGGGGGTTATTATGTTAAAAAAAGGTTGTTGATCCTTTCAGCGGCTTTAGCGGCTGCTGATGGGTATATTTTGTATTTATGGCTTATGGATTGGAAAAGTCTAGAAACCAAAACAGGCGTGTTGGGTTGGGGCGCTGCGATTCTGATTGGCTTTATTTTATACGTTTTTTACCGGAAATTAGATTTGAATGATAGAAGTATATTAATTGGCTGGGGTCAACAATCATGGTAGCCGGTTTAGCGATTCTAAGCTTCTTGATTGTGTATACTGTCCGTTCGATGCCATAAATAATGGACATTATTATGGAAATAAAATTTGCCAAGCCGCCTGATGCGCCGATTATACATGAAATCATGATCGAAAGCAGCTCTCATGGAATATCCAAATGAAGTACCGCCATCAAGCGCTTTGAAAGAAACGGCTCAATCCGTTTTATCCGCACAAAGGGAGAAGCCCTTAATCGTGTATGTGGATCCATAAAACCGGTAGGAATGGTCCGTTTTCTAGCGGATAAGGAAAAGCTTTATTTTTCATGCTTTCCGTGATTCTTGAGATGCAGGGAAACGGAATTGCCAAATAATTATTAAAAGCACTTGAAAATGATGCCGTTGAAAAAAGAGGTTCCAAAGCTGCATTGTAAAGTGTATATGGCATCCTTAAAAATAGGCATCTATACAGTTCTCTAAGGTACAAAATATGCTGTGAAGAAATGATCCATTAAAAAACGGCATGAAAATCAAAGTTGCAACGATACAGAAAATGTTAGAATGGTAAAAGGTTTGATCAACTTTACCGTTCCACTTTACTTCAAGAAATGTATCTCATATTCCTTTGGCGTTGGTGCGTCAATATTTTTATCATCACTGAATTTTAGCCTGCCGTTTTTTCCAATCTGAATACTCCCCATGCCCCGCGGATAATGGGGGTGGCAGCATAAATTCTAAATCCTTTACTTCATCTGTACTTTTTCCTTGTAGTTTGGGGGTTCTACTTCAAGATGAGCGTTTAAGTACTTGCTTTTTCCTGAAAAACCAATTATTTTCTCCTTACGCTGTCAGGCTGCTAAAAAAGCGAGATAAAAAATATTAGGATGTTGTTCTATCATCCATAAGCATGTATCCTTCCCCATCTTTGCATATCGATATTTATTATGCAATTCCTGCTTTTTGTAATTTTTGTTCCTCTGTACTGAATACTTTTAGAAAAACCTCTACAACAAATTTTGATAAATTGATAGAGTAATCGATAAAATCATAGCATAATATACTCACATAAAATGTCATATTTTATCACATAAAAAGTTGAGGCTTGTTGGAGGTTGTCGAATGTTTGGATGGTTAGGTTGGAAAACGGGATGGCCGCTTTGGCGTGCGTATCGGCGGAATCAGTATTTAAAAGAAGATGTAGAAGAAATTTTCGAAGGCATCGCCGAAACGAGAAAGCAGCTTTTGTTCCACTGGACGGAAGAAAATTGGTCATTATTGGAAAAGATGGAGCAGCAGTTAAGCAGTACGGAAGAAAAGAATGATGAGAATCTTGAACGCTTATTTTCATCATACTTAAAGCGCGGACAGGATTTTTCGGAACTGTTCTTGCTGGATATGAACGGTCGGTTGTTACATATTCAACTTATCGTCAGCATATCGGCACTTCCTATGCAGGGAGATCCCCTTGCCAGCCTGGACTGGAAGAACCAAAAAGGGAAAGAATTGCCTATATGGTCCATTTGCAGATCCACTGACTTTGAAAATTGGGCCAAGCACATCTAAATTTCACGATGAAATAACGCTGCTTTTCATTTTGCCGCTCATGGAAAACGGAAAATGGAAAGGGGCTTTATGCGGCAGGGTGCCGAACGATGTGCTTGGGGACCTGATCCAGAGGGAATCCGGTCATGTATATCCCGATTCAGGGGACAATTATATTTTTATGGCCAAATCGAATTTGAATCCTGATATTGTACCGGGGACGGCCTTATCGAGCAGCCGTTTTGAAGATTTAACGTTTACTCACGGTGATAATTTGAAAGATGGAGTTAGGACTCCTTACGGTACTGTAAAAATGAAAAATCACACGGAACTGGAATTGATTTTTACCGATCCTGCCACGGGTGAACTACACCCTGGTGTGATGAATACAATTCGGAATGGAAGCAACCTTTTTGTAACGTTTCCCGGTTACCCGGATTACCGGCATATCTGGTCATCGGAAAAGGCGTGACATTCCAGCTGCCGCATTGCCCGGATGTTTGGGGTATGATGTGTGAAGGGGATTTGGAAGAAGTATATCGGATGCACGGCGTGAACTGGCGATACAATTTTCTATATCGGCAGCTTACAATCGGGTTTATTATACTAAATGAGGTTTATTACATAACATTATTCGGCCTGCTCCCCCGCTTGGCCGGTGTTATTGGGCTCATTTTATTCAATACTGTGTACAGTTTGCTTGCCGGCCGTTTCCTCAACTGGAAATTATTCCAGCCGCTTGAAAATCACCTTCATATGATCAACCGATTTATCCGGATGAATGCCAAAGGGGAAGGAGACTTAACGAAACGGTTACAAGCAGATCAATTTCCTAATGATGAAACAAAGTCTCTCGCGATCTGGATTAACAATATGATCGATTCTTTGGAAGGCATTATGGTGCGGGTGAAGCGGGCTGCAGCGGATGTCCAGGAAAGCCAGCGCCAATTGAACGAGTCGACCCGTTCGACAGAGGCTTCCGCGGAACGGGTGAGCAGTAAAATGGCCGTCATGCTGAAAGGCACCCGCCAGCAATTGAGTGATTTGGATGTGGCTAAAGATGCTTCCCGGCAAATGAGTGAAACGCTGCGGAAACTCGAGAAAGCAGCATCCAAGCAGCTTGCGGTGGCCCAGGATGAAGTATCACGTATCGGAAATAAAATGGATCATATCCAATCAACTGTGAAAGAAACAAATGGGACAATTTACTCTTTTATCGGAACAACGGAAAAAATTAAACAGTTGTTGCAGGTCATTGACGAAATTTCCACGAAAACAAATCTGTTGTCTTTGAACGCTTCCATTGAAGCAGCGTGAGCAGGGGAGGGGCTTTGCCGTCGTGGCCAATGAAATCCGCCAGCTTACCGAATTGACAAAACAGTCAGCTCTTGTAAAAGGAGATAACCACCTGATTGACGAACAGACCCGAAAACAATTTCTGCATCTGCGGCAAACCGGAGACGGATTTGAAGGCATCACAAATCAAAAGAAAGAAGTACTGGAACGGATGCCTGGCGTACTGATGGAAAGGCCTACAATTGAGGACATCATGCTTGCATATATTGGGGGTGGGAAGAATGTTGCTGCCGCTCGTTAAAAAAGATTTTCTCCTTGTTAAAAAATATTTGTTGTTTCTGCTCATCTTTACAGCTGTTGCGCCGGTTTACCTTTCATCCCAATTACCGGAAGGCAGCGGTGAACTTGCATTTTTTGTAACGGTTCTTTACTTGGAGTATATTTTATTCAACTATGTATCGGAATTGAAGTCAATTTTGATTTGTTCATTTTCTTGGCCGGCTTTTTCATGTAACTGTTGATGGAAAAGCACGGTTTCCGGGAGGAGATCATTTTTGAAATCCGCAACAAATATCCCTTTTCGCGGCCTGCTTTCTGCATAGCTTTCCGCCGTCAATTGTTCGTAGGCCGATTGAATCGTATTGATGCTTAACCCGAGATATTCAGCCAGTTTCCGTTTGGACGGTAATTTTTCACCCGGGCGGATGTTGCCGGATAAAATTTCCTGCTTGATAAAATCAACAAGCTGCATATACAGCGGGATATTGCTTTCTTTGTTTAGAAACGGCGTTAATTCAATTATTTTTCTGCCTCCAATCTGCATTACTGGATCCTTTCAAAAATTCGAATCTGGACCTTTTGATTATACCAGATTGTGATTAAATGAGTGTGAGCCAGTATGAAAGGAGATGTTGAAAATGGAAATAAAGGAATTGACAAACCGGGAGGAATGGAAATCAGCTTTTCCGGTGATGAAACAGCTGCGCGTGCATTTGGATGAGGAGCACTATCTTCAATTGGTCGAAGAAGCAGCCCGATCGGCAAATTATAAAATGTTTGCTGTATATGAAGGCGGAAAAATCGTTGCGGTAACAGGTTTTATGCCGATGATGACCCTTTACAACGGACGGTTTATCTGGGTGTGCGACCTGGTTACGGATGCAGCATGCCGGTCAAAAGGTTACGGGGCCAGGCTGATTGGATATGTAGAACAGTGGGCCAAAGAAAAGGGGTATGGCATTGTTTCCCTCTCATCCGGCCTGCAGAGAAAAGACGCACACCGGTTTTATGAAAAAATGGATTACGATAAAGTAAGCTATGTGTTTTTGAAAAGATTGTAAGACTTTACTTTGAATTTCAATATTATTTCAGATTGTGATTTTCAAATGATTCCAGATGTATCATATTCAATACACGGCTTGATATGGAGTGATGGGCATGGTATGCTAGTTAGCATTGTTTTCTTCTCGCCCCATTGCCATCAAGCTAAGCCCACAGAAGCTCCATGTCAAGCCACTAAAGGCATAATGATTCGTAATATAGAGTGCATATGTTAATTTTTCGCGAAAAATCCGGAATAATTCGAAAAAATTTACTGTTTTTTGCCGAATAATGTGCCCGTGTACACTTTACAAGGGAAAATAAAAAGCATATAATTGGTAAAAAGTAAATATTTCAGACTACTAGGGGTGCCCAAATGGCGGGCTGAGAGAAAAACATTTGTTTTTCAACCCTTTGGACCTGATCCGGATCATACCGGCGTAGGAAAGTAGGATTTTGAATGAACAATACTTTTTGCTGATCAAGTCAGGTCTTTACGGGCCTGGCTTTTTTGCATTGGAAAGGATGGGATAAATGAAACTGGAAGAACAAGTGGTGCTTGTAACAAGCGGAAGCAGGGGATTGGGAAGGGCAATTGTAAAAGCTTTTGCAAGAGAGGGGGGCGAAAGTTGTCATTTACTATTTTGAAAGTGAGCAAAAAGGAAAAGATTTACAGGAACATTTAGGAGAAAATACTTAAATAAATAGAAGCAACAACGCTGCTATAAAAAAATCACGGAATCGGAAAGATGATGCAGAAGCAATGCTATTTTTGCATTTCCATGGGCAAGAGCCGTGACCGGGCAAAAACTTGTCGTCGCCGGTGGACTCGTAATGGATTAGGAGGAGATCAAAATGGAAAAAACAAAACCGATTGAACTGCTTGAAAAAATCAGGGCGGTAAATCCGCTCATCCATAATATCACCAACATTGTCGTTGCCAATTTTACGGCAAACGGGCTTTTGGCCCTCGGGGCTTCGCCTGTGATGGCAGATGCCGTGGAAGAAACGGCCGAAATGGCGAAAGCAGCAAATGCGGTTGTACTGAACATCGGCACTTTAAATGAAAGAATAGTCGATGCGATGATTTTAGCGGGAAAATCCGCAAACGAAAACGATGTTCCGGTTGTGCTCGATCCCGTTGCTGCAGGGGCAACGCATTTCCGGACGGAAACTGCACAGAAACTTTTGCAGGAAATAAATTTTACCGCCATCAGGGGCAATGCGTCGGAAATCGCAAATCTGATCGGAATGAAGTCGAAGATTAAGGGAGTGGATGCAGGAGAAACCAACTTGGATGCCGGCGAACTGGCGCTAAGAGCTGCGAAAGAACTCAACACAACGGTAGTGGTGAGCGGGAAAACGGATGCGGTGTCAAACGGGTCTGATGTCTATCTCGTACATAACGGCCATCCAATATTAACAAAAGTGACTGGAACCGGGTGCCTCTTGTCTGCCGTTTGCGGCGCGTTTTTGGCTGTGGAAAAAGATCCGGTTACAGCTGCCGTATCGGCACTTGTTATGTACGGTACAGCTGCCGAAATCGCACGGGAAAAAGCAAGAGCGGATTTGCCGGGAAGTTTTCAAATCGAATTTTTAAACCAGCTTGCAACGCTTAGTGCCGAGGATTTGGAAGCGTATGGTTCGTTTGAAAAGAAAGCAGGGATTATTCAATGAAAAAAGCGTTGACGATTGCCGGTTCCGACTGTGGCGGCGGTGCAGGCATTCAGGCGGACTTAAAAACGTTTCAGGAACTGGAAGTGTATGGCATGTCGGTGATTACCGCCGTAACCGCCCAAAATACGCTCGGTGTCCAGGGCGTTTTTCCATTAGGGACGGAAGCGGTGGTCCGTCAAATCGATTCGATTGCGGAAGATATGGGGACGGACGCATTAAAAACAGGAATGCTGTTTGATTCTGCCATTATTGAGGCTATTGCGGAGAAAATCAAGGAATATCATTGGGAAAAAACCGTTGTCGATCCGGTGATGATTGCCAAAGGCGGGGAAACGCTGCTGCAGCAGGAAGCGATACACGCTTTAAAAAATAAGCTGCTCCCCCTTGCATTCATTGTGACACCGAATATTCCCGAAGCAGAAGAGCTTTCAGGAATTAAGATCCATCATTTCCCGGATATGAAAGAAGCAGCCCGGATCATTTCAGATTCCGGGGTCCGGTATGTCATGATTAAAGGCGGCCACCACGAAAATTCCCCGGTATCCCGCGATTTGCTTTTTGATGGGCGGAACTTTTACGAGTACACCGCCAAAAGATTCGTAACGAAAAATACACATGGAACCGGCTGCACGTTCTCATCCGCCATTACGGCAGAGCTGGCAAAAGGCGCGGACGTTTTCGATGCAGTAGCAACAGCGAAAGATTTTATTACGGCTGCGATTGAAGACGGCATCCAAATCGGAAACGGGCACGGGCCGACAAACCACTGGGCGTACAGGAAAAGGAGCATGGTAAAATGATAGAGGAGAAAGATTTGCGCGCTGCATTGAAATTGTATTTCATTATGGGCAGCCCGAACTGCCAGTCCCGCCCGCAGCAGGTGTTGGAAGATGCTATCAATGGCGGTGTTACTTTATTTCAGTTCCGGGAAAAAGGAAAAGGTGCGCTTAAAGGAGATGAAAAGAAAGCACTTGGAGAGGAATTGCAATGGATATGCAAAAACCATGGCATTCCTTTTATCGTAAATGATGATATTGATTTGGCTTTGGAACTGGATACGGACGGCGTGCATATCGGGCAGGAAGATGAGCCGTTGGAATCGGTTCGCGAAAAAATCGGGAATAAAATCATCGGTGTTTCAGCTCATACTGTCGAAGAAGCAAGGCAAGCAGTAAACGGCGGGGCGGATTATCTCGGGGTAGGCCCGATTTTCCCGACGAAATCGAAAGAAGATGCAAAAGCGGCGCAAGGAACATCTGTGATCACTGATATGCGGAAAAACGGTATCCGGCTGCCAATCGTCGGGATCGGCGGAATTGGCCGCGGCAATGCAAAAAGCGTCATAGAAGCCGGCGCTGATGGCATCTCGGTGATTTCTGCAATTGCGGGTGCTGGAGATGCAGCAATTGCTGCGGCAGCCTTGAAAAAAGAGTTAACTTGATGATCTAAATGTTCCATATGTAAACCGGCTGACCGAGATCGGAATCTCCAATGGTTGTTGTTTCTTTTTTCATAGAAATAACGGGAGGGGTTTCTTCAAATCCATCTACAAGTATGGTTCAAACCCCTTCTTTTTCATTTGTGTGAATAATGCTTCAACCAGTTCCTGCCAGGTACTTTAGCGCCGGGATTCTTTTAAAATATAGATGGCTATTAAATAACCGGAGCTTTCTTGTTTATTTGCTTTCGTTTTACCGCCGCCGGTAAAACTGATCATTTTCCCTTTTTGATTTTCAGTCATAAATACAGTTTGGTGGGAATCGGCCAGCACTTGATTCCAAAGTGTTATTTTTTCCTCGTATGTCAGGGTGTCCAGGCAGGCATCAGGCACGATCCCTTTGTAAGTCGTTTTCCACGCATCCACATGCACTTTCGCAATCCCTTCCACCTTTTGGTGCAGCTTTTCTAAATTTCATATCATCCTCCGGTTCATCGTATCTTAATTAAATTTTAGCATTATAAATTCACAAAAAAGTAAAATTTGACAGGGGATGGTGATGTTCAATCATAACATTGATGGTCAACTATACGTAGAATTTCTGCAGCAACATCATAAGGAAGCGTTATTTAATCTGATTGACAGACAGGTGAAATGCGACTGGCATTCAGGGACTGCATGATTTCGCACCAAGACAAGAACAGCGGAACATCCAGTTAAAAGAAGTATTGGAAACATTACCATTTGATATCGAAAACCATGTGGAAGATAAAAATGAATATATGAGGGCGGTTGATGAAAAAGTGAAATATTCGTGTTTAAATTAAGGGATCCCGTTCCATTTTCATATTCTTTTTTCAATTGTTTATCAAACCGGATTTCCGTTATGGTAAAATTTAGACAAACAGTTTAAAAAGGAGCGATGATGAATGGCAAAGGGCGTTGTCGTTTCGGTAAATGTTGGCAAACCGCAGCCACTGCCGTATAAAAAGAAAGTTGTGCAGAGCGGGATTTTTAAAGCACCGCAGGACGGCCCGGTTTTTTTAGCAAAAATCAATTTTGAGGGCGACGAGCAGGCGGATATCGTCCATCACGGAGGCGAAGACAAGGCGGTCTGTGTCTATATTGCTGACCATTTTCCTGTATGGGAAAAAAAGTTCAACCGCACGTTTGAACCCGGGGCGTTCGGCGAAAATATTACACTTTCCGGGCTGACGGAAGCGGATATACATATCGGGGATGTTTTTCAAATGGGGGAAGCGGTTGTACAAGTGTCCCAGCCGCGTGAACCGTGCTATAAAATTGCGGCAAGATACGAATTGGATCGTTTTCCGGCTGATATCATAGAAACCGGCTATACCGGCTTTTACATGCGCGTCTTGAAAGAAGGCTTTGTCCAAAAAAATGATCGGTTCATTTTGCTGGAAAAAGGGGAAAAGCAGCTTTCCATTTTGTATCTCAATCAAATCAGATATCATGATAAGACGAATTATGCTGCGATGGCGGAAATTTTAAGCGTAGAAGCGCTGGCCGAAGCTTGGCGGAAGCCGTTTCGGAAATTATTGTATCAACAATAAGTGGAGAGGAAAACGATCTGTTGGACATTAAAATTCTTGATGATTTTTCACAGGCAAATTTGGATGAAATGGTAGAAATCTATCAATCTGTCGGCTGGAATAATCATACGAAAGCGATCATTACACAGGTTTTTCAAGCAATGTGACTGCATTGGCGTCGGAGCAGGATTGTCGGTTTTGGCCGGGCACTGTCAGACTGCGTTTTTAATGCTGCCATTTACGATGTCGTCGTACACCGCGATTTTCAAGGCCGCGGCGTCGCAAGGTACATCATGGAATATTTGCTTCGTGAACTGCGCGGTGTTTCCTGCGTCCATTTGATCTCCACCATCGGGAAATGAAGCATTTTACCGAAAATTTGGCTTTAAAAAAATTAAAACCGGTATGGCGCATTATCTTCGTGAAAGCTTGGCGGACGAGTATTTGGAATAACCTTACATGAAAGGGGAGAAAGCACATCCAAATTATGGCCGAAAATAAAGTTTTACACACGGGTCATCCAATCCGCTATACGCATGCCAAAACAGATTCTGATCGGATTTGCTTCATGTTCTCCGGCGACGGGTATACATACGAAAAACCGCTCCTTTACTATGCTACGATGGTGATGTTGGAAAACCGTATCGATGTTGTCCAGATCCATTACGCGTATGAAGCCGATCTGCTGAAAAAGCCGCTTGAGGACGTTACGGAAACGCTTATGGCTGACATTGATACGGTGATCGAAGAAGTGCTCCAAAACGGGGAATATCAAGATAGTGTTTTTCTCGGAAAGTCGCTCGGGACGATTTCCATCGCGAATGCACTGATGAAAAGGCAGGGTTTTTCCGGTTCGAAAATTTTGCTTACACCGCTGTTAAATATTGTACCGGTTTTTGAATCGCTTTTGAAAAGCGGACATGCCGGCCTGCTCGTGATCGGGGATCAGGACCTGCATTTTGATATTGACAAAATTGAACAGCTGCGCCAAACCCGTTTTCAAATCGAAGTGATCCCGAACGGCAACCATTCTTTGGAAATCGGCGAATTTGATACGCCAGCGTCCATTTCTGCTTGGCCAATATAATGGAAAAAATAAAAGAAGCAGTGCATGAAGCATGCATTGCTTCTTGAAGGCGGCTAAATGTACTTTTCTAAAATGATTTTGGCTCTTTCGTCCAAATTGTAGGCAGTTGTTTAAGCGAAAAATATTTTAGGTGTAAGCTCTCGCCGTCTTCCATGGCCAATTCGCCTGTGGCCCCTTCAGCGATCTAAACGCCGATGACATTGTTATTTCATCTCTGTTTGGATACCGGAAATATAATTCTTTTCCGGACAACAGATCAACAAACCGAAAAGATGCTTTCGCGCAGGCCGGTTTCCTCATACAATGCGCGGGCTTTCCGTTTCTTCAAAACTTTCACCTATTTCCATCGCACCCGCCCGGAAACTCCATTCTTTTGTATCGGAGCGGAACTGGAATAACATCTCGCGCTTTTCGTTCATGACAATGACGGTTGAGCCGGCGAAAATAATTGGTATGCTTACAATAAATTTTCTGGATTCTTTTACATATTCAGCCGTGATTGCCCACTCTTTCTAAAGTTTTTTTACCAACAGTATTTCATCCCGGATCGGTATTCTGTTGTCTGCAATAAGCGGGATCCCCGGCTTTCTTTTTCTTGCCTCTTCACCGGCATTTATAAACAATTGGCCAACCTGTAACCCTTTTTTTGGTAAAACTTCAGCGCATGCAAATTATCATTCGTTGTGATCAGTTTGATTTGCGAACATGATTTTTCTTTTTCCGCTTTTTCAACTTCCTTCAGGAGGGCGGATCCGACTCCTTTGTCTTCCACGATACTGTCCAGTGAGATCATCTCGCATTCGTTTTCTCTTATTATATAAGTAACTAAACCAATCATCTTGTTATCTTCGCTGACTGCGGCAAAACCATCCAGTTTGTCACATTTATATATGCCGCTTGAAATCACCATTTCCGAGCATCCCAATGTTTGGTAAAAAATGCACTTACAACAGCTTCCGGCATATCGCTTTTTGGAATGACATTCATTTTCCCACCCCATTATTTTTATAGCTTTAAGTTATTTTGATATTCCATTTCCCAACCGCTTTGCGGCAGGGGCTTTATCGGCAGCATGGTGCCCAGGAGCGCGATAACTGCACATCCAATAAAAATATAGCATATGGAATCTTACCTGTTGATGATCGCGAAATTTACGAGACTCCTGCGGGATAAGCGAGCAAGAAGAGCCCCCTCGTGCTAAGGTACGAGCGAGGAGGCTAGCGATGCGTGTGGAAAGCGGAAAGTGCGTGAATTTCTCGATCATCAACATTCTTCGATAAAAAAGGACCCCTAAGTCTGTTTACCGATTTTTGGGCCAGCCACGTTAGAGGAAAATTTTCCCGAAGAAATGGTTTTGAGAAGCTTTGTCAGGACCGTTCGAGCAAAATAAAACTCCTGAAACAGTCCTTAGAAGCTTTATAAAGACCATTTGAGTAACATTTCTGCTTAAAAGGGGCTTTTGGGCCGGCACCGGTAATGATGGCGGGAAGGCCGCGCCCGTTCCCGTGGGGTATAAACATCTTCCCATTAAATATTACCGAACTCTCAACAAAATTAAAAATGCCAACTGTATTTTTGCACATTATTTGGTACAATTATTAAAAAATGCGAGATGAATAAACATGGTTAATCAACTTTCATTAAAAGAACACTTAGAGCAGCTAGAAGAAAAATTATTACAGCCGGAAGTCCGGGGATCACGGGAAGAACTAAAAAAATTGCTTGCCGACAATTTTTTCGAGATCGGCAGTTCCGGAAAAATTTTATACAAAAACGAGGAAATCGGGGAAGAGGGAATCGGAAAGGTGGAAATGGTTTTGAGTGATTTTGAAATCCATCCCTTGTCCGAAGAAATTGTACTTGTGACTTACCATATTTTTAATAAAGAAAACGGGCAGCATTCCCTGCGCAGCTCGATATGGAAGCATACAGAAGGCAAGTGGAAGATGCGTTTCCACCAAGGAACGAAGACGGGTGATTCAAACTGACCATCCGAACCGCGGAACACAACATTTATAAGACAATTTCCAAATATGTTTTCGAAAAATAATTGACTATTGGGCAAATTAACTATATAATAGTTTTCAATGATTTCTAAATAATTTTTATTACTTCTTATCAAGAGAGGTGGAGGGAAGGGCCCTTTGAAACCTCGGCAACAGGTTGAAAAACACTGTGCCAATTCCTGCAGACATTTGTCTGAAAGATAAGAATAGTTGAATCGCGTGGATCGCAACTCTTCTTATCTTTCGGTAAGAAGGGTTTTTTAGTGGGATAGGCACAAAAACAAGGAGGTAGCTGTTACTGCAAATCCAAGTAAACATCCCTGTCTATTTGGATTAAGAATCGATAGATAACACAAACATACATATAAGGCATTGCGATAAAACAAGTTTTTGTGAGGTGGAAATCTTGCCATTAAGCGTACAAAACAGCCCATTTAGTAAAGAACAGGCAGAACAATTGAACCGATTGCTGGAAACCTTATCGGATCAGCAAAAATTGTGGTTGAGCGGTTATTTAACTTATCCGCTCGCTGAACAAGCGGCGAATGATACAGGTTCCGTTGCAGTTGCGGAAAAAACAGTGCAGCTTGCTACGAAAGAAGTTACGGTTCTTTACGGTTCAGAGACCGGAAATGCCCAGTCCCTTGCCGAAGAATTTTCCGCTAAGTTGAAAGAAAAACAGTTCAAAGTATCTTTTTCACCGTTGGATGCTGTAAAACCGAGAGATTTAAAGAATGCCAAACACCTGTTGATCATCACAAGCACTCAGGGAGAAGGGGATCCGCCGGACAACGCCTTATCTTTTTATGAATTGATCCACAGCAGAAAAGCCCCGAAACTGGATGGAGTCAAGTTTTCTGTATTGGCACTCGGGGACCAGTCTTATGAATTTTTCTGCAAAACCGGAAAAGATATCGACAAAAAATTGGAAGAGTTGGGCGGAGAACGGTTTTATCCGCGTGTTGATTGCGATGTCGATTATGAGGAATCGGCAGCGGAGTGGTTTGAAGGCGTTACAGGCGTGCTGGAGGCGTCCGAAAGCCTGTATCCAGCAGGCGGAGAGACTGCAGGGGCAGCTCCAAAAGCGCAGGAAACCGCTTTTTCAAAATCCAATCCATTCCATGCGGAAGTACTTGAAAATATCAATTTAAACTGGGAAGGTTCGAATAAAGAGACACATCATCTTGAATTGTCGCTTGAAGGATCAAACTTCACGTTTGAACCTGGGGACAGCATAGGGATCTATCCGGAAAATGAACCGGAACTGGTTGACCGGCTGATCCAAAAGCTGAACTGGAACCCTGAGGAACCGGTCACGATCAATAAAAAAGGCGATGTCCTGCCGATAAGGGAAGCTTTGCTTTACCACTATGAAATTACGAGATTAACAAAACCACTGCTCCAGCAGGCGGGAACGCTTTTCGAAAACAGCGCTTTGGCGACATTGCTCGAAAAGGAAGATGAGGCAAAAGCTTATCTTAACGGCCGTGATCTGGTCGATTTGGTGGAAGATTTCCCGCCGCAAAAAGTGAAACCGGAAGTTTTTGTGAAAATCCTCCGGAAAATGCCGCCGCGGCTTTATTCGATCGCAAGCAGTTATAAAGCGAATCCGGACGAAGTGCATCTTGTGATTGCCTTAGACCGGTTTGAGGCAAACGGAAGGCTGCGTTCGGGCGTCTGCTCCGGGCAAATTGCCGGCCGGGTTAAGCCGGGCGACCGCCTGCCGGTTTACGTCCACCGGAATCCGAATTTCAAACTCCCGGCTGACCAGGATGCGCCAATTATCATGATCGGGCCGGGCACCGGTGTCGCGCCGTTCCGTTCATTCTTGGAGGAAAGGGAAGCGGAAGGCATTACCGGAAGAACATGGCTGTTTTTCGGCGACCAGCATTTTTCGACCGACTTTCTTTATCAGCTCGATTGGCAAAACTGGATGAAAAACGGTGTGCTCGAGCGGATGGACGTTGCTTTTTCCCGCGACCAGGAGGAAAAAGTATATGTCCAGCACCGGATGTTTGAAAAGAGCAAAGATTTTTATGCGTGGCTGGAAGACGGTGCCTATGTTTATGTCTGCGGCGATGAGAAGCATATGGCTCGCGATGTCCATGAAGCTTTGATCGAAATTCTTGAAAAAGAAGGAAATATGACGAGGGAAGAAGCAGAAGGTTATTTAAAAGACATGCGCCAGCAAAAACGTTACCAGCGTGATGTTTATTAACAGAAAGGAGCAGAATAATGTCTGGTAAAAAACTTGATCCGCTTGAAACAATAAAAGAAAACAGCCGATTTTTAAGGGGAACAATTGCGGAGGGACTTAAAGACACTTTAACCGGCGCCATTTCGGATGACGACAATAAATTGCTGAAATTCCACGGCAGCTACCAGCAGGATGACCGCGATGTCCGCAATGAACGGCGCAAAAAGAAACTCGAGCCTGCTTACCAGTTTATGGTGCGGGTACGCATCCCGGGCGGCGTTGCGACACCGGAACAGTGGCTCGTAATGGATGAACTGGCCCATAAATACGGGAATGGAACGTTGAGAATGACTACGCGGCAGACTTTCCAAATGCACGGCATATTAAAAAAGAATTTGAAACAGGCGATCCGGGAAATGAACGAGGCGCTGATGACAACTTTGGCCGCCTGTGGGGATGTCAACCGCAATGTGATGTGCAATCCGAATCCATACCAGTCGGATGTGCATGCAGAAGTGTACGAGTGGGCGAAAAAAACGAGCGACCACTTGCTGCCGAGGACTTCCGCTTATCATGAAATTTGGCTGGAAGATGAAAAAATCATCGACACCAAAGAAAAGAACGATTCCGAACCGCTTTACGGCCCGACGTACCTGCCTCGAAAATTTAAGATCGGTTTTGCAGTGCCGCCTTCCAATGACGTTGATATTTTTTCACAGGATTTAGGGTTTATTGCCATCTTAAATGACGGTAAGCTGGAAGGGTTTAATGTCGCAGTCGGCGGCGGGATGGGGATGACCCACGGGGATCCGAAGACTTATCCGCAGCTTGCGCGTATCATCGGTTTCTGCGCGCCGAACCAGGTCATTGAAGTGGCGGAAAAAGTTGTATCCATCCAGCGCGATTACGGCAACCGCGCAAACCGGAAAAATGCGCGCTTCAAATATACCATTGATGCGCGGGGCCTCGACTGGATCAAAAATGAGTTGAATGAAAGGCTCGGTTGGGATCTCGGCGAAGCTCGCCCGTTCCATTTTGACCATAACGGAGACCGTTACGGCTGGATTAAAGGCGACGGGAAATGGCATCTTACGTTATTTGTCCAAAGCGGAAGGATCAAAGATTTCGACGGTTATCCGCTGATGACGGGACTGCGTGAAATTGCAAAAATCCATCAAGGTGAATTCAGGCTTACGCCGAACCAGAATGTCATCATTTCAAATGTGACAGATGAAATGAAAGGAAAAATAGATGAGCTGGTAGAAAAATACCATTTAACGGACGGCAAGCATTATTCCGCCCTCAGGAGAAATTCGATGTCCTGTGTGGCATTCCCGACTTGTGGCCTGGCCATGGCGGAATCCGAACGATACTTGCCGACACTGCTCGGAAAAATTGAGGAAATCTTGGATGATGCAGGATTGCGCGAAGAAGAAATCGTGATCCGGATGTCCGGATGCCCGAACGGTTGCTCACGTCCGGCACTAGCGGAGATTGCTTTTATCGGGAAAGCCCCGGGAAAATACAATTTGTATTTAGGCGGCAGTTTCACCGGAGACCGGCTCGCATGCCTGTACAGGGAAAACATTGGGGAAGAAGAAATCCTGGCTTCCCTCCGCCCGATCCTGCTGCAATACGCGAAAGAAAGGCAGGAAGGCGAGCATTTCGGCGATTTCGTCATCCGCGCCGGCTATGTCGAAGCCATCCATGACGGCCGCGATTTTCATAAAGCAACAGCATTGAACTGATAAGCATTTTCAAATACTGCGCTGAAGGCTTATGTCCTTGGCGCATTTTTTCGCTTTACAACTCTTATAAAAATGGGACATACTGAGTGGTAGAAGAATAATAAAGGATGAAGGCTCATGCTAAAGACAAACCTGAAAAAATATATCACAAATCATAAGGATTCTATAATTATATTATGTAAACAAGAGTTCGACTACATTGATCGCCATGCCGGTTTTTTCGGTGATATAATGCAGAAGGTGAAGTTTATTGAAAAAGAAAGCACAGCCCGTTTTTTCGATGCCTACATAGAACGGTGCAACAAAGAAACAGATGAAACGATCGCAGTTGAAACCCCGCAGTTTTTAAACGAGCCGGTTGTTTATTTAAAAAAGCATAGGAAAGAGTATCTTTATGTCGAATCTGACTGGTTTGACATTATTGGGATAGACGGCATTTCGCTCGAGCTGGATGATGTGTTCGGCCATTACAATTGCATGCTCGGGCTGAAGATGCAGAAAAAATACGGCGAGGCGATTCAATCGGCATTATCGGAACTGCTTGTGGGGGAAATAGCTGGTGAATTGATGTTTGAAGGAAATGAAGGCATCTGGGATGTGAATTTTGGCCTGAATGATGTGCCGGGTTACGATGAAGAGATGACTTTGATGGATGCCTTTGTAAAAATTTACGAAGTTTTATTTGCGTTAAATGAAAAACTCGAAAAATCGTCTTGACCCTCTCGCTGCGTCACCCTTTATAGTGGTGATCGAAAGGGGCATTAATGATGAGAATTAAATAAGCGGCAAATCTTGCCGGCGTCAGTGTCAGTACGTTGCGCCATTATGACGCGATCGGGCTGTTAAAGCCGGCGGAAATTTCACCGTCCGGCTACTGGCAATATTCCGATGAAAATCTGGAAACCCTGCAGCAAATTTTATTTTTCAAAGAATTGGGCTTCCCTTTGCAAAAGATCAAGGAAATCATCGATAGCCCTTCGTTTAACAGGCTGGAGGCGCTGCAACTGCAGCGGAACATGCTGATCGAAAAACGGAACCGGCTTAACAAGATGATCAACTTGATCGAAAAAAAATCCAATCGGAGAAAGGGGAAATCCAAATGTCCAATGAAGAAAAATTTAAAGGGTTCCGTTTTAAAGGAAATCCGTATGAGCAGGAAGCACGTGAAAAGTGGGGAGATCAGGCGGTGAATAAAGCAAACGCTAATCTTAAAAAGCTTTCCGCTGATGAAAAATCGGATTTAGCGGATGAAATGAACGGCATTTACCGCGAACTCGCCCGCATTCGCCATACCGCGCCGGACTCGACGGAAGCGCAGGACGCCATCCGCAAATGGTACGAATATTTAAACCGCCATTTCGGCCATTATTCTCCGGAGTCTTTTAAAGGGCTTGGCCAAATGTATGTGGATGATGAGCGGTTTACGAAAAACATCGACAAGTTCGGTGAAGGGCTGGCAGCATTTATGGCTGCGGCAATGGCGGTATTTGCGGAAAGAAATAGCTGAAAGAAAAAGGCAGAAGCTTACTGACGGCTTCTGCTTTTTTAGTTTTTTTGTATATTGAAGGATCTTAATCAAAAGAATAAACTTAAAATTATAGTGATTTCAAAAAGGGGATGTTTTCATGTGGCATGAAACAAAGGCGTCAATAATTTTATCCGTTCAATTTCCGATCATTCAAGCAGGTATGGCAGGCGGTGTGACGACGCCAGAACTGGTTGCGGCTGTGTCCAACGCGGGTGCGCTCGGCATGATCGGTGCCGGGTATATGACAGCGGATGCTTTGAAATCGGCGATTCAAGCGGTAAAGGCGGGGACGAATAAGCCTTTCGGGGTAAATTTGTTTGTGCCGGAAATTCCGAAAGTAAAGGATGGAGAACTGCAAAGGGCAAACGAATTGCTTGATCCAGTTCGCGAAAAACTTGGAATGGAAAAGGTTCATATGAAACCGGCTGTGGATGTTTCGGTTTTTTTTGAACAAGTCGAGATCGTCATCCGTTATCAGGTGCCAGTTTGCAGTTTTACATTCGGTATTCCGCCGGAATCTGTTATTAAAAAATTAAAAGCGCGCGGAACCATTTTGATTGGTACGGCCACTACAGTAGAAGAAGCCATTTTAAACGAAAAATCCGGAATGGACCTTGTCGTTGCGCAAGGGAGTGAAGCAGGCGGGCACCGCGGCAGTTTTGAGGGTGATTTCGCACATGCGATGATCGGCACGATGGCGCTTGTCCCTCAGGTTGCAGATGCGGTAAGCATCCCTGTCATTGCAGCGGGTGGTATCATGGACGGCCGCGGAATCCTTTCCTCGCTGATTTTAGGCGCGGAGGCGGTGCAGATGGGAACGGCGTTTTTAACGACGGCGGAAAGCGGTGCACATGCTTTACATAAAAAAGCGGTGTTGTCGGCCACTGAGGATCGGACGGTTGTCACTTCTACTTTCAGCGGCAAGCCGGCACGCGGAATTGAAAATGGATTTATCCGGGAAATGACGGAATATGAAAAAGAATTACCGCCTTATCCGATTCAAAATATACTTACGCAGGAAATCCGCAAAACAGCAGCCAAACAGGGAAACGCAGACTACCTTGCAATGTGGAGCGGTCAAAATCCGCGGCTGAGCCGGGAGCTTCCTGCCGATGAGCTTGTCCACCGGCTGGCCGGGGAGGTAGACGTATTAATTGGCAGAATAAAAGAAAAATAGCGGGGGAGATATGGATGTTTGGATATCAAATTGATGGTGAAGTTTCATTAAAACTTCCTGAATTAAGAGATGCAGAAACCGTATTTAAGCTGACAGATCAGTCAAGGCAGTATCTTCGCAAGTGGCTGCCATGGCTTGATGGAACAACGAGTGTGGAAGATACAAAAAATTTTATCCGGGCTCCACTGAAAGATTATGCAGAAAATAAAGGCATGACCGCGTTTGTTCTATTTAACGGGGAGATTTGTGGTACGGTAAGTTATAATTCAATCGATTGGACAAACAGGGCTGTCCATATCGGCTACTGGTTCGGTGAACCGTATCAGGGGCACGGCATCATGACGAAAGTAGTCAAAGCAATGACGGATTATGCTTTTAAACAATTAAATATGAACCGGGTTGAAATCCGGGCTGCCACTAATAATTCAAAAAGCAGGGCAATTCTCGAAAGGCTTGGATTTAAGGAAGAAGGCATTATCCGGCAGTCCGAATGGCTGTATGACCACTTTGTTGATCACGTAGTATACGGCATGCTGGCATCGGAGTGGAAAACAGGTAAAAACCCTGATATACGTTGAGAAAGACATGCGGGCAAAAAGATGCTAAATCATTTCAAAGATGAAATAACGGGAATTACGCTATTGTAATTTTTATAAAATTGGATATAATTCTTTAAAAAAGTTAAATTCAATGAAAAAGAGAGTATTGATTTGTGAAATTCAAGAGAGCCGGGGATGGTGGAAACCCAGTATGGAGCAAATCATGAAGCGAACTTTGGAAGGGCTTTCCTGAACAGAAGTAGGGAAAGACGGGAAGATTTCCGTTATCACATGAGGAACGGTTTTTATTTTCTTAAAAACAATAAGAGTGGTACCGCGGGTTGAATAAACGCCCGTCTCTTTACAGGATTGGTAGAGAGACAGGCATTTTTTATTTGGAGGGATAAAAGTGAATCATTGTATTTGCCGGGTTATTAAGTAAGGCTTTGGATGTCTTGCTTCAAAAAGAAATGATCGTCAACATGATCGAAAAACCTAAATTTAACCATTTGGGGAATTTCCAGTACAAGATGCAGAAGCTTGGTCTATTGTTACAGAGCTTATGGCTTTTCCGGATGTTATTCATCGTTGGAGGAGTATGATCCGTCGCAAATTGCCAAATATTTGATTGAGCGTGCAAAGGTATTTAATAAGTATTATGCGTCTGTCCGGATTTTGGAAAATCAAAACTTGAGATATTCGAGACTGGCACTTGTTTTATCGGTAAAAATAGTATTAAAAGAAGGCCTGAGATTATTGGAGATAAAGGCGCCGAAAGAAATGTAAGAGTCCATGCGCTTTTGAATGATATAAGTTACCGAATTTTTAAAAATGGAAAAACAATGCAACTTGGTTTACAATAATAATGTGAAATTAAAGGAGGTACCATTATGCCACAAACTTACCAACAGTATTTACAGGAGCACCGTGAACAGCATCTTAAGGAACTGTTTGACTTTCTTAAAATCCCGAGCATCAGTTCCTTATCTGAATATAAAGAAGATGTCAGGAATGCGGCAGAATGGTTAAAAGCGGAACTGGAGAAAACCGGAATGGAACATGCGGAGGTCATGAAAACGAAAGGGCATCCCGTTGTTTATGCTGACTGGCTGCACGCGGATGGGAAACCAACTGTCCTTATTTACGGGCATTACGATGTCCAGCCGGTTGATCCGCTGAACTTATGGGAAAGCGATCCCTTTCAGCCGGAAATTCGCGATGATAAAATTTATGCCCGCGGTGTGAGCGATGATAAAGGGCAGATTTTTATGCATGTCAAAGCAATCGATGCGTTCCTGCAAACGGATGGCAAGCTGCCTGTCAATATAAAAGTGCTTTTCGAAGGAGAGGAAGAAATCGGCAGCCCGCACCTGCCGGCCTTTGTGGAAGAACATAAGGATCTTTTGGCGGCGGATTTGATCGTCATATCCGATACTGGCATGCCGGAAAAAGATAAGCCAACGATCTGTTACGGGCTGCGCGGGTTATGCGGCCTTCAAATCAATGTGAAAGGAGCGACAAGCGATCTGCATTCGGGTGAGTACGGCGGCGGTGTCCAAAACGCAGCAACGGCACTTGTCGAATTATTGGCGTCTTTCCATGATAGAGACGGCAAAGTTTTAGTGGAAGGATTTTACGATAAAGTGGAGGAACTGACAGCTGAAGAAAAAGAAGCCTTCGCCAAATTGCAGGTGGATGAGGAAAAACTGCGTAAACAACTTGGCGTACCGGAGCTTTTCGGGGAAAAAGGATATTCGTATACGGAAAGGACATCCGTCCGCCCGACGCTTGAAATCAACGGCATGCAGAGCGGCTTTACCGGGGAAGGGCTGAAAACCGTGCTGCCGTCCGAAGCGTTTGCCAAAATGACATGCCGGCTCGTGCCGAAGCAGGATCCGTATGAAATTCTGGAACTATTGAAAAAACATATCCATGCCCATACCCCAAAAGGTGTAACCGTTACGGTAACCGAGTTTGATAAAGGCTATCCGTATGTTACACCATTGGACCACCCGGCCATCCAGGCTGCCGGCAGGGCGTATGAAAAAGTGTACCAAGTGCCGGTGACGTATACCCGTGGCGGCGGTTCGATTCCGATCGTGGCGGCCTTTGATAACATTTTAAAACTGCCGGTAGTGCTGATGGGGTTTGCGCTTCCGACCGAAAATGCCCATGCGCCGAACGAACATTTCCATCTAGAAAACTTTGGCAAAGGTTTGGAAACAATTTGTGCCTATTGGAATGAGCTGCAAACGTTAATCTTTTCATAAAATATTGATGGGGAGAGCCCCCTCATAGGGACTTTTCGATTTTTCTGTATTCCAAAACTGCTGGGACAGGAGTGTGGGAGGAATGCGCCCGGTCATATTGGGAGTATGTGCCGCCTTCTTTTTTGCGATGACATTTATTTTAAACCGTTCGATGGAGCTGTCAGGGGGCAGCTGGATTTGGAGCGCTTCTTTAAGGTATATTTTTATGGTGCCTTTTCTTTTGACGATTGTATTCGCGAGGAAGAAATTTAGCGGGCTTTGGAAGGAAATGCGAAAGCGGCCTTTTCAGTGGCTGTTGTGGAGCTTTTCAGGCTTTGTGCTTTTTTATGCGCCGTTATGTTATGCGGCAGCATTTGCGCCGGGCTGGCTTGTTGCGGGCACCTGGCAGATTACGATTATCCGGGTCGCTGCTGGCGCCTTTCTTTTTTAAAACCGTCCAAACAAAAAAAGGGCAGGTAAAAATGCGGAAAAAAATTCCGTTCCTGGGGCTGCGCTGGTCGCTTTTGATTTTATTAGGAGTTTTTCTTATGCAGCTGGAACAGGCCGGCCGCATTTCATTGCATCAAATTGCTTTGGGCGTATTGCCGGTGCTCGTGGCAACTTTTGCATATCCATTGGGGAACCGCAAAATGATGGAAATTTGCGAAGGGCGTCTTGATACATTCCAGCGCGTGCTCGGCATGACGCTTGCAAGTCTGCCTTTTTGGTTCATCCTTTCCCTTTACTGTCTGTATACATCCGGGCCGCCTGCTGAAACGCAAATCATCCAGTCGGACATCGTCGCAATTTTTTCCGGGGTGATCGCAACGGTACTGTTTTTTAAAGCAACCGATCTTGTCCGTGGTGATATGGCAAAATTATTACTCGTAGAGGCGACCCAGTCTTTAGAAGTACTGTTTGCGCTTTTTGGGGAAATGGTTTTTTTATCAATTCCAATACCCCGTTAATTTCCTGGATTGGAATCATGACCGTTATTGCCGGAATGGTGCTGCATAGCCTCACTTCCCGTAGAGTTGAAACGCCTGCTGCTTACGATGTGAAAGAAACCGAGACAAGTGTATAATTTGATCGGGAAAATTTGAGACAAAATGAGACACTTTGAGACTGTTGTCCCAATTTGTCTCATTTTTTGTTTCTGTAATTTTTGAAAAAACCGCCGCAGCAAGGCTTTTTCATTTGGCATACTTTTTGCGTATATATTAGGCGAAAGAATTATGACAAGGAGGATGGGTTGGATGGAAACATTAAAAGCAAGTGAACTGCAGTTAAGCAGGGAAAAGGCGCATTGGATGATCCAAAAAATGTTTGAAATCCGCAAATTTGAAGACAAAGTGCATGAAGTGTTTGCGACCGGAATTTTGCCGGGATTTGTCCACTTGTATGCCGGTGAAGAAGCGGTGGCCGTCGGAGTTTGCGCCCATCTGAACAATGAAGACACGATAACGAGCACGCACCGCGGCCATGGTCACTGTATTGCCAAAGGCTGCGATTTAAAAGGGATGATGGCGGAGATTTACGGAAAAGCAACTGGCCTGTGCAAAGGAAAAGGAGGATCGATGCATATTGCCGACCTGGATAAAGGGATGCTCGGGGCAAACGGGATTGTCGGTGGTGGATTTCCGCTTGCATGCGGAGCAGCGCTGACAGCGAAGTATAAAAAGACCCGAAATGTAAGCGTTTGCTTCTTTGGCGACGGCGCGAACAACCACGGCACTTTCCACGAAGGCATCAATTTGGCGGCAGCTTGGAAGCTTCCGGTTGTGTTTGTTGCAGAAAATAACGGCTACGCAGAAGCTACGCCTTTCTCCTATGCATCCAGTTGCAAAACGATCGCAGACAGGGCCATTTCCTATAATATTCCTGGTGTGCGCGTCGATGGGAAAGATGTTGTCGCTGTGTACCAAGCTGCGAAGGAAGCGGTGGAAAGGGCGCGCAACGGGGAAGGCCCGACTTTAATTGAATGTGTGACTTATCGGAACTACGGCCATTTTGAAGGCGATGCGCAGACCTATAAAGCGGAAAAAGAAAAAGCAGAGCAGCTGAACGAAAAGGATGCCATCTTGCAGTTTAAAAAATATTTGATTGAGCAAAATTTGATGACCGAATCGGTAATCGACAGCCTGGAACAAAAAGTAGACAACGAGATTACCGAAGCCGTGAAATTCAGCGAAGAAAGCCCTTATCCGGATTCGTCCGAGCTGTTGACGGATGTATATGTATCTTACTAATCCATGAAAAAGGAGGGATTTCAAATGGGAAGAATAATCACGATGTCACAGGCGATCAATGAAGCGATTAAACTTGCAATGAGGAAAGACGAAAATGTCATTCTAATGGGGGAAGATGTTGCAGGCGGCGCGGAAGTCGACCATCTGCAGGACGAGGAAGCATGGGGCGGTGTGCTCGGCGTCACAAAAGGCCTTGTCCAGGAATTCGGCCGTGAACGCATTCTCGATACACCAATTACGGAAGCGGGCTATATGGGGGCTGCGATGGCCGCGGCGTCAACTGGCTTAAGGCCGATTGCAGAGCTCATGTTCAACGATTTTATCGGCAGCTGTTTGGACGAAGTGCTGAACCAGGGCGCAAAGTTCCGCTACATGTTCGGCGGGAAAGCGCAGGTGCCGGTCACGGTGAGGACAATGTATGGCGCGGGATTCCGGGCGGCGGCCCAGCACTCGCAAAGCCTGTATGCGCTTTTTACCGCAATCCCGGGCTTAAAAGTGGTTGTCCCGTCCACGCCTTACGATGCAAAAGGGCTCCTGCTCGCTGCGATCGAAGACAATGATCCAGTGATCTTTTTCGAAGATAAAACGCTTTACAACATGAAAGGGGAGGTGCCGGAAGATTATTATACGATCCCGCTCGGCAAAGCGGATATCAAGCGTGAAGGCAGCGACTTAACCATTGTTGCGATCGGAAAGCAGGTCCAGACAGCGCTCGAGGCAGCGGAAACCCTTGCCAATAACGGGATAGAAGTTGAAGTGGTAGACCCGCGCAGCTTATCGCCGCTCGATGAAAACGTGATTCTCCAATCGGTTGCAAAGACGAACAGGCTGATCGTCGTCGATGAGGCCAATCCGAGGTGCAATGTTGCGACTGATATTGCGGCACTTGTTGCGGATAAAGGATTTGACGATCTTGATGCCCCGATCAAACGTATCACTGCGCCGCACACGCCGGTTCCGTTCTCGCCGGTGCTGGAAGACTTGTATTTGCCGTCACCGCAAAAAATCGTGCAAGCTGTATCGGAAATTTTAGGGGAACCAGTCGGACAATAACAGACAGATAGAAAGAAAGGAGTGATCGGCATGCCGGTTGAAGTCATCATGCCAAAGCTGGGGATGGCCATGAAGGAAGGAACGGTTTCACAATGGAATAAAACGGAAGGTGATCCTGTCAAAAAAGGCGATCCAATCGCCAATATCAATTCGGAAAAAATTGAAATGGAGATTGAATCACCGGCTGATGGGACCATTTTAAAAATCAATGTGCCGGAAGGAGAAGGGGTGCCGCCCGGAACGGTGATCTGCTATATCGGAAACCCAGGTGAAAAAGTTGAAGCAAGCAAAACCGCGGTGCAGGCAGCCGAGGAGAAAAACGAAGAACGGGGCGTGAAAGTGGATAATATTGGAAAATATCCGTTAAGGCAGGAAAAAGAGCGGGTCAAAATCTCCCCGGTTGCGCGGAAAATGGCGGAAGCAGCGGGCCTTAAACCGGAAGACATCCAAGGCACCGGACCGGGAGGAAGAATTACAAAAGAAGATGTTCAGCGGGCAATGAAAGCATTAAAAGAAAATTCGGCGGAAACACGGATCGAAAAGGCTGAACCTGCGGCGGAAACGGCGAAACGGACACCGGTTTCCGGCATGCGTAAAGTGATTGCCGGCCGAATGCTCGACAGCCTGCAAAGCACAGCGCAGCTTACGATTACAATGAAAGCCGACGTAACAGAACTGGTTGCTTTGCAAAAACAATCAAAAGAAACGGTGGCTAAGCGTTACGGCGGCAAATTGACGATGACCGATTTTGTCGCGAGGGCCGTTATTCTGGCACTCAAGCAGCATCCGATTATGAACAGCGCGTACATTGATGATTCGATTGTCACCTATCCGGACGTTCATTTAGGCATTGCGGTTGCGCTTGAAAAAGGACTCGTTGTTCCGGCCATCCGCAACGCGGGAAGCAAAACGCTGATCGAGCTGTCAAAAGAAATAAAAGAAAAAGCACTAGCGGCACGGGAGGGAAAACTACTAACCGACGATTTGCAGGGTTCGACATTTACAATTTCAAGCCTCGGAGCAAGCGGCGTTGAATTTTTCACCCCAATTTTAAATCCTCCGGAAGCCGGCATTTTAGGCATCGGTGCGGTTTCGGACGAAGCTGTGTTTATTGGTGATACGGTAAAAAAAAGGAGCCGGCTGCCGCTCAGCCTGACGTTTGACCATCGCGCGCTCGACGGGGCGCCTGCAGCAGCCTTTTTACAAACTGTAAAACAATATTTGGAAGAGCCGATTACGATGCTTTTGTGAAGAAAGGAGGGAGAAAAATTGGCAACGATCGCGATTATCGGCGGCGGGCCAGCCGGGTACGTCGCCGCCATTACAGCGGCACAGCAGGGGGCAGGTGTCATATTGATTGAGCAGGCATCTTTAGGCGGCACCTGCTTAAATGAAGGATGCATACCGACCAAAACGCTTTTGGAAAGCGCCGGACGATACAGGGACATACAGCATGAAGAAACATTCGGCATCCGGTTAAACGGTCGGGATGTTACAGTTGACTGGACGGCAGTGCTTGACAGGAAAAATGCCATTGTTTCGCATCTTGTGCAGGGCGTTCAATACTTAATGAAGAAAAATAAGATTAAAGTGGTGCAGGGAAAGGCAGTCTTCCAATCGAGCTGCTCCGTTTTAGTGGAAACGTCGAACGGCACTGTTGAGATCGAAGCGGACCGGTTTATCATTGCAACGGGGTCGGAGCCAGCCGCGCTCCCGTTCGCCCCGTTTGACGGAAAATGGGTGATCGACAGCACGCAGGCTATGTCCCTGCCCGGGATTCCATCTTCCTTATTGATTGTCGGCGGCGGTGTAATCGGGTGCGAGTTCGCCAGCATTTACAGCCGGCTTGGCGTAAAGGTTTCAATCGTGGAAATGGCGGACCAGATTTTGCCGGGTGAAGATGCCGATATCGCGGCAATTTTAAAGGAACAGCTGGAAAAAGACGGGGTGAACATTTACAAGTCTGCAGCGGTGAAGGAATTGGATCCGGAAAAGAATTGCGCTGTTGTAGAACATGCAGGTCAAAATGTTGAGATGTATGCGGATTACGCGCTTGTTTCCATCGGAAGAAAACCGAATACACAAGGCCTGGGGCTGGAAAACGCCGGTGTGGAGTATTCAAAAACTGGGATTATGGTGAACGAAAAAATGCAGACGACCCATCCGGATATTTATGCATGTGGAGATTGCATCGGCGGCATCCAGCTTGCCCATGTCGCCTTCCACGAAGGCAAAGTTGCCGCGTTAAATGCGTGCGGCATCGAAACTTCAGCCAATTACCGGGCCGTTCCACGCTGCATTTACACTTTTCCTGAAATTGCCGGCGTCGGCTTGACTGAAAAGCAGGCAAAAGAGATGTATGGTTCGGTCCGGATCGGCGAATTCCCGTTTTCGGCAAACGGAAAAGCGATGATTTCCGGGGAGCAGGCGGGAAAAGTCAAAGTCGTAATTGAACTGGAATATGAAGAAGTGGTCGGTTTGTCCATTGCGGGCCCGCATGCAACGGAATTGATCGGGCAGGGGGCGCTGATGCTGAATGCGGAAATGACGGCCGATATGCTTGATCAGTATATTGTCGCCCACCCGACTGTTTCGGAAGCGATCCATGAAGCGTTGCTGAATGCAACAGGCCAGGCCGTGCATATATTATGATTTCCCGGCAGTCGGAAAACTGCCGGGAAATCTATTTCAATTTTTTTTATAAAAACGATTAGCCACTTTGTTATATTGAAAACGCTTTCTAGATTCGTTTATAATAGAAAAGTAGTCACCACGAACTTCATTCCTGTTTCGAAACATTTCTATTATAAATCGGGAGGGATGAAAGATGGCGGTATGTTATTTGAATACTTGGAAACGGTTTGTACAGGAAGGAACATTGGATCCGGCCAGGCTGAACAAAAGAATCGCAGAATCATGGTACCGTTGCAAAAAGCGGGATGTCAACCCTTATTTGCGGAAAGGGCAGCATATCCTGCCGGACTATAAACTTGCAAAAAAGCGGGAATTACATAAAGTATTTTTGGATACTATGGCAAAACACCTGAAGCAAATGGAGCATATGATTCGTGAAGCCGGGATGATGGCGCTGATCATCGACCCCGAAGGCTATGTATTGTCGATTTCAGGAAGCCTGAGAACGATCCATGAAGCCGAAAAAATTAATTTTGTCGAAGGCGTTTGCTGGACGGAAGAACAGGTGGGGACAAACGCGATCGGAACGTCGCTGCAGACAGGCGAAGCCGTTATGGTCAATGGCACCGAGCACTTTTCGGTTGCTTCCCACCAATGGAGCTGCGCTGCCGCACCGATTTACGACAGCCGCAAAAATTTATTGGGTGTGATTGATTTATCCTGCCCGTATGAACAGTCTCATCCTTTTATGCTCGGCATGGCTTCTTCATTGGCTTATGCCGTGGAACAGGAAACATTCCGTCTTGCCTCCCTCCGGCATGAAGTATTGGTCCAAAAGGCTGTTAAATTGGCGGAACAATATACGGATCAGCCGTTTGTGATTGTGGATCAGGAAGGAAAAGCCGTTGCGGCAAGCCGGCCTGTCCGCGAAAAGGTGCCGGGTTATTTCGGGAGACCGCTTGAAGAAATCACCTCTAAAGCATTCACCATTTTAAAACAGTCTCCACTTTTGTCTTCCTATCAGGAAAAAATTGGTACATGTTTCTTACTATCGGAATATCCAAATCAGTTAATCCGTAAAAACCAAAAAGAAACATTCCATTTTCAAGGTGCAGCAGGCATTAATAAAAGTTTTCAAGATACATTACAAAAAACAAAGCTCGCGGCATTATCCGATACCACCTGTTTTATCACGGGGGAGACAGGCACCGGAAAAGAGCTTATTGCGAGCGCTATCCATGAAAACAGCAGGCGGAAAAACGGGCCGTTTGTTGCGGTCAATTGCGGCGCCATTCCCCGGGATTTAATGGAAAGCGAGTTTTTCGGCTATGCGGAAGGGGCTTTTACCGGCGCAAAAAAGCACGGTTACAAAGGGAAATTTGAACAGGCAAACGGCGGTACGTTATTTTTGGATGAAGTGGCTGAACTGCCGTTTTCGATGCAGACGGCATTATTACGCGTAGTGCAGGAAAGAAAAGTGGTTCCGGTCGGCGCGGCGAAAGAAGTAGCTGTCGATGTCCGGATCGTGGCCGCCACCCACAGGGATTTGCCGAAGCTCGTGAAAGAAGGAAAGTTCCGCGAGGATTTATACTACCGCCTTTTTGTCTTTCCGATCCATGTGCCGCCCCTGAGGGAGAGAAAAGAAGACATCCCGGCACTCATAAGGTATTTATGCAAGCAGCGGAATTGGGATTTTGTTGTGCCGCGATTCGCCATGGAAAAGATGCTGGATTATGATTGGCCGGGCAATATCCGCGAACTTATGAACGTTCTTGAAAATATGCAGCTGCTCAACATGGCAGGTGAGGAAGAAGTGGAGCGGTACGTCCGCAATTATTTTTCCGCCCAAAAAGGGTTGCCCGAAGCGGAAAAACAGGCACCGGAACTGAGCGCCAGGGAGAAAATCGAGCGCGATATGATCATTGAAACGTTAAAGCATACGAAAGGTAAAGCGGCAGCTGCGGCGAAATTACTGGACATTCCGCGCAGCACTTTTTACAGGAAACTGCGGAAATACGGCCTGTGATAAGGGTTTGACGCCCCGTTTCAGGGGGTAGAAACATATATAGTGAAGAAACCGGGTGATTCAGTTGCTTGATGTATGATATAGAAAGAGATCAAAGGTATACGTATTTTGAGTTTTTTATAAAAAATTGCATTGCTTTTATATTACTGCAGGCGAATTTAAGGTGGAAACCGCGAAACATAGAATAAAAGAACTTCCGCTGGCGCCTGACCGATTTTTGCTGGATGCTATTGATTATGGTTCGTTTCGATTCGTCGGACCTAAAGTTTCAGGGACCGTCTATTGCGAAACACTAAGGCAGTATATTTGAAAAATTATAAAAATCATTTGCCGATTTTCTCCTGAAAAGGTATTCTAAATGTGAGGAGGGATGGATTTGGCAAATTTTGCAGAGAAAACGGAAAGATGTGCCGGGGATAGATTAACGAAAGTGGCAGAAAATGTCTACAAGCTGGTTGTCCGTTTTCCGTTTGGTATGCGGGCGGTCAATTGTTATCTGTTTAAAGGGGAAAAAGGATATACCGTTGTCGATACAGGGGATTACCATGAAGACGCAATGAACACCTGGGAAGCGTTGCTTGAACCTGGCTTCCCGCTTGAAAAACTTGTATTGACCCATGCGCATCCCGATCATCTCGGGCTTGCGAAGTGGCTGAAAGAACAGTATCATGTGCCCATTTTCATGTCGGATTTAAGCTGGCAGGTGGTGCAGGAAACAAAAGCGCGGTTTACAGCTTCGCATGATAAGTATGACCATATTTTACAAAAACACGGCGGGCCTGCCTTGCCGAAGCGGAATTACGCAAGGGAAATCCCGAAATACGACTTTGAGCCGGATGGACTTTTTACGAATCGTGAAATGATTTTCTTAGGGGACGATGAATATGAAACGATTTGGACGCCGGGCCATGCACCGGACCATTTTTGTTTTTACAACCGCGAAAAGAAAATCATGGTGCTCGGGGACCATGTATTAAAAGACCTGTCTCCGATTGTGGCGGCATGGTCGGAAAAAGATGAGAATCCGTTACAAGATTATTTTGACTCCTTGGACCGGATCAAAGACTTGCCGGCAAATGTCGCACTGCCGGGGCACGGCGGTTTGATTGGCGATGTAAAGGAGCGGGCGGAAAGTATCCGTATGCGCCATGAGCACCGGTTGGATCAAATTCTGGAGTCGCTGGAAACGGGCCGGAAAACAGCTGCCCAAATCTGCCGCGAAGTCTATGGCGACGTCGGGATCAAAAAATTTTTTTCACCGTTTATGGCAACGGTTACAAGATGCATCTATCTTGAATCGGCCGGGAAAATTTCCAGTGAGATGGTTGGCGGGAATATTTTTTATTTTATCCGGTAGTAGTTTTTCAAATGGTCTGCTTTGGAATCCGCTGCAATGGATTTTAAAGCAGATTATTTTTTTACAGTTTGACAAGAAATCAAAAAATTGCTGCTATAATTGACTTAATAGATTTTAAAAGAATTTGGAGTTGATCGCATGTACAGTTTCAAAAATGATTACAGCGAAGGGGCACATCCCCGTATTTTGAAAGCGTTAATGAAAACAAATTTTGAACAGGAAGCCGGATACGGGGAAGACCGGTATTCACAGCAGGCGGTTGAACTGCTGAAGAATAGGCTTGGGCGCAATGATGTGGATATTCACCTATTATCGGGTGGGACGCAAACCAACCTGACGGCCATTTCTTCATTCCTAAAGCCCCACGAAGCGGCGATTGCAGCTGAAACCGGCCATATTTTTACCCACGAAACAGGTGCGATCGAAGCAACTGGCCATAAAGTTGTTGCAATGAAAACGGCCGATGGGAAATTGACCCCTGCCCATATCCAGCAAATTCTCGACGGTCATCCCGACGAACATATGGTAAAACCAAAGCTTGTATACATATCAGAATCAACCGAAATCGGTTCAGTTTATCATAAGCGAGAACTTGAGGAATTGAGCGTTTTTTGCAAAGAGCATGATTTGCTCTTGTATATGGACGGGGCAAGGCTGGGATCGGCATTATGCGCGGACGGCAGTGATTTAAGGCTTGAAGAGATTCCCGATCTTGTTGATGCTTTTTACATTGGCGGAACAAAAAACGGCGCGTTGCTCGGTGAAGCATTGGTGATTTGCAATGATGTACTGAAAGCAGACTTCCGTTATTTGATGAAGCAAAGAGGAGCGCTGCTGGCAAAAGGGAGGCTGATTGGAATCCAGTTTGTGGAGCTTTTCCGGGACAATCTTTTTTTTGAACTGGCCATGCAAGCGAATCAAAAGGCGGCCTTGCTTCGGGAAGGAATCAGTGAAGCGGGTTTTGAATTTCTTACTGATTCCCCTACCAACCAGATTTTTCCGATCTTTCCGAACGCGCTGATCGCTGAGCTTGAGAAGAAATATGCGTTTCTGGTATGGGAAAAAGTTGATGGCGGGCATTCCGCCATCCGGCTTGTTACTTCATGGGCGGCGAAAGAGGATATGGTGCGGGCTTTTATTGCAGACGTAAAGACTAACAGGGTACCGGGAAAAGCGTAATCATCCGAATGTGAATAAAAACGCCAGTGGGCTAAACACCGGAGGAAAAGGCAACATATAGTGCAGAGCAGCGCATGAATGAAAACTGTTTTTAAGTAATCCGCTTCAATTACAGCCACTACCATGGCATATGAAGTGGACGATTTTTTCCGTCCAACAGCATGAATACGCCATCCCCGGTCTGTAAGGGGTCGCTGTCCGATCGTATGTTTCATATCTCGCCAGTTTTTATTATACCGGATATATGCGATAATAGAACGTATGTTTGTGCGTGAGGTACTTCAAAAAAATAAGCGGAATCATGAGGAGAAATCTGATTCCGTTTTTTCGTATGCCTGTTTTGTCCGTTCGTCAAAGCAAACCATCCAAACTTCCTGGACGCGTTCGGATGTTTCAAGGAACCGATGGATTGTACGGACAGCGATCTTGGCGGCCTGATCGAGCGGGAACCGGTAAACGCCGGTACTGATGGAAGGGAATGCAACGGTTCGGCATCCGTGCAATTCCGCCAGTTTCAGGCTGTTTTTGTAACTGTTTTCCAGCAATTCGGCTTCACGATGGTCGCCTCCCTGCCATACCGGACCCGGTGTATGGATTACGTATTTTGCCGGTAGCCGATAGCCCTTTGTAATTTTTGCTTCTCCGGTTGGGCAGCCGTTCAATTTCCGGCATTCTTCCAACAGTTCAGGCCCTGCTGCCCGATGGATTGCCCCATCAACACCCCCTCCGCCGAGCAATGTCGTGTTTGCCGCATTAACAATCGCATCTGCAGCAACCGTCGTAATATCGCCAAGCATTATTTGAAAAGATTTCATTTGCCGACCTCCCCGTGTCTTCCTTGTACTATTTTACCACAGGCAAGGGGAACACACCTTTTCCAAAATAACCGGTATAGTAAAAAACGTTTACATCCATACTTTTATTGTAAAAATACAACGGGAGGCACCTTATATGGACATACAACGCGCGCAAGAAATTATGAATTCTTCGGAGATGGTGAATGTTACCTTGAATGGCGAGAGAATTTATATTGAACATGTCGACCGGCAGAAAGGGACAGCAACCGTCCATCTACTCGATAAACCGGATGAAAAGATGAGTGTATCCGTAACCAATTTGCTTGAACATTAAAAACGCCGCTCAAAATAGCGGCGTTTTTTCTGAAAAAAATCAGCTTGACACAAAAAAATCAAACATTTAGAATTTTAAGTACGGATTGGTCGCCATGATAGAAAGCCAGTTTACAAATCACTGAATGGCTTTCAATTTTTCGCAAAGGGGTTTGGGAAATGGATATCGGAAACTGAACAAGCGTGATGGGCGTGGCGTCAGGACTCGGCGAAGCAACGGTAAGAAGGATTGCCGCAAGTGGCGTGAAGGCATATATTTTGGACCTTCAGAAAGAAAAAGGAGAGAAGCTCGCAGAAGAACTGGGGGATCAAGTTCGCTTTATCCAAGCAAATGTGGCCGATGAGGAAAGTGTGCACGCCACCTTGGAACGAATTGAAAGCGTTAACATTTTAGTAAACTGTGCCGGGAGCGGCGAAGCCAAAAAACTTGATTTCTCTGGGATGCCACCGGCGCGCACTGCAGGCGCAAAAAGAAGGCCGTTTCAACCGTGAGATCATGCCCGCTTGAGGTCGTTTTACCGGGCGGTATGAATACGATCGTGGATAAAGACGAAGGGCCACGGGAAGATACATCGTTAGAAAAACTGTCAGGATTGAAGCCGGCGTTTAAAGAAGCCGGAAATATTACGGCTGGAAATTCGAGCCAAATCGGCGACGGCGCAGCGGCGATTTTGCTGATGTCGCGCGAAAAAGCGGAAGACCTTGGCCTGAAACCCCGGTTCAGGGTGGTAGCACGTTCTGTTGTCGGGTCTGATCTGACATTGATGCAGACGGACCCGACCGAAAAAGTGCTGAAAAAAGCGGGACTTACGATCCAGGATATTGATGTGTTTGAAGTGAATGAGGCTTTTGCTTCCGTACCCCTTCCCTGACTGGCCGAAACTGACGCTGATGCTAAGAAGCTGAATCCGAATGGGGGTGCGATCGCGCTTTGGCATCTGCTTGGCGCAAGCGGGGCCAGGCTGATGACAAATTGATGGATGCTTGAATTGGAGAGGACAGGCGACAGATATGGCCTGCAGACGATGTGCGAAGGGCATGGAATGGCAAATGTCACCATAATTGAAAGATTGGATTAAAGGTGCTTTTTTCTCATTGAGAGGAGGGAGTTGTATTTTTCCATTAATCGATATTGTTGTATTGGATTTGTCAAGGCTTTTGCCTGGCCCGTTCTGTACAATGATCCTTGCTGATTTCGGAGCGGAAGTGATCAAGATAGAAGCGCCAGGGGCTGGAGACTACGCGCGCCATTTTGAACCGAAGCTCGATGAAAACAGTACGATGTTTCATTCCTTGAACCGGAACAAAAAAAGCATTGTGCTCGATTTAAAGTCTGAGGAAGGCAAAAAGGAATTTTTAAAAATGGCGGAAACAGCCGATGTAGTGGTGGAATCATTCCGCCCCGGGGTCATGAAACGGCTCGGTCTTGATTATGAAACATTGAAAAAAGCAAATCCAGGCCTTGTTTATTGCGCCATCACGGGGTATGGGCAGACCGGCCCCTATGCCCAAATGCCGGGTCACGATATTAATTATATTAGTTATGCCGGCCTCCTGAATCTCATGGGAGAAAAAGGCGGGAAACCTGTTGTCCCTGCGGTGCAGATCGCGGATATCGGGGGCGGGGCTTATCCGGCAGTGGTGGGGATTCTGCTCGCGCTTTTGGAAAGGGAAAAATCCGGGAAAGGCCAGTTTGTCGATATTTCAATGATGGACGGGGTGCTTTCCTTCATGCAGGCAACACTCCCAAACTACTTGATGAAAAAGATTGATGCGAAACGCGGGAAGCAAATGCTATCCGGTGCGCTTGCCTGCTACGGGGTGTATGAAACAAAGGACGGGCGATGGCTGGCAGTTGGCGCCTTGGAGCCGAAATTTTGGGCCAATTTTTGTAATGGCATTATGAGACCGGATCTGATCCCGCTGCAAAACGAACCAATTGTACAGGAAAAATTAAAACGGGAAATCGAAACAATTATACTTCAGAAATCACTTTCTGAATGGATGGAGATTTTTAAAGATACGGAAGCCTGTGTTACCCCGGTACTGGATTTTTCCGAAATGGAGCATCATCAGCAAGTCGTCGCCAGGAAAATGATCCAGACGGTTCCGGTTGAAAATGTTGGCGAAGTAAAGCAAATCGGCATTCCGATTAAGTTATCCGACACACCGGGAAAAATTCGTTTCGAAGCACCAAAACTGGGGGACTCCCGGACGTTACATGAATAGAAAATATCCGAAAAGGAGTGGCGGCCATGTTAGTAGCAGAGCGGCTGGAACTACACGCGAAAACACAGCCCGACCGTATCATTACATCTTACCAGGGAAAGGAATTGACATACGCACAGTTTTTCGGACAGGCGAAAAGCCTGGCCGCGTATTTTCAGCAAAAAGGTTACAAAAAAGGCGACATTATTGCCCTTTTCCTTCACAATTCCGATGAGCTGTTAATTTCTTATTATGCCTGCCATCTCGGAGGTTTTACAGTCATGCCCGTCAACGCGAAACTTGCCCCGCCGGAAGTACAATATATTTTTACACATTCCGAAGCAAAAGCCCTCATCTATGATTATCGTTTTCACGATGCATTACAGGAAAACAAGCAAGAATTTGAGAAATTTCATGACCGTTTGGTAGTCGGCGGCGAAAATACTTTTTCAGCTGCTGCCGGGCAATATGGAAACTATTATCAGAGACCTTATACGGATGCTGAAGATACGGCTGTCATCTTTTATACTTCCGGCACAACTGGAAAACCAAAAGGAGTGATGCTATCTGCTGCGAATGTCCGTGCTGCAGCGCAAATTTGGTCGGAAGCGATGGATTTATCCGCCAAAGACCGCGTGCATATTGTAACGCCGCTTTTTCATTGTGCGGCCTGCCATGTCTTCAGCATACCGGTCATTTACCAGGGTGGCACAATTATCATAGAAGAACATTTTTCGCCTGAGAAAACGCTCGATACGATGGAAAAAGAGAAGGTGACGGTTTTTTTTGGTGTGCCGGCGATGTACAGCATCCTGCTCGGCACGCCGAAAATGGCACAAGCCGATTTATCCCGTCTGCGTCTGTTCTGTTACGGGGCTGCGCCGATGCCGTATGAACTCGTACGGCAGCTGAAGACGCGTTTTCCAGAAGTGAAAGTGCAAAACCTTTACGGCCAAACGGAAAACTCGCCTGCTGCTTCCACATTAAAAGACCATTATGCCTTGGAAAAAATCGGTTCTGTCGGCGAAGTGCTGCCGCAAACGGAGATCAGGGTGGTGGATGACTACGGCAATCCGGTCTCAGTTGGAGAGGTTGGCGAAATTGTTGTAAAAGGTCCGCAAGTGATGAAGGGCTATTTGAAAAATGACGAAGAGACCCGTCGGACGCTGCAGAACGGCTGGCTGTACAGCGGGGATCTTGGCCGTTTTGATGAAGACGGATTGCTGTATTTGGTTGACCGTAAAAAAGATATGCTAATTCGTGGCGGAGAAAATGTGTATCCTGTTGAAGTGGAAGAAGTGCTGTATGAAATGCCGGAAATATTGGAAGCTGCAGTGATCGGCATCCCGCACGAAGTATATGGGGAAGTCCCGAAAGCTTATATTGTTCTGAAAGAAGGGAGAAATCTTAGCGAAGAAGCTGTGCTTGCTTATTGCGCAAAGAAGCTTGCGAAATATAAATGGCCTGCCGAAGTGCAATTTTTGGACGCGCTTCCCCGCAATGCGAGCGGTAAAGTCATGAAGCATGTTTTACGAAAACAAAATTCATAAAAAGGAGTGTATGATCTGTATGTTATCTGCCTTAACGCCGTTGGATTGGAAACGCAGGGCTGTCAAATACTATCCGGACAAAGTGGCGGTGGTTGACGGAGAAAAGCAATTTACGTATAAAACTTTCGGGATGCGTGTTGACAAGCTGTCTATTGCGTTGTATCGGGCCGGCATTCGCGCGCACGACCATGTAGCGGTGATGCTGCCGAATACACATTACATGCTGGAGTGCTTTTACGGTATAGGGCAGCTCGGCGTTGTCATGGTGCCATTAAATTATCGTCTGTCGACGGACGATCTAAAATACATCATTAACCACAGCGATGCCAAAATTTTAATTGTGGATGAGGAATTTTGCAAACCGATCGAGCAGGTGAAGGATGAACTTTCGCTTGATCAAATCATAATAGTTTCGGTTGATGGATTTCAAACTTCATTGCAAGGCATTGATTACGAGGCGTTTATCGATCAGGTGCCGGATGATGCCGTCGTGCCGTCCGTTGAAATTGATGAGAATCAACTGCTTACGATAAACTACACGAGCGGCACAACTTCCAAACCAAAAGGCGTGATGTTGACGCACCGGAATAATTATATCAACGCAGCTGATTTTCTGTACCATCTCAATGTCCGCCATGATGATGTGTATTTGCACACACTTCCGATGTTCCATGCAAACGGCTGGGGCGGTGTGTGGGCGATTACGGCAGCGGGTGCGACTCATGTCTGCCTGCGGAAAATTGACCCGCCTGTAATTCTTGATATGTTTGAAAAGAAAGGCATCACGATGCTTTGCGGCGCGCCGACAGTTGTCAATATGCTTGTGAACGATCCGAAAGCAATAGAAATTCAGATGAAGAACAGCCTGCGCATGGCGACAGCCGGTGCCCCGCCGGCAGCGGCATTGATCCAAAAAGCCCAGGAAATTCTCGGATTAACGATGATGCATGTTTACGGGCTGACTGAAACGACGCCTTTCATTTTATACTGTGAATGGAAAAAAACGTTTGATTCCAAGAAAGCGGAGGAACAGGCCGCGATTAAAGCAAGACAGGGCATTGAACTGGCTTTTAACGGTGAAACGAAAGTGGTGCGCCAGGACGGCACAGAGGTCGAATGGAATGGCAAAGAACTGGGGGAAATTGTGACGCGTGGAAATGTGGTAATGAAAGGTTATTATAAAGATCCGCAAATGACGGAGGTTGCCTTCCGGGGAGGATGGTTCCATACCGGTGACTTGGCGGTAACGCATCCGGACGGTTATATCGAAATCCGCGACCGCGCAAAAGATATGATAATATCAGGCGGCGAGAACATATCTTCAACCGAGGTGGAGGGCATCCTTTATAAGCATCCGGATGTCCTAGAGGCAGCCGTGATCGCCATACCGGACGAGAAATGGGGAGAAGTGCCGAAAGCCATCATCGTCCGGCAGGAAAATGCAACGGTGACGGAAGAAGAAATCATCCGGTTCTGCCGGGACAATATGGCACATTTTAAAGCGCCGAAAGCCGTTGAATTTGTTGATTCGCTGCCCAAAACGGCAACAGGTAAACTCCAGAAATATCGCTTGCGGGAAATGCATTGGAAGGGACCGAAAAAAGTAAATTAAAAAAATTGAAAACCGGCGTATGCCGGTTTATTTAGCGAATAGATAAACCAAAATACACTATGTGCGGACAACACAAACTTTCACATGGCGCCCAAAATGTGTGGATCAACCTTTCAGACAAGATAATATCTAACTGTTTTATGTGCTAATAACACAAAAATTATTAAAAGATACAGCATGCAGTGCAAAAAACGGCAGCAGAAATCCGCTGATTAAGGAATAATTTCAAACAGTACTATGTGCTAACAACACATCTAAAAAAAACAAAGACACAATTAAGATAACGTCTGTTCGATTCAAAATTTTTGTGTGCCAGGAACACACTTTACTATAATAAAAGAAAAAGAGGTGATCGAAATGGCAGAGAGGCGGCAAAGGGAAAGCACCGGTTTTTTAATCAAGCAGCGTGCTTTTTTAAAATTATATATCATCACCAATATTGAAAACGGGCGCTGGTACGGGCTGCAATTATTGGACGAATTGAAAAAAGAATTCAAACCGTTCGGGTTCGAACCGCAGCATTCCGAAATTTACCGGGCGCTTCATGAACTGGAAGATGATGAGCAAATTTTAACAAAAATGAAAGTAAAACAGGACGGGGCGAAAAGAAAAGAGATTGTAGTATATAAAATTAAAGACAGTGAAAAAGCGAAAGCTTATAAAAAGCTCGTGAAAGCCGATTTGGAACGGTGCGAACAGCTTTTGCGGAAAGCAATCCGCGATAATTTTCCATAAAAAAGTCGGTTGGGGTGTCCAGCCGGCTTCCGTTATTTTACGAGCCCGAGTGTTTTTAATCCATTATAAATGCCGGAATCTGTTACACTTGCCGTCCGCCGTTTCGCATAAGGAAACAGTTCAGGGTCGCTGTTGCCCATGGCAAAACTTTCGCCGGCAGCCAGCAGCATTTCTTTGTCATTCATGCCATCGCCGAATGCTATTGCATTTTCTTTCGGGATGCCAAGCAAGCCGAGCGCGTTTGTGACGGCGATCCCTTTGTTGACCGTATCGAGAATGACATCATAACAGTGCCCGAACCCTTCGAGATTGACCTGGGATAAATGCAGCCCAGGGTATGTTTCATACAGCGATGCTTCATCCCCGTGGATGTTTACGAACGTAATTCCCAATATTTGGTCATGTACCTCAGGTGTGTATAAAACATTCTGGCGGAGATGCAGTTTTTTCAAAAAGCTGTCCAGGACGGGGGAATCAAAAGACGTAATAAAATTTTGCCGGTCCGTATACAAAATCGCTTCATGGCTGTGCTTTGCGGCAATTTCGATAAATTCATCCACCATACTGCTGTCCATCACGGTTTTAAAAAGATTTTTGCCCCTGTGGACTGCTAACGCGCCATTATACCCGATCATGGATTGGATATTCAGTTCGTCCGCAAGCCAGGAAATTTCATGGATCGGCCTTCCGGTTGCAAGAAATACTTCCACTCCCTGCTTCTGTACTTCGGCAACAGCCTGCTTTGTTGAGGGCTGGACCGTGTCATCAGGTGTTAAAATCGTTCCGTCAATATCCAAAAACAATGCTTGATATTGTGCCATCATTTCGCTCCAATATGTAAGAATTTACAATTCATACTTTACCATGATCAAAAAGATGTGAAAATCCTTTGTAATTGTTTGCCGGTAATTTTTCATGTTATGATAGGGTTAAACAGCTGGATACCATCCATAAAATAATATACGGGGTGCTAATAAAAATGGACAAAGGAAACCATCAATCTTATCAACCGAAAAGCGATAAAAATTTTACTGCGCTGATTATCACCGTCTCGATTATCGCAAATATTATTATTTTGCTTTTATTTTTTACAAACATTGGGTATAAAGGAAAAGTAAATTTTGATATTTATATTCTTCCAAGAATGAATGCCATTTTTAACAGCTTTACGTTTATTTTTCTCATCAGCGCTTTGTTTGCTATTAAACGTAAAAATATTCAAGTCCATAGGGGATTCATTTTAGCGGCGTTTACGTCTACTTTCCTGTTTTTGCTTTCTTATTTAACATTCCATTATTTTGCTCCTAAAGATATACACTATGGCGGTACAGGAGCCATCCGCACCATTTACTTTTTCATTTTGACCACACACAGCATCCTCGCTGCAATCATTGTGCCGCTAGCTTTGTTCGCACTTGTATGGGGATGGACAATGCAGGTGAAAAAGCATAAAAAAATTGTCCGCTGGGCGATGCCGATCTGGCTGTACGTCAGCATCACCGGTGTCATTGTTTATTTAATGATGGCGCCTTATTATTAATAGAAAAACACCAACCATTCCTTGCGGGTTGGTGTTTTTTAGGTGCGGATCCATACAACTTTCGTCACAAATCCTTGATTTTTATCGAAAATTAAGGATTGTACATGTATAATAGGAAACTGGGTGAAAACTTTTAAGAAGGAGGAATCAACTGATGGGATGGATATTGGCGATACTATTTGCAGTATCCGCGGTGTTGTTTATCATGTCGATGGCAAAAGCGCGCAGCCATGCTAAAGATGAGCATCGGGAAGTTGAAATGGTCCATTTATCCTTAATGGATGAAATCAATAGTTTAAAAGACAGCATCCGGAATGTTGAACTGGATATGGAAATTCTTGAAAAAGAATCCGGTATCCAGCTTTCTATGGCAGAAAAACAATTTAAGCGTGAAGTGCTGGATTTATATAGACGCAACTACTCCATTGAAAGCATTGCAGGGAAAAAACAAGTATCTGTAAGCCAAATCCAGGACATTTTGGCACCATATATGGCGGAGAAAAACGAAAGGAGCAAGGTTGCCGGTGGGAATGAATAAATTGAGCAGCTTTGCCGCTGGAATTTTGATCGCCACGGCCATTACAGGAGCCGTTTATTTTTCCGGAACAGGTGAAGCAGCGAACAAAACGACTGACAAAACAAAAACAACAGCAAGCACGCAGCTTACCGAAAAACAAATGAAGGATAAACTGGAAAGCGCCGGTTATATTGTGCAGACAAAAGCTGAATATGACAAAAACTTGGCAGATGCCAAATCATCTGCACAAAAATCTTCTGCTACAAATCATCACACAAAAACAGTAAACCGTGTCGTCTTCAAAGTGACGGACGGCATGACAAGCATTGATGTCGGCAGACTGCTTGAGAAAGCGAAAATTGTGGACGATGCTTTTAAATTCTCCAAAGATGTGGAAAAGAAGGGCGTTGAAAACAATTTGCGCCCGGGCACTTATGTTGTCGACAGTACAATGTCTTATAATGAAGTGATTTCAACAATTTTCAAAAATCGGTAAAATAGGCTGCCAAATGCCTGAAAAAAGGCTTATGGCAGCTTTTTTGTGCTTTGATGCCCTTAGCAAAATTGGTTTTTCGTAATCTTTCTCCTGATACTGCGGTTCGCGAAATTTTCTTTACAATTTTATGGTTTAAAATGTTAAAATTAAATAAACAAGGAGGGGATACCATGAAAAAGAATAAATTAGCCATTGTCGGCGTCGGTCATGTTGGTTCATATGTACTGGCAGATGCCATGAAACTGGGTCTCTTTTCTGAGATTGCGGTGATCGATAAAGATGAAGGGGTGGCTTTTGGCGAAGCGCTCGACCAGCAACATGCCACAGCACTTACATATATGACCAATATAACCGTTAAAGCAGGGGATTACGCGGAATGTGGGGATGCTGACGTTATTATTTGCGCAGCAGGGCCGAGTGTGATCCCTTCGGATGAGGAGGAAATGCCGGACCGGGCAGGGCTTGCTGTGACAAATGCCGCAGTAATCCGCGAAGTGATGGCAGGCATTACGAAATATACAAAAGAAGCCGTCATTATTTTTATCACAAACCCGCTCGATACGGTTGTCTACATTGCCGAAAATGAATTCGGCTATCCTAAGGGACGGATTTTCGGCACAGGAACTATGCTTGACTCGGCCCGTCTCCGTCAAATTATTGCCGCAAATTACGGCATTGATCCGAAAAGCGTGACCGGTTATATGATGGGGGAACACGGGTTCACGGCTTTCCCGGTATTCAGCCGCTTAAATGTGCAAGGATTCGGAGAAAAAGAACTGGATAAGGTTTTTGGCGGAAAAGAACCGCTGGATAGGGAAACTTTCCGGCAAAAAGTCATCAAAACCGCTTTTGACGTCTTTAACGGAAAGGGCTGGACAAATGCCGGCGTTGCCCAAGCCGCTGTAACGCTGGCAAAAGCCGTCATGCTTGATGAAAAAAGCGTTTATCCGGTTTCAACAACCTTGCATGGCCAATACGGCTATAACGGGGATGTCGCCCTCAGCATCCCTTGTGTGATTGGCCGGAACGGGGTAGAACGGCAGCTCGAAATTGGGCTCGATGAGCAGGAAACAGCATGGCTGCATGAATCAGCAAAATCCATACAGGAAACGATGAAAACGGTGAAAACCGGAAAAGCCTTTATTGGCGCTTAATCCGGAACCAAATCCGCTGCTAGACAGGGCAGCGGATTTTACAGACCATTGCTTTTGTGAAAAATTTCATAAACTTTGTATCCTGCTCCGTTTTTATCGATTATAATAGATTTTATAAACCTATTTTCATAGAGGAGAAAAATACATGGCATTTAAACTGATCGCATTCGATATGGACGAAACACTTCTAAACGACAACCATGAAATTTGCCAACGAAACATTGAGGCTATCAAAAAAGCAAAAGAACAATACGGTATCAAATTTGTGCCGGCAACGGGAAGGGGCTATTTATCGATCCAGCACGATTTAAAAACGCTTGGCTTATATGATGAACCGGGAGAATATGTCATATCTTTTAACGGAGGTGCCATAACCGAAAACAAAGGAAACCGCCTGCTGCAGTTCAGGGGGCTTGATTTTTATAAAATGAAAGAAATTTTTGAGTTCGGCCTGAAAAAGGATGTATGCATGCACGTGTACACGAAAGATAAGCTTTATGTATACCAGTTGTCGGAGAGCGAAAAGTTACGCCTTTTAAACCACAAACTGGAATACACCGTGATGGAGGAAAACACCGTCGATTTTCTTGAGCACGAACCGATTTCAAAAATTTTATATCAAAATTTAAATATACCGTATCTTCGGTCTCTGGAACCGGAAATGGCCCATATTACGGACGGATATTGCACCGTCAGCTATTCCTCAAACCGCTATATGGAATTTAATGCGATTGGCGTGGACAAGGGGCAGGGGCTGAGAGATTTGGCAAAAATACTCGGGATCGATTTAAAAGATACCATCGCTGTCGGGGACAATTACAATGATTTGGCGATGCTCAAAACGGCCGGATTGCCGGTTGCCGCTGGAAATGCTGTCGAGGAAATCAAAAAGGTGTGCAGCTACACGACGAAAGCCGACAATAATGAAGGGGTTGTCGCGGAACTGATTGAGAAATTTATTTTCCGCTGAATTTATGTTGTCTTTCGCTCAATCAGTTCAAATTTTAAGCCCGTAAGTGGTATTGTTTTTCCTTCAAGCCGGTTTTGGATAATGGAAAAAGCATTTCTAGCCTGCCCGCCGATCGGGTAATTGATCGTGGTGATATCCAACAAACGGGCAATATCCGTATTATCAAATCCGCAGACGGCAAAATCCCCGGGCACGTTTAAGCCAAGCCTTTTCGCTTCGGATACAAGGCCGGCAGCAAAACGGTCGTTCGGCGCCATAAAAGCATCCGGTTTGTCGGCGGTATTTTTCCACCAGTGCGCCATCTCTTCGCCATCTCGGATTGATCCTTTATGATAAAAATGGGGAAGGGCGTGTTCATTTAAACAGTATTTCCGGCAGAAATCACGGAAAGCTTCCATTCTGCCTATTGTGTTTAAATGGCCGGGGTTTCCGTAAACATTTGAAATTTTGCGGTAACCTTTTGCATGGAGGTGTTCAAGGCCGAGCATATATCCTTCGTACTGATCCATAAAAACGGAAGGAATTTCTTTCATGATGACCCGCTGCCAGGTGACAATCGGCCCGTATTTTGAATACTGGGCAATCGTGTCCCAGTCATTTGCCCGAATGACGACCGCCAGCGCGTCTATTTGTCTGCGGCGGAGCGACTCAAGCGCATCCCGTTCTTTTTTTGGATCTGCGTTTGTCAAAAATAAAGTAATATTATAGCCTTTCTCCTGGGCTGCCTGCGCAAAATTGCCCAAAAAAGTATTAATCTCGTCTCCTAAATAAGGTGCTGCGATGCCGATTAGCTTCGTTGCGCCTTTTTTTAATGAAACGGCGTTCAGATTCGGGACATAATCCAATTTTTCCATAACCGCCTGCACTTTTTTTCTCGTTTCCCAACTGACATAGCCGCTGTTGTTCAGCACCCTTGAAACCGTGGAAGGTGATACCCCGGCAAGTTTGGCAATCTCTCTTATATTGGCCATCTGTTGCCACCCCTTTTTGTTTCTAGTATAGCAAAGAAAACGCTTGACATGGAATGCATTCCACCAATTAAGCTAAATTATGAAAAAACTTAACTGGAGGGTGCGCACATGAAAAAAGGAATTAAAATTGCAACGATCGGCGGCGGTTCCAGCTATACGCCGGAACTGGTAGAAGGTTTTATTAAACGCTATGATGAACTGCCTGTGAAAGAACTTTGGCTCGTTGATATAGAAGAGGGGAGGGAAAAACTTGAGATTGTCGGCAATATGGCGAAAAGAATGGTCAAGGCAGCAGGCATTGACTGCGAAGTTCATTTAACGCTAAACCGCCGTGAAGCGTTGAAAGATGTCGATTTTGTCACAACCCAATTCCGCGTCGGGTTGCTCGATGCTCGCATTAAAGATGAACGGATTCCGCTCAGCCACGGGATGATCGGCCAGGAAACAAACGGCGCCGGCGGAATGTTTAAAGCGTTCCGTACGATTCCAGTGATTTTGGATATTGTAAAAGACATGAAAGAACTTTGCCCGGATGCATGGTTGATCAATTTTACCAATCCATCAGGCATGGTGACGGAAGCTGTTCTTCGTTACGGAAAATGGGAAAAGGTGATCGGCTTGTGCAATGTGCCAGTTGGTGCCGTCAAAAGTGCGGCCGCGGTTTTAAATAAAAAAGAAGAAGACCTGTTCTTTAAATTTGCCGGGATCAACCATCTGCATTGGCACCGGGTATTTGACAAGGATGGAACGGAACTTACGGAGAAAGTCATTGACGCGCTGTACGGGCCGAATGCCGACCCGGCCGTAGTTGTCGAAAACATTAAAAACATGCGTTTCTTATACGAACAAGTGAAAAATTTAAAAATGCTGCCATGCCCGTATCACCGTTATTACTACATGACGGATAACATGCTGAAAGAGGAGCTGGAAGCCTTCCATAACGAAGGAACGCGCGGGGAAGTCGTTAAAAGGATAGAGGCCAAATTGTTTGAACTTTATAAAGATCCGAATCTCGACCATAAACCGGAAGAACTGTCCAAAAGGGGCGGGGCGCATTACAGCGATGCAGCATGTGAAATCATTAATTCCATCTACAATAATAAAGGGACCGTAATGGTCGTGTCGACAAGAAACAACGGTGCCATCGATGACCTTCCTTATGATTGTGCGGTCGAAGTTTCAAGCATTATCCGGGCACACGGGGCAGAACCAGTCAACTTCGGTAAATTTCCGCCGGCCCAGCGCGGTCTCCTGCAATTGATGAAAGCGATGGAGGAATTAACGATTGAAGCCGCTGTGACCGGAGATTACGCAACGGCATTGCAGGCGTTCACGCTCAATCCGCTCGTACCCAGCGGCGATATCGCCAAAACTGTTTTGGACGAAATGTTGGAAGCGCATAAAGATTACTTGCCGCAGTTTTTCCCGAAAGAAGCTGCCGTACATTGAGTTGAATCAAATCATGTAAAAGGGATGTCCTGCCTGGGTCATCCCTTTTACATGTCAAGCGTAAGAGGAGAAAAACCTTCCGCCGATTTAGGAAAGTTTTTGTTTTACCGCCTTTTCTTTTTATTGTCCGAAAGAAGCGCTTGTCTTTTCACTACCGGTTCGAATGTGACCTGAACATGAAAGATGTTTTCTCCTTTTTCTGATACACCGGCCACTTTTCCTTTCCGGCCTTTTATTTTAATATCCTGGCCAGCAGTGGGAATTTCATCCATCAGCCGGCTCAGCACAAGCAGCCGGCCTTCAAAATAATGCACGACAGCCATTAAAATCTCTCCCATAAACTGTTTCTTTATACATATGAATGAGACAACATTTTGATTCATGGAACAGCATTTTGTGATGGATAATTGAACAAGTGGTCAAAGCATGCTAATTTGAAAGAAGCCGGATCAGGACTTTGAAAGCAGGATTTTCGTGTCAAACCATAACTCATTATACTTGGTTATTTTGCTATAACTGATCCCAAATCTTATTCAGTATGGAATATGACATCAGATAAAGAACCTTTAATTAATTTATTGACTTTTTATCTAAAATCAATCTGCCTTCAGCAACTAAATATGAATGTAAATCAGTTGTATCTCGTTATCATTGTGATGTAAATGAGTAGATTGTTGATTTGTTCCCAAATATTTCCTCTGTAATAGCGGATATTTATTGACATTACGTAGATATGCTTCATATAATTAAAACAATCGTATGAACATATGAATTATTGTTCATATATAAAAGGGTGTGACAAAATGAAAAACAAAATGATAACAGTAGAAGTATGTGAAGAAACTTGTGGCAGAACGATTATTCATGCAGAAGTCGTAGCAAAAGTTAAAGAAAAGATCCCAAGTATAGAAATCTTAACTGAGATGGCGGATCTATTTAAAATACTTGGGGATCGAACAAGAACACGTATTCTATACGCTTTATTTGAATCGGAAATGTGTGTATGTGATTTAGCGTATTTACTCGGTATGTCGCAATCTTCTATTTCTCATCAGTTGCGGGTATTAAAGCAAGCCAAGCTAGTAAAAAATCGAAAAGAAGGAAAAGTAGTGTATTATTCACTTGCTGATAGTCATATCATTCAGATTTTTGATCAAATATTGCAACACGTTAATGAAGATAAAATATAAAAGGGAAGAGAGACGAGAAACGGATGGAAGAGCAAAAACAGAAGATAAAGCGAGAATTTACGTTAGAAGGATTGGATTGTGCGAATTGCGCCATGAATATTGAAAATGGTGTAAAAGGAATAGCAGGTGTTTCAGCTTGCTCTGTTAATTTTGCAACCAAAACACTTACGTTGGAAACAGAACAAACAAAAGAGGAAACTGTTGTATCCGAAGTAAAGAAAAAAGTAAAATTGTTAGAACCGCATATTAACCTACAAGAAAAAGGAATCATTACTCGAACTTTATACTTAAAAGGATTAGATTGTACGAATTGTGCTGCAAAAATCGAACAAGAAGTGGGACAGCTAGAGGGTGTTACATCATCCATTGTTGATTTTGTTTCCAAAAAACTAATTTTTGTAAGTTCTAATCCATCTAACATAGATCGATTAGAAACAGAAGCGACAAAGATTATTAAACGATTAGAACCGGAAGTAGAAGTCTTGTCAGAATCGCACGATCATGAACGTGATCATTGCAATGATACCGGAAGTGAAGACACGAAAAAATTGTTAGTTCGATTAGGAATTAGTGCCATAATAGCCGGAATTGGGATGTTCGCACCTGTTTCCAGTACTGTACAGCTCGGATTGTTTCTTATTGCCTACATTATTATAGGGGGAGACATTGTTCTTAAAGCGGTTAAAAATATTCTGAGAGGGCAAGT